>Ga0115003_10001883_pt1 | contig 17858 bp, 16 predicted proteins | sample ArcticOcean_MG_C_7_FD_88736 | JGI IMG/M metagenome (GOLD analysis project Ga0115003, IMG submission 88736) | Marine microbial communities from western Arctic Ocean - ArcticOcean_MG_CB11_88 | ecosystem: Environmental > Aquatic > Marine > Oceanic | place: Arctic Ocean: Canada Basin | collected... | reverse complement strand
GAAAACCGCAATAGGAAATGCTGATATAATTGTTACTGCAACAGGTAATAAAGATATTTTAAAAGAAGAGCATTTTAGGTTAATGAAAGACAAAGCGATTGTATGTAATATTGGTCATTTTGATAATGAAATTGACATGTCATGGCTAAATACAAATTACGGAAATACTAAAGATGAAATTAAACCACAAGTTGATTTATATAATATCGAAGGAAAAGACGTGATTATATTAGCAGAGGGTAGACTAGTTAATTTAGGATGTGCTACCGGACATCCAAGTTTTGTGATGAGTAATTCATTTACAAATCAAACGCTAGCTCAATTAGAACTTTGGTTAAATACAGATTCCTACGAAAATAAAGTTTACATGCTTCCAAAACATTTAGACGAAAAAGTTGCTAAATTGCATTTGAAAAGATTAGGTGTTGAACTTGAGGAATTAGATAAAGATCAGGCTGATTATATTGGAGTTAAAGTTGAAGGCCCCTATAAGCCAGAATATTATAGGTATTAAAAATAGGTACTAAAACGAATCAATAGAATGATTTTAGAAATGAAAGTTCCGTCTCCGGGTGAATCAATTTCAGAAGTTGAAATTGCAGAGTGGCTTGTAAAAGATGGGGACTATGTAAAAAAAGATCAAACTATTGCCGAGGTGGATTCTGATAAAGCAACCTTGGATCTTCCTGCAGAAGAAAGTGGAGTAATTACCTTAAAAGCTAATGAAGGAGATGCAGTAGAGGTAGGGGCAGTAGTATGTTTAATAGATACTTCTGCAAAAGCGCCTGTTTCTGATAAAACAAATCCAGTAGAAAAAGTTGTTGAAAAAACAATTCAAAAACAATCAGAGCCAATTGAAACTAAAATAGAAGAAAGTAGTTTTGCTAGTGGAACACCTTCCCCTGCAGCAGCAAAAATATTAAGTGAAAAAAATATTTCAGCTTCCAATGTTAATGGATCGGGAAGAGGAGGAAGAATTACAAAAGAAGATGCTTTGAAAGCACTTCCAAAAGTTGATTTAAATGCAATAGTAAAAGACCGGAAAATCGAATCCAAAAAGCTTTCGATGCTTCGAAGGAAAGTAGCTCAAAGGTTAGTAGCTGTGAAGAACCAAACAGCAATGCTTACTACTTTTAATGAGGTCAATATGACTCCGATATTTGAGCTTAGAAAAAAATACAAAGAAGAGTTTAAAGAAAAACATGGGGTTGGACTTGGTTTTATGAGCTTTTTTACAAAAGCTACTGTTCAAGCATTACAAGAATTCCCCGATGTTAATAGTATGATCGATGGAGACCAACAGATTAAATATGATTTCTTTGATATAAGCATCGCAGTTTCTGGGCCAAAAGGATTAATGGTTCCTGTGGTTAGAGATGCTCAAAAGTTAACTTTCTCAGGTATTGAAAAAGAAATAAAAAGATTGGCTATTAGAGCTAGGGATGGTGAAATTACGGTGGATGAAATGACAGGGGGAACTTTTACTATAACCAATGGAGGAGTTTTTGGATCAATGCTTTCCACTCCCATAATTAATCCCCCACAATCTGCTATCCTAGGAATGCACAATATTATAGATAGGCCAATTGCAGTTAATGGAAAAGTGGAGATACATCCAATAATGTACTTAGCACTTTCTTATGATCATAGAATTGTGGACGGAAAAGAATCAGTTGGTTTTTTAGTAAATATAAAAGAAGCTCTTGAAAATCCTGTAGAAAAGCTGATGGGTGGAGATGTTAAAAAAGCCTTAGAGCTTTAGATAAAGTCTACTTTTTTCATAATCTATAATTGCTTTTCCTTTTTTTAAAGTGTCCGCTCCAATTATTCCATCTACTTTTTGAATTTCTCTTTCACTCAACGCACTGTTAATATGATTCAAATCAAACAATACTAAAGAGCATGAGTTATTTACCCATTTTCCAATTTCTAATTTATTTTTATTAGATACTTTGGTTTCTTGCATTAGGTCGGTTGCGCTAGATGCTTTGATTTCGCTCTTTTGAGAAATTAATTTGAATTTTTCTAATTGAGTTAAATCTGAACAAGTATTGGAAGCGCCAGTATCAAGAATAAATAATCCCTTTATATTATTAATTGTTGCTTCTATTTGATAGTGGTTAGTACTTGTTTTTTTTAAATTAATGCTTGTATAACCTTGAGATTTAAGGAAAAAGTGTCTTGTTTTTTTCATTGAAATAAAATTAACCTAAAATATTAACTTAGCCCCATGCAAATTATAGATACCCACACTCATTTATATCTTGAACATTTCGTAGATGACGTAGACAAGGTTATTGAAAGAGCAATTAATAGTGGAATAGATAAGTTTATTTTTCCTGCTATTGATTCGTCCTATTTGAGTGAAATGCTAGAGCTAGAAAAAAAATATCCTAAAAATATTCATTTGATGTCTGGTCTTCATCCAGTATCTGTAAAAGAAAATTACAAGGAGGAACTTGATGTGGTGGTTAAAAGTTTAAACGCCCATAAATACGTTGCTATTGGAGAAATAGGAATTGATTTGTATTGGGATAAAACTTTTTTAAAAGAGCAACAAGAAGCTTTTGAGTTTCAGATTAGGCTGGCAATTTCTAATGATTTACCAATTGTTATACATTGTAGAGAGGGATTCGATGAAATATTTGAAATTTTAGATGCTGAAAAATGTTCAAAACTACGTGGGGTATTCCACTGTTTTACAGGAACACTTGAGCAGGCCAATAGAGCTATTGGTTTAGGTTTCATACTAGGAATAGGAGGAGTAGTTACTTTTAAAAATGGAGGAATTGACAAATTCATTAACCAAATAGACATTAAAAATATAGTTTTAGAAACAGACTCTCCTTATTTATCTCCTGTCCCTTTTCGTGGAAAAAGGAACGAGAGTTCTTACATAACCTATGTTCTTAGTAAGTTATCAGGTCTTTATGAAATGAGCGAAATGGAAATAGCAGGTATAACCACAAAAAATGCTTCAAAAATATTTAATCTGTAATATTTAAATACCTACTTTTGAAATTCTTAAAAAGAGAGGTGGCCGAGTGGTTTAAGGCGCACGCTTGGAAAGCGTGTATACGCCAAAAGTGTATCGAGGGTTCGAATCCCTTCCTCTCTGCAAATCTAAAGTTCATCATTACAACATACCAAACAGTATGTTGTTTTGTTGTCGCTGGACAAATTATGTTTGTAGAAAACATTATTTTTATTTAAACTTTTTTATATATATTTAACAACTTATTTAAACAAATTAACTTACAAATAATGAAAAGAATTTTATCACTTTTAGTAGTAACGGCTGTTTTCTTATCAAACTTTGGGCTTTATGCACAAGATGAATCAGCTATGCAAGAGGAAGTAGCTCAAGAAGAAGTAATGCAGCAGCAAGTAATGCAGGAAGAAGTAATGGACGAGGAGCCAGCAGAAGCTAATTTTACTCAAGAATTAAAAAATCGTTTTATTGAAGGAGGTCCTGGGTTCATGGGAATTGTACTTGCATGTTTAATCTTTGGATTAGCAATAGCTATTGAAAGAATTATTTATTTAAATCTTGCAACAACTAATACTCAAAAATTAACCGAAGACGTAGAAAGTGCTTTAAAATCTGGTGGAACTGAAGCCGCTAAAGAAGTTTGTAGAAATACTTCTGGTCCAGTAGCATCTATTTTTTATCAGGGACTTGACAGAGCAGACGATGGAGTAGAGAGTGCTGAAAAAGCAGTGGTTGCTTATGGTGGGGTTCAAATGGGTCAACTTGAAAAAAATGTTTCGTGGATCTCTTTATTTATTGCTCTTGCTCCAATGCTTGGTTTCATGGGAACAGTAATTGGTATGATACAAGCTTTTGATAAGATTCAAGCAGCTGGAGACATGCAGCCATCACTTGTTGCTGGTGGTATTAAAGTAGCACTTTTAACGACTGTATTTGGACTTGTAGTTGCTATTATTCTTCAAATTTTTTACAATTACATCATTGCAAAAATTGATAGTATTGTAAATGACATGGAAGATGCTTCCATAACTTTGATAGACATTCTTGTAGCTCATAAAAAATAATCTATATGAATATTCAAAAAATAACAACGCTTGTATGTGCAAGTCTAGGATTACTTGGTGTTTTATTCTTACTTTTTATAATTGGTAAAGGAGACGATGCAATTGAGATGAGTGCATTGCAAGGGGATTATGGATTTGTTTCCTACATTATTTATTTAGCTCAATTTACATTGGCAATAACTATTTTAATAACTCTTGGGTTTTCCGGTAAAAACTTAGCCTCTGATAAAAATAAATTAAAAAGCTCACTAATGTCTCTTGGAGCTTTTTTGTTTGTGATTTTAATTGCTTTTCTTTTTTCTTCTGGAGTTGAAACTCCTATGAAAGACGATGCGGTTTTATCTGCTAGTGGTTCAAGATGGGTAGAAACAGGTATTAGAACTTTTTATTTTTTAACTGTAATTGCTCTAGGTGCTATGGCTTTTAATTCTATAAAAAACTTAATTAAAAAATAGATGGCTAGAAAATCACCTGAAGTTAATGCAGGCTCTATGGCCGATATTGCCTTTCTATTACTGATATTCTTTTTAGTAACCACTACCATAGAAACGGATTCAGGTATTAATAGAAAACTTCCTCCGATGGAAGATGTAATCGATCCGCCGATCATTAAACAAAGAAATATTTTTACTGTTGTAGTAAATAAAAATAATGATATTCTAGTTGAAGAAAAGCCAATGGAACTTCGAGATATTAGATCAGCAGCAGTTAAGTTTCTTGATAATGGGGGAGGAGTTGGAGAAGAAGCATGTGATTATTGTAAGGGGGAAAGAGACAAGTCTTCCTCTGATAATCCAGAAAAAGCGATTATCTCACTTAAAAACGATAGAGAAACAGACTATAAGGTATACATTTCGGTACAAAACGAACTAGTTGCAGCCTACAACGTGCTTAGAGATAGAGAGTTTATTTCTCTATATCCAAATGAAAGAATGACATTTGTAGAAGCCAATAAATTTTATTCTGACCCCAGAACAAGTCCGAAACTTAAAGCTAAATTGAAACCAAAACTAGATGTTTTAAAAAGAATGTATCCTCAAAAATTATCTGAGGCTGAACCTAGTAAACTAAAATAAATAATAAGATGTCTAAGTTTAAAAAGAAAAAAGACGGAGAACAACCAGCCATAAATACAGCATCTCTTCCTGATATTGTTTTCATGCTTTTATTTTTCTTTATGGTTGCAACTGTTATGCGTGACAATACATTAATGGTTACCAATACTCTACCAGCTGCAGATCAAGTACAGAAATTAGATAAAAAAGATAGGGTTATTTATATCTATGCTGGAAAGCCAAGCGAGAGGTATGTTAAAAAATATGGAGACCAACCAAAAATTCAACTTAATGACAAGTTTTCTGTAGTTTCAGATGTAGGAGCTTACATTCTTGCTGAAAGAGCTACCAAACGTGAGGAACTTCAAAACGTACTTACTACTTCTTTAAAGGTTGATGGAGAGACTAATATGGGTCTTATTTCTGATATTAAACAAGAACTTAGAAAGGTAAATGCATTAAAAATTAATTATACAACCAGAATAGGGGATTATACTCAAAACAAATAATCACTGGTTTTTAAATTATAATATTCGAGCATCCTTTTAGGGTGCTTTTTTTATTTTATTAAATTAACTTTGTTGTATGTTGAAATTTGGAAATTTTTTCTTTTTCTTTTTATTTTCAATCAGTTGCTTTTCTCAACTTGACTCAATTGATGACAAGTACAGAGAAGATCAGTTTTATTTTGGAGTTTTCTATAATTCCCTTTTAAACAGTCCAAATGATTTTAATCAAAATAAATTTTCTAGCTCAGTTAATTTAGGTTTTATTCGTGATTTTCCATTAAATAAGGACAGAAATTTTGGATTGGGCTTGGGTTTGGGACTTTCCACTGGGAGCTTTCACAATAATTTAAAACTATCTAGTTTAAACAATCAGTTTGATGCCAATATTATTACTGATCCACAATCCTTCACAAAAAATAAATGGACTTTAAACGAACTAGAATTCCCTTTTGAGATTAGATGGAGAACCTCAACAGCAGAAAATTATAAATTTTGGAGAATATATTTTGGAATAAAAACAAGTTATGTTTTTAGTAGTAAGCATGTTTTTGAATCAAGTTCCGGAAAAGAAATTACAAGAGATTTGCCTTTCAATAAGCTTCAAACAGGTTTTACTCTAAATGCAGGTAACAACACCTGGAATTTAGGCCTTTATTTGGGCCTTCAGCCTTTATTTAAAGAAGAATTCACTGACAAGCATCTCGAAATAGCTGATATTAAGCAATTTAAGGTTGGATTGATTTTTTATATTTTCTAAATAAACACCCTTTTATATTATTAAATCACGTATATATCACCAAAAAACTGATAGTTTTACAATTTTATTTATATTTACAAGGTTATAGAGTTTTGATAACAACTAACAAAAACTAAAATAATATTATTATGAAAAGAATTTTGTCACTGATTACAGTACTTTTTAGTACTTTAATTTTCGCACAAACTACCGTAACAGGAACTGTTACTGATGACAACAACGATCCGATTCCCGGAGCTAATGTTGTTTTTAGTGCGCTAAATGGTGCTATTGCTGATTTTGATGGAAATTTTTCTATTTCCGTTAATCAACAACCACCCTTTACAATAACTGTTTCAAGTGTAGGTTTTGATTCTGCTACTTTAAATGTTACTTCGTCTAATTTAGATTTTAATGTACAATTAGTTTCTTCACAGAACCTTTTAGATGAAATCGTTGTTTCAGCTTCTAGAGTTCCAGAAAGACTTTTTGAGTCCGCTGTAACTATTGAGAAGTTTGATTATAAAGACATAGCACAATCTACAGGAGCTGACTTTTATGCTAGTTTAGATGGCCTTAAAGGAGTACAAATTAATTCTGGAGGTCTATTATTACAACAAGTTAATACTAGAGGTTTCTCAACTGTTTATAATGAAGGTTTTGTTCAGCTTGTAGATGGAATGAACAACGAGGCACCAGGACTGAGTTTCTCAGCTGGTAACTTACTTGGAATAAATGTTTTAGATATTCAAAGTGTTGAACTTATGCCAGGTGCTGCATCTGCTTTATACGGAGCCAATGCAACTAAAGGTATCTTGTTTATGAACAGTAAAAATCCTTTTGACTTTCCTGGAGTAAGTGTATCTTACAAGCACGGTATTACTTCTCAAAAAGCTGCAGGTGATAATTATTATTATGACATCGCCTTGAGAGCTGCTAACAAATTCAGTGATAAGTTTGCTGCTAAATTTACAGTTAGTTATGTGGAGGGTGAAGATTGGCATGCGGTTGATTACAGAGATATTAATAGATTAGGTCGTGGAAGATCATATAATACTAACAATACAGGAGTAAATGCTCCTTGGAGAAATCAATCAGGTTTAGATTCAACTCCACCAACTGACCCTTCTATGTATCCTGATTACGATGGAGTCAATGTTTACGGAGATATTGCACAGAACATAAACATGGATCAAGCTTTTGCTGGATTGGTTTTACCTGGACTTGTACAGCAAGGTTTATTGAGTAGTGCTCAAGCTGCTTTCTTTGGAAATATATTTATGAACAACACTTTCTTTGGAACGCAAACAATTAACGCTACTGGATACAAGGAAACGGATTTAATTGACAATAAAGCTTCTAGTATGAAAGCAGATATTTCTTTACACTACAAGCCAACAGAAGATTCTGAAATAATTTTCAATTCTAAGCTAGGTCAAGGAAATACAATGCTTCATGCTACAAACAGAAACATGTTGAAGAACTTTGGACTACAACAACATAAAATTGAATACAATAATAAAAATCTTACTTTAAGAGCTTATACTTCTATTGAAGATTCTGGAAACACCCACGATACAAGTGCACTAGGTGCTGTAATGGTACTTTCTCAACCTGGAGGTTTAGGCGCATGGTATGGTGGATATTTGGGTCAGTATTTTGGTTTAAGTGGAGTTTACACAACTGTTAATGCAAACCCTGTTGTTGGACTTCAAACAATTTTAGGAGCTGCTCAGCAAGGATTTACGTTCCGTCAATTACTTCAATCTTTAGGTAAGAATGATCTTTCTGCTCATGGAACAGCTAGAACAGTTGCAAATCAAAATATGATTCAACCTGGAAGTGCTGCTTGGGATTCTGTATACAAAACAGCTGTTACAAATGGAATTGATGTTTTTTCAGGAGGAGCAGGAATTTTAGATACTTCAAAATCAACTAGTTTTGAGGTAAATTATAACTTACAAGACTTAGTAAGTATAGCCGATATAATTATTGGTGCTTCCCACAGAAAATATGCCCTGAGATCAAACGGAACATTGTTTACAGATTATACGTCTCCAATTGAATTTGTTGACATGGGATTATATGCTCAAGTTAAAAAAGATTTATTTGATGGAGCATTGAAATTAACTGGATCGATGCGTTACGATAAGAGTCAGTTTTTTGATGGTCATATTACACCAAGAATTGGTGGGCTTTTATTTCTTTCCGAAAATCAAAATTTAAGATTTTCTTACCAAACAGGATACAGAAACCCATCTTCTCAAGATCAATACATCGGTCTGGATATTGGTTCAGCTATTTTAATGGGTAGTTCGCCTGATAATGTCGAAAGGTTTAGTATGGATGTTTTAGGAGTCACTACAACTGACAGGTATACTTTAACAGGAAACCACATAAAAAATAATTCTTACACCTTATCTTCCGTTCTAGCTCAAGCTCCAGTTATTGCAGAACTTGGGAACGTAGAGCCTGAGTATGTGAAATCTTATGATTTAGGTTATAGAATAAATGGCAAGAAAACTGCTTTAGATATTAATGCTTATTTCACTGAGTGGGATAATTTTATTTCTGCTCAAAATGTTGTTACGCCAATGTTTATGCATCCAACATTTGGAGGTCTTGCAGCTATTGCTCAAGGAGATTTTAGAATAGTAAGTTACGATAGTAATACCGATGAGGTGGTTAGAACTTATGGTTTAACGGTAGGTTTAGAAACTAATCTGTTTAAAATTTATGATTTAAATATATCCACTTCTTATAACAAAATGAAATTTGCTACGTTCGGTTCTGATTATAAATCATCTTTCAATACTCCGCAAACAAGAGTTAAAATTGCTTTAGGTTCAACTAAACTTGCAAAAAATTTCTCATTCAATATTAGCGCTAAATACCATGATAAATATTACTGGGAACAGTCAGGTTTTATGGATGGATGGATTGATTCAAATACAACATTTGATGCTACAATGAGTTTTGCAGTACCTAAAATTAACGCCAACATTAAAGTGGGTGGTGTGAATATAGGTGGATGTGAATACCAAAATATGCCAGGTTCTGGTTTTATAGGTCAACAGTATTATGTAGGGTTTACTTTAAATCCATAATATCAATTTTTAAATGTTAATAAAAAGGCGCCAATTGGCGCCTTTTTTTTGTATAAAAATTAAAGAAATTAAACTATAAAATTTTATATTTGCGGAATTAAATTTCCATATTAATAAGAATATTTTCAATTAAAAATTATATAATGTCAAATTCGATAGGTAAAGTTTCTCAGATTATTGGTCCCGTAGTGGATGTAGCTTTTGATTCATCTAAATCTACACTTCCTAAGATATACGATTCTCTTGAAATTAAGAAAGCGGATGGTTCTATTTTAGTTCTCGAAGTTCAGTCTCATGTTGGGGAAGATGTGGTAAGAACAATATCTATGGATTCAACAGATGGTCTTCAAAGAGGAGTGGATGTTGTAGCGACAGGAAATCCAATAAAAATGCCAATTGGTGAAGATATTTATGGGAGGTTATTTAATGTTATTGGTGATGCAATTGATGGTTTAGGTGATTTACCTAAAACAGGAGAAAATGGATTATCAATACACAGAGAAGCGCCTGATTTTGATCAGCTCTCCACTTCAACTGAGGTTTTATTTACTGGAATTAAAGTGATTGATTTAATTGAACCTTATGCTAAGGGTGGTAAAATTGGTTTATTTGGTGGAGCTGGAGTAGGTAAAACAGTTTTGATTCAGGAATTGATTAATAACATTGCCAAAGGACACGGGGGACTTTCTGTATTTGCAGGAGTTGGAGAGAGAACAAGAGAAGGAAACGACCTTTTAAGAGAAATGTTAGAATCGGGAATTATAAAATACGGAGAAGAATTTGATAAATCCATGGAAGAAGGTGGATGGGATTTAAGTAAAGTAGATAAAAAAGCAATGAAAGACTCAAAAGCAACATTTGTTTTTGGTCAGATGAATGAGCCTCCTGGAGCAAGAGCTAGAGTAGCGCTTTCAGGTTTGACAGTTGCTGAATATTTTAGAGACGGTGCAGGAGATGGACAAGGTAAAGATGTCTTGTTCTTTGTAGACAATATATTCAGATTTACTCAAGCAGGTTCCGAAGTTTCTGCTTTACTAGGGAGAATGCCATCAGCGGTTGGTTACCAACCTACTTTAGCTACGGAAATGGGAGCAATGCAGGAAAGAATTACATCCACTAAAAAAGGCTCTATTACATCTGTTCAAGCAGTATACGTGCCTGCAGATGATTTAACAGATCCAGCTCCAGCTACAACTTTTGCTCACTTAGATGCAACAACGGTTCTTTCTAGGAAAATTGCTGAACTTGGAATTTATCCTGCTGTGGATCCTTTGGATTCAACATCTAGAATTCTTACAGCAGAAATATTGGGAGATGAGCATTACAATTGTGCTCAAAAAGTTAAAGAACTTCTGCAGAAGTATAAAGAACTACAAGATATCATTGCTATTTTAGGAATGGAAGAACTTTCAGAAGAAGACAAGCTCTCAGTTTATAGAGCAAGAAAAGTTCAGAGATTCCTTTCTCAACCTTTTCATGTTGCAGAGCAGTTTACGGGAATCCCAGGAGTTTTAGTAGATATTAAAGATACTATCAAAGGTTTCAATATGATTATGGATGGAGAGTTAGATCACCTGCCTGAGTCTGCCTTTAACCTGAAAGGAACTATTGAGGAGGCTATTGAAGCTGGTGAAAAAATGTTAGCTGAAGCATAATAATAATTTATATGTATTTAGAAATAGTAAGTCCAGAAAGAACTTTGTTTAATGGAGATGTGGAGTCTGTTTTAGTGCCCGGTACTGATGGTTCTTTTCAAATGTTAAACAACCACGCTCCTATTGTTTCTACGCTTATTAAAGGAACGGTTAAGATTTTAGGAGAAGTAAATATTACAGAGGAGTTATCAGATATTTTTTCTAAAGTAGGTTCTAAGGAAACACATTTAAACATATCTTCTGGAGTAGTTGAAATGAAAGAAAATAAAATAATCATTTTAACTGATTAGATTTAGCTCCTTCTTAATTTACTATTTTAATGGTTCTTATATGAATTACAAGATTTCTTTATTACTCTTTTTTATATTTCATGGATTGTTTTCTCAAAATCCAAATTCTAACCAGGCTTTAGATGAAGTAGTAGTATCCTCTACAAAAATCAATTTGCCTTTTTCAAAAAACTTCAGAACCATTGAAATTATTTCTTCTGAGCAAATAGCAACAAGTACAGCTACTAATGTTTCTGATTTATTACAACAAACTACAGGAATTGATATTAGAAGAAGGGGAACTGGTGGGATACAAGGAGATTTGTATATAAGAGGAGGAGGATTTGATCAAACTTTACTTCTAGTTGATGGAATGAAAATGGACAATTCCCAAACGGGACACCACACTCTTAACATGATTCTTCCTCTCCATTTGATTGAAAGAATAGAAATTATTAAAGGCCCTGCTTCAAGAATTTTTGGACAAAATGCATATGCTGGAGCAATTAATATCATAACAAAAGAGGTGAAAGGCGAAAATGGAACAACAATTTATAAACCGACCGAGTTGTCTTTTGGTTCTTACAGTCAAAAAAATTTAGGTCTCTCCTTATCAATAATAAGAGAAAAAGTTAAAAATATTATAAGTTTTACAACCAATAGATCTGATGGTTATCGACATAATACAGATTATATAAATAATAATTATTTTTCTAAAACCTCTTTCAAAACAAAATCATCACCCGTTGATTTAATTGCTTCTTTTTCCCACAGAAAATTTGGTGCAAATGGCTTCTACGCTAGTCCCTCTGCTAAGGAGCAATATGAGGAAACACAAGCAAGTCTTCTAGGGATATCCACAGTATTTAAGTCAGAAAAATTAATAATTAAACCTAGGCTATATTGGAAAAGAGGACAAGATGAATACATATACATTAGAGACAATCCCTCTGTTTATAGAAACCTTCACAAAACCAATAAGATCTCTGCTGAATTAAGTGGTTCTTATTTTACTAAACTTGGAATAACAGGATTTGGTATAGATTTATCTACAGTCAATATCACTAGTAATAATTTAGGGGACCACAGTAGAAGGACAGTTAATGTGTTTGTAGACCATACTTTTGAAATGTTTAATAAAAAATTAAGCTTGTCTCCAGGAATTGCTATCAGTCATTTTTCAGATTTATCTTTTCATTCATTCCCTGGAATTGATGTAGGATATCATTTAAGTTCTAATTTTAAATTCTACTCTAATATTGGTAAAACTTATAGAATTCCCACTTACACAGATTTGTATTATAGTAGTAAAACAACACTTGGAAATGAGAATTTAAATCCTGAGCAAGCAACTTCAACAGAATTTGGGTTTAAATACAATAGTTCTAATTTTAATTTTTCTGGAGTTGTTTTTTCAAGAAAATCAAAAAACATAATAGACTATGTTAAAAAAAATGAAAATGATTTGTGGAAAGCTTCAAATATAGGTTCTTTGAACACAAGGGGATATGAATTGGATTTATCTTATTCTTTTTTAGGAAAAGATTTTTCTTCCAATACATTTTCTCTAGGATATTCCAATCTTAAAGACGACAACTATGTTAGTAATGTAAATTATTCTCAGTACTCATTAAACTCTATAAAAAGTCACTTTATTTCAAAACTTAATATTAAATACAAAAAGATACATCTTTCCACTGTTTTTAAATATGTGAAACGTGCTGACAATTCCAATTACTCTGTTTTAGACACCAAGGTATCGTATAAATCGTTTTTTGTTAACGTAAACAATATTTTAGATGAAGTGTATTCTGAAACTAATTTAGTTCCTATGCCAGCAAGAAATTTATTATTGGGTTATGTCTTTAAGGTAGACTAATTCTCCAGAAACGTAAGTTTTTAAAACTTCTGTTTTCGGTGTTTCATCTATATCAATTTTCATTATATCTCTATCTATTATAATAAAGTCAGCCAGCTTTCCCTTTTCTATACTTCCTTTTTCATTTTCTTCAAAATTTAAATAGGCAGCCCATATAGTCATCCCTTTCAGGGTTTCTTCTCTAGAAAGTGCATTTTGGGATTGAAATCCTTTTTCAGGATATCCATTCAAATCTTTTCTTGAAGTTGCGGCATAAAAAGTATGGAAAGGATTCACTCTTTCAACAGGAAAATCTGTACCTAAACCTATTACTTTGGATTTGTTTAAAAGGGTTTTGTAAGCATAAGCTCCGTTAATTCTAGAGGAACCTACTCTGTCTTCTGCCCAATACATATCACTGGTAGCATGAGTAGGCTGTACAGATGGAAGAATTTTTTCATTAAAACCATCCATATCTTTTAAATCTATTATTTGTGAGTGTTCAATTCTCCATCGAGGATCTTTTTTATTTTTAAGAACTTTGGAATAAGTATTTAGTAATAACTTAACGGTAGAATCTCCAATTGCATGAGTATTCATCTGAAAATTTGCATTGGCTATTTTAGATGCGAGATCTTCAAGCTGCTCTGGTGTTGTAATTAGTTTTCCAAAGTTTTCTTTGTCATCATGATATGGAGACTTCAATGTAGCTCCCCTAGAGCCTAAAGCTCCATCCCCATATATTTTCACTGAACTTACATTTAATCTAGGAGTTTTAATAGGACCTTTGTTTAGAAAATATTCAAGATTTTCTTTAGAATTACTAACCATAGCATACACTCTCATTTTTAAAATATTTTTCTTTTGAAGCTCGTCAATTAAAAAAATAGTTTCTTTAGACAGACCTGCATCGTCAACGGTGGTTAAACCGTTTTTAAAACATATTTCTTGAGCATCTAAAAGAGCTTGTTCTTTCTCTAAATTGGATAGCTCTGGTAAAACGTTGTCAATAAGCTCCATAGGCCCGTCAATTAACACTCCAGTTAACTCTCCGTTATTCTTGACAAGAGTTCCACTGCTGTTCTGTGTTTTAGTAGTTATTTTAGCCATGTCTAGAGCTTTTTGGTTCACTAAGTATGCATGACCATCTATTCTTTCTAAGACCACAGGAGTATCTGGAAAAAGCATGTCAAGTTCCTTTTTATTAGGAAACTCTTTTATGTCCCAATCGTTTTGATCCCATCCGCTTCCTTTTATTACGGAATTATTATCATTTGATTTAGATTTTAATTTTAAAATTATCTCATCAAAAGATTTAGTTCCAACCAAATCAATTACTTGCTGATTTAATCCCAGTCCATAAAAATGACAATGTGCATCAATTAATCCTGGTAAAATAGTAGAACCGTTGAGATCATAAGTTTCTTGGGCATTGTATTTTTTTAAAATATCATTTCCTCCTACATCGAAAAATAAACCATCTTTAATGGCAATGGCATTAACAATGGTAAAATTATTATCCACCGTATACACATTGGCATTGTATACTATTAAATCCACATTTTTTTTACATCCAAAAAGTGAAAAGAAAATTAATATTGATAAGATAATTTTTAGACTATATTTCATTTGTTTTAGAGTATATTAAATTACTTTCCCAGCCCCTGTATAAAAGGTAAGAAATCATTTTTTTCTTTTTTAAAGTAGTGCTTAAGTTTTCCAAAGATGATAATTTTTTATTAAAAACTTCTTCCAGTTTATTAAGATAATCTCCTTCTTCTATTTCCTTTAATCCATGAGTAATATTATAAGGAGAAATATTTCTTTGTTTTAATTCGTTTATTATTCTGACCTTTCCCCAGTTCTTGATGTTAAACTTTCCTCTTACAAAGCTTTTAGAAAATCTAGTTTCATTTAAATAGTTTTCCTTTATTAAATTAGATATTACTTCCTGTGATTGATGGGAATCAATTCTAAATGTTTTTAGTTTTTGAATTACTTCTTTGTGACATCTGTCTTGGTAGGAACAGTAGTATTGAAGTTTACCTTCAATTTCTTTAATTGTCAAGTCGTTCTTATTCATCATTGAAAATTAGTACAATTTAGATCAAAAAAAAAGCGGCTTTAAGGCCGCTTTTTTGTTATGCATTAATGATTTTACCATCTTTATCAAAGAATCGAAAATGTAAATAGGTGTAAGCATCTCTTGGGATAATCTTAACCCATCTCTTATGATCAAAATACCATTTTGATCTAATTGAAGGATAACCACTTTTTACATATGCAGCAATAAAAGGATGCAAATGTAAAACGAGTTTTTTATCGTCGTACTTTTTATTATTTAAGATTTTTTCTAATTTATTTGAAATTTTATCAATTAAAACAATTGGAGCTTCAACAGTTCCATTAGTATTTGGATTTAATTCTTTTGTTTTTATATCCATTTCTGGTCTGACTCTTTGACGAGTCATTTGAATTAAACCAATTTTACTTGGTGGAAGAATTTTATGTTTAGCTCTGTCAGAATCCATTTCACTTTTAAAGTGATCAAATAGTTTCTTTCTGTTTTCAGGACTAGTGTGGTCAATAAAGTCAATGACTATAATTCCACCCATATCTCTTAGTCTTAATTGTCTAGCAATTTCAGAAGCTGCTAATAAATTTACTTCAAGAGCAGTTTCTTCTTGATTTTTTGCTTTGGTTGATCTATTTCCACTATTTACGTCAATAACATGAAGGGCCTCGGTATGCTCAATTATTAAGTAAGCACCTTTACTCATTGTTACAGTCCTTCCAAATGCTGTTTTGATTTGACGTTCCACTCCATATTGTTCAAATATTGGAGTATCAGTTTGATGAAGTTTTACTATTGATTGCTTTTCTGGAGCAATTTGTTTTAAGTAATCCTTTATCTCTGAATACATGGATTTTTGATTAACATATATTCCAGTGAAGGAGTCGTTAAAAATATCTCTTAAAATCGATGAAGACCTATTCATTTCACTTTGTACTTTTGAAGGAGTTTCAGATCCTTTAATTTTTTTACAAAGTTCTATCCAATAACCATAAAGGTTTTGCAAGTCTTTATCAAGCTCAGCAACTTTTATATCTTTTGCTACTGTTCTAACAATTACTCCAAATCCTTTGGGTTTGATACTCTGAACTAATCTTTTTAATCTGCTTTTTTCTTCTCTACTTTCTATTTTTTGAGAAATAGAAATTCTATTAGAAAAAGGAACTAATACTAGAAAACGTCCAGCAAAGGACAATTCGGAACTAATTCTAGGACCTTTTGTAGATATTGGTTCTTTAATGATTTGAACTAATACAGTTTGATTAGGGCTTATAACATCGGAGATACTCCCTTCCTTGTCAATTTCTGATTCAAAATGAAATTTATCAAGGGAAAAATTCTTTATTTTACCTGCGCTTACACCTTTAATGAACTTAATTAATGATAATATTTTCGGACCTAGGTCGTGATAATGTAAAAATGCATCTTTTGCATATCCAACATTAACAAATGCAGCATTTAAACCAGAAATAGTTTTTTTTGTTCTGGCTAAAAAAATGTCTCCTACATTAAATTTATTACTATCATTTTGTTTGTGTAGTTCAATTAATTTTCCGTTTTTAAGTAGTGCAAAATCAACTGCAGTAGAATTCGATCGTATAATGATTTCTTTACTCACAATTTATGATTTAATATTCATATTAAAATATGAATAGGTTATACTAATATACACAGGGTTTTTATTTTCGTGGAAGATAAATTAGCAGTGAACAACTACTAAAGTAAGCTTCATTTCAAAGAACATAGAATGTTCATAAAAGAAATAATTTAATTATTTCTTTTTGTGTCGATTAGCTCGACTTCTTTTTTTTCGCTTGTGCGTAGCTACCTTGTGCCTTTTTCTTTTTTTACCACTTGGCATAATATCTTTTTTAAATTAATTATTTTTCTTTACGCCATCAATAAATATTTTGGCAGGTTTAAAAGCTGGAATATGATGTGCGGGAATTCTTATGGTTGTATTTTTTGAAATATTTCTACCTGTCTTTTCAGCTCTTTTCTTAACAATAAAACTTCCGAATCCTCTGAGGTAAACATTTTCTCCATTATTTAACGAACCTTTGATTTCATCCATCAAATTTTCAACAGTTGCTAAAACTTCATTTTTTTCTAATCCTAGGTTATTTGAAATTTTAGTTACAATCTCCGCTTTGGTCATATTCTTAATTTTATTTATGTTTACTTTTTAGGTTGCCAAATATATAAATTAATATTCACAATTCATTTTTTATCTAACTCTAAAAAGCACACTAATTTTGGATTTAAATTTATCAAAAAGTACCATAAAAAGTTTTTCAAAAAAATTGATTTGTTGGTATTATAAAAATAAGAGAGATTTACCATGGAGAAAAACAAAAGATCCATATAAAATCTGGTTGTCTGAAATTATATTACAGCAAACTAAAATTGCTCAAGGACTTCCTTACTATCAAAAGTTCGTTGTACAATATCCAACTGTATCTAAATTAGCAAAAGCCTCAGAACAACAAGTTTTAAAATTGTGGGAAGGTTTAGGTTATTACAGTAGAGCTAGAAACCT
>Ga0115003_10001874_pt1 | contig 17881 bp, 10 predicted proteins | sample ArcticOcean_MG_C_7_FD_88736 | JGI IMG/M metagenome (GOLD analysis project Ga0115003, IMG submission 88736) | Marine microbial communities from western Arctic Ocean - ArcticOcean_MG_CB11_88 | ecosystem: Environmental > Aquatic > Marine > Oceanic | place: Arctic Ocean: Canada Basin | collected... | reverse complement strand
TTTTTAAAGCTCCGGATCCGGGTCTACAATTCGAGCCTGAAGTGTTGTCTCTTCTACCGGCTGCGTTTCGCATGCCGGTGGTGCGGGTGCCTTGCCCGCGGCCGAGTCGCTACCTGGTAGAAGTCTCTGGTCGTTTGAAGACTCTCGCCACGCCACAAGCACGCCCATACCTACTATGACCAGCGCCACACCCAGCGTAAACAGTATGAGTTCATACTTGGTGGCGACCTCAAGGTCTCCGTAGAAGGCATTCCCTGCAACAATGGTAAACAAGATCACGCTCACCGTGTACAATGGAGTAGCCAGCGACAGCGGAGCGGATGCAAGGCACATGTTGAGCATGTAGAGGAGGATAAACGCTACGGCGACCAACTCGATGATTGTGAGCCAAAACTCGGGGATGAGGAACGGCGTGTGGTGTGTGATCGCAAAGTCGGCCACGCAGATGGCCAGGACCTTCATCATGGTCTGGGTCAGACCCGAGCAGAGGCCGGCGGTGGCCGCGGTGACCACCGTCGTTTCAAGTCCTGGTTGTCCCACCTTCTTGAGCTTGATACCAAGGAACGTTGCGACAATGGCTGTCCAGGCACCCGCTTGGTAGATCAAGAAGGGTGCGTTGTGATAGTGCTGCAGCACCTCCGTCTGGTTGAGAATTGGTTCGGGATGTGGACCACACACGGCCACCACACTCACACCTGTGACGACGCACAGGATGGCGACCCACTGCTGCCATACCACATACTCCTTTTCGCCCGCACAGCCCATGCGCGCAAAGAGCACTGATGCCACGATGGTTACCCCACCGATCGGGGCTACCAGTGCTAGGGGTGTGAGCGCAAACGCGACCACGTCGAGTGCTGTGTTGATCCAGCACGCAAGTGAGACGCCTATCAAGAAGCGCGTGCGACGATACCACGGCCGGTTGCGCTCAAGACTCTTAGAAGCTTTCATAAGATTCATACCAAACGCGGACGTGATCGCGCCAATGGTGGCCAAGGCAATGCCCACGAATACAAGGTCCAAGTGCTCTGCCACGCTGTGCCACCCAGGCCATGAGGGCCACATTCCGCCCCGTCCCTAATCCTCTCACTCTCTCCTCCCGGGCACACGCTTAGCGAGAAGACGTCTACGCGTCGCCGGCGGCGGCGGCGGCGTCCTTTGCCGCATCGGGGTCGCCCGTGTCCTCGTAGTCCTTGCCAGCGGCGGCGGCCTTCTTGACCTTGAGCGGGACAATGCACGAGGCGCGCGACGTGCCCGTGTTGGACTGCATGGCCTCGTTCAGCTGGCCGAATGCGCGCTTGATGTAGTCCTTGTTGAGGCGTTTGTGCTTACCCATCTCGTTCATCATGCGCGAGGCATGCAGCACGCCCGTCGAGACGTAAGCCGAGAGGAACTGCTCAATCATCAGCTTGGAGCCCTTTGGCATGCCAAGCATGAAGGGCTGCTTGGTCGACTCGGGGTAGTCAAGGCCCCACGTGTCACAGTCCTTCTTGAGCTCGCGGATCGCCGACTTGACCCCGCCTGCGATGGCGATGTTGTAGGCGTGGCCCTGCACAAGGCGCACCGAACGGCGCGCCATTACAGGACGACCGTCCTTGTCCTTGACCGGCACCAGCTTGGTACCGCCCTGCGACCCGGTCGGCACCTTCTTCATCTTCTGGATCTCCTTGCGGAACATGGGCGCGTCCGCGGCCGAGTTCCACACCTTGTTGACATGGCGCTGCAACACCTTGGCGTTCTGAGCGCACTCGCGCTGGGCCTTCTGGAACGTAGCCGGGCGGCGAGCGGAAGAGACCATTGACACGGAGGTGTGGTTGGATAGTTTGGGTACGTGGAACCCAGGCTCGAATTGTGACTTATTTGGTTACCCCTGTTATACTCACATCTTAGCGACCCATGTGCCACTTCACCACTTCCCACACACTCCATGCACGCTCCCACTCAGTGTCTACCCAGCATTCAGTGAGCGCACGCGCTCACTTAATTCGAATCACTGACGCCCTCGCTGAAGGAGCTGAAGGCCAACACATTGATGTACAACAGCAGTCCCAGGAACATCTTGGCGCCGAGCGAGAGGAAGCTGTAGATCAGCTCAGTTTTCCAGTCTGTGAACAAGGAGGCGAGTGTCAGCTTCATGCCAATGGGATGCGTTCGGGTGGCGTACTCACAGAAGTCAGGACTGACGTACTGGTACCGCCACTGCACAAACGTGAAGGAGGTGAACCAGATGCCCGTGCCGATGATCGCGTACGGCACAAAATCTGGTACGCGCTCCCAGAGATCCTCATCCCTGCGCCGCAGGTCTTCAAGCGCGGAGAAGAAGCTAGTAAAGTATACTACCCAGCAGGCCACGTACGGGAACCAGCCCACAAAGTGTGGGATCATCCTGCGAGCATGCGTCTGAGGTTAGCTATGATTTGAGTGCAGTGGGTGGTGAGTAAGCGTACCGATAGAAGTAGTTCCTGGTGTACTGCATCGCGTAGGCGCGCAGGAGCTGCTTCTCGTATGGCTCGAGCGGTGCGGGCGGTGGACCGCCATCGCCCTGGTTCTTGTAGTTGTACCGCTGTGCCGAGTTGGCCTCCTCGATCGTCTGGTTGTAGGCGTATCGGACAGGCCCTTCCGGTCTCTGCACAAAGTTACGATCGCGGTGGGTACGGCGCTTTTCTTCAATGGCCATGATCTCGTTGGTGCGCGGCGGATCGCCGACCCAGCCACGGTAACCGTCGGGGTCGCGCGGAGCTGGCCGGCTCCACGACTCTTGCGCCAGTCCAAAGAACATGGTGAGCGCCATGAGTACCCAGCTGAGGGCAAGCGTGTTCTGGTCGCGAATACCGACGATAAGCTGGAGCCCCATAAACATGAGGGGCGCAGACGCCGTATACTCACACCAACGCCACCAACACCACGCCATATCGATTTGCTCCCAGTACAGGAAGGCGAAGCGATCGAATGGGCCAAGGAGCACCGGGAACAGGTGGAAGATTGCGCTCAGTTGGAAGAACCAGCCGGTGATGTAGTCGAAGCGGACCGGCATGCCATTGTCGATCGCCGCAAGCGCGTAGCCGTCGGCCGAGCGGTTGGTCCACGTTGAGGTCAGGCGGAAGATGGGAACCTCCATACCCGCCGCGGTGCAGTTTGGGTTGATCCGCTCCTGTGTGAAAGGCGCACGGCTGCCGTTGCACGAGGTGAAGCTCAAGTAGGCCATCGTCTGGTGCGCAAGAAAGCAGATCAAGTTGAAGGCCCACAGCCATTGAGCGCGCGTAAACGAGACACTGTAGAGCTGCAAACCGCAGAAGTTGTAGCCGCGAGAGCAGCCGAAGGCGGGGACGCGGCAGCAGATGCACGCCCATGTATCCGCAAAGCGGTAGACCACAGAGTGTTCAATCTCAGGCAGCCATTTGATGCCATGCTGCCGAGCATTGGTGGCGTACTCCATACGCTCGCCAAGACGGCCTTGGAAGAGGAGCGACTCGGTCGCCATTGGCACTTCGTGACCATTCTTCTCCCAAAACTCCACGCCATGCTGCGCCTCCTTCGGCTTCAGTTGCTCTGCACTGAACTGAAAATTAAGGAGCGGCATCGTGCTGCATGCACCAACCGCTTCTTTACTATGACCCTTGGTTGGTGTGCCTTATCCTGGTACGCTCGGGTCCTTGAGTCGATTGAGACCTGCAGTCGCTAAGCGGCAAGGTAGGGGTAGAGTACAAATTTAGTACACTTTTACAACCAAGTTCGTCGGGCTACCCAAGCTCGCAACTCAACAACCCAGGTACCGACAGTCAACCCTACGGGCCAATGCCGAGCAAGAAGAAGTCCATCGGTGAGCGCGCTACGTCTCCAGTGGAGGAGCTTGAGGAGGTTGACCCGGCTGACGAGCAGCCCGAGTCCGAGTCGGTGCAGAAGAAGAAGAAGAAGAAGTCGCGCGGCGATGTGACCGAGGAGGCGGAGGCGACGGCGCCGAAGAAGAAGCAGAAGAAGAAGAAGCAGGCCGACCCCGAGCCGGTGAGCGAGGCAGAGGAGGAGGAGGAGGCCGACGGCGACGCCGAGACCACCGAGATCGACTGGGCGGTGGTCGACAATTGGGTCAAGGAGTTCCGCTCGGCCAACCGCCGCCTGCCCAACGCGGCGGAGCTGGGCGAGGCCGCAGGCCTCGACGACGCGATCGCCAAGAAGGTCCAGAAGAAGGTCAAGGCCAAGGCCGACGCGCTCGTCAACAAGAAGAAGGCCAAGAAGATCCGCGGCTACGCTCAGCTTGCCGGTGAGGTGGGCTACGGCTTTACGGCTGAGGTCGACAAGGACGGCGAGGCGCTCGAGCGCATCGGCCGCGTCGATGCCGGCGTCGACATGCTGCGCCCGCTCCTCTCGATGTCGGATGCCCTCCGCCTCGCGACCTACATCCCGAGCACGCCGGACGCCGTGACCATTGGCCAGCGCGAGTTTAATGACAAGCTCGAGCTGCAGACCACCACGTGCCCGCAGTCGGTTGCGCGCGAGATTATTGCCAACGCCGACCCGATGCTCCGCCATATTATCACCGCGGCCACCAAGGCGCAGATCGCACAGGGTGGCACCAAGATCAACCCGTCGACTGTGGCGGCCGTCATCAAGGGCATGGTTGAGCACACCGCCTTCCCGTCGATGCTCACGCCCGCGGGCCTGGTCAAGTTCTCCATGGACGAAGCGCCACCCACGCGCAAGGAGTTCGACCAGGGTGACAAGGGCCTTGAGAAGTTCAAGAAGGCGCTCGGTGCCTTCAACGACAAGGTGGCGTACGCCGATCGCGGCATTGCCGCGGTTGAGCAGGACGGCGATAACTCTAAGGTCAAGAACCGGATCAAGGTTAACACCGAGAACGCCAAGGTCAATGGCAAGGCGTACGCCGCCAAGATGAAGGAGATGGAGGATGCCAAGGCCGCCAAGAAGAAGCCCGTTGCCGCCTAGACTGAGAGTGGTGGGTTTGGGTGAGGCAGTGAATGGACACGTATCTAGCATAACTTGGACCGGGAGGACACAAAGTATGGTGAGTGTGGCGGGCGGCAGTGGCTATGAATGTGTGCCAGCGTACAGTGTTTCGCAATGACGAGATCACTGCACTGCTGCGTGCCAAGGCCTCTCAGGGTGAAGATGGAGAATTTGATGGTTCTGCTGCTTTAAAGACTTCATGTGACGTTTCCTACGCGATATTTCTTGAGCCGTGTGAAGGGACGGACGCGTCGTTGTCTACCGTTGAGTGGCTGGTCGACGAGGCGATTCGGAAGTTCAGCCCGTCTCCAGTGCTTGCGCACTGCGAACTCGTCACCCCGCCCATTCCCAATAGCTCTGGTGGGCGTGTGCACTTTGCCACGTACATGGGCCGTGGCGGTGCCGACTGGCAAAACATGAGTAGTAAGGACGACGGCATTGCATTTTACCTGATTGAAAACGGCTCCCGCTGGCGCGCTGTTCCAGTCTTTGGACCCAACGCTGCTCAGAAAGTGCGTGAGGCGGCCCAAAGCAACCTGCATGCTCCTTACTCGCTCTCCATGTACCCCACGTCGGCCAAGCCTTTCCGCACTCTTTCCGCGCTCTGGAGCGACAGCCCCGGCCACATGGGCCATTGCGCCACAATTACGGCGCGGGTGCTCAAAGCAGCCGGCATCGGCAGCGGTCTGCACCACTGCTCGGCGTGGTACTCGCCAAGCTCGCTCTACAACGACCTTGTGCAGACAGTCGCTGCACCGCTCGCCGACGGCGAGCGGCAGACACTGACCAGCGTCACACCAACCACGTGCGCACAGACGATCGACACGCTGCTGCATGCCCCCATGTCATACGCAACCGTGCGTAACCTTGGCGATACTGCGTGCATCGACGCTGTACGAGCATTGACGCTGAAGGTGTGTGCGAGCGCCGAGGCCGGAGACGACGTTGCGTCGCGTATTGCCCAGAAGCAACTAGGCACGGCGTTGCTGCGCTGGGTGCTTCTTAGGGAGGATGAGATGCAGGCCGCGGCGGCGGCCGCAGCTGCTACTGGGTGCGGGGCCGGAGGAGTAGGCTCGCCACAGGGCGATACCTCTCCCGTAGCAGTGGCCGATTTGATTTAAGACATTTGTAACAGTATTACACCGTGTACCCGAGCTTGGACAGTTCGCTACCCGTGGGGGCGAGTTGTTGAATTACCGCCGCCATACCGTACCCACACCGCTTAAGCGTGTCCGCTCTCAATCCCGCATCAAGGATCACGGTGCACGAGATTCCGTGCAGCGCATTGCCTTGCGGCAGCTGTTGCAACACCGCGATGGCCTCCCCGGGATACCCCGCACATGGCCTTAGTAGGTCAAGCGGTGTGATGTTGAGGATGTGCATCGCCTCGCTTCCAGCCAACGCCACCGCGTCGGCCGCCGACGCAAGGAAGGAGCTGCGCACTGCCTCCGAGCCAAATGCCATACTTGTCTCGTTACAAAATCCCGGATCTACCAAGTGCAGCGCGTCAAACCCAAACTGGCGCAGCTGCATGGCACTCTCGACACCGCGCGATCGCAGCTGCGTTGGACCCAGCCCGGCAACCAGAAGGTTTGTCGATTTGACCCCGTTACGCATCAGCATGTCGTATGTGAGTTCTTCCTCCTCCATAGTGCACGCCGTCTCGGCGTTCACCGACGTGCCATCAAAAATGGCGAGGCGTGTGCGGAGGCTTAGACCATTTATTGGTTTCTCGGCACGTGTCAGCATAGTTGTCTAAGGGTACATCAAACTGCCATACGTCCACACACACGCCCACCGCCCACCCACCCAGTCTTTAGCGACGAGCGTTACGCATCCTCCTCGTCGTAAGACAATGCACGTATAGGGGACGCGGCCCTCTCATCGGAGTCGCTGTCGTCCGAGAGCACCTCGGGAGGGGCCTCGAGGGTGTACGTGTTGACGCGAACCTTCTTGTTGACGCCGGGAATTGGGATTGTTGTGAGCGCCTTGCGCTTTGGCGGCTGAGCGCCAGTCACAGCCGCCGGGTGGAGTGCCCCGCGCTCACCCGCCTTGACCGCATTCGGGCTGTACGTGGCGCCGTACTTGTTGGCAGAAGCCAATGGGGGAGTTGAGGGACGCGACGGATTTATCATGCACTCTTTATTGTATACCTTGTCTTTCTTGGGCATCTCGGAGGCGGGAGTAGTGGCGTACAGGTAGGCCGAGCGCAAGTGCTTGCGAGCATCGGCAACAGCCATGTCTTCGAGCTCTTCCCGGCGCTTCTTCTTTGCCATGGCGGCGTCGGCAGCTGCTTTCTGTGCGTCCTTTGTGAGCTCCCAGTTTGGAAAGGCACACCGCGCCCCAACCGCATCAAGGCTCTTGTTGAGGAGCTTTACGAGGTCACCGCCGCTCGGGTTCCATCCTGTCGGTTCGGCCACTCGGTGCGAGAAGAGCTCCTTGTACGTCTTGAACGTGTCGACAAGCATTGCTTCTTGCACTGTCCACTGAGCAGTCGGCTTGGCCTTGACTGCCAAGAGTTTGCGGTGGCCGCGCAAGAGCGCTTCCGAGCGATCTCGGGCAATCGTGTGTGCGTAGATGGCAGTCTCGATCTCTCCCTCTTCGCGGATAGTGTGGGTGTTGGCCTCGGTGGGCGAAGGGGCTGGTGAGACTGTCATCTGTGCACAGCAAAAGTGTCGGAAACGGATGAGCCACAAAATTGGTTGGATACGGATCAAAATGACCCGGGGGTGTCAACAGTGGTAGAAGGCAAGCCAGCCGTTACTAACCTGTTTGATGTGGGTCACGGAGACCACTCCTTTAAACCCCTGTATTGACTGCGTGGCAGTCTTACCGCTAGCTGCCACGGGGAGCAGGCATGACCTACGGGTCAAGTTGCCCCAATGGCATTATCTCCGTCCCTAAATTGGCGCCGCCCAGCCACTCCGCCACCCGAGCCACCACCGGTGGCTCGGGGCACTAAGCAGTCCGCCATCACCCAATTCATCACAGCAACGCGCTCACGACGCTCTATTCGAGAGGGGCGCTCCGTAGTGGTCTCGCTGTTTGACACGACTGGCATGGCCCTTGAGCCGTGGCTCAAAAAGGGCTACACATGCATAGGGTACCAGCACTCGGACAAGCCGCGCGACCACAAGACGCGCACATACAACGGCGGTACGGTGACGGTGTGCGACCTCACCAAACTCGACACGCTCACAAGCATCTGCAGCAAGCACCTCAACACAGTGGCATTTGCATGCGCCTTGCCGCCAAGCAAGGACCTGAGCGTCGCGGGTGCGCGGCACTGGAAGCGCAAGCGCGACAAAGACCCGCATTTTCAGGACTACGCCGTGCGGCTTGTTTCATGGATCAACGTCTGTTTTGAGCAGTGGGACTGTCCTTTTTACATTTCCAATCCAGCTACCTCGCAGCTCGGTAAGATGTGGCGACCGCCCAACCATAGGTACCAGCCCTTCGAGTTTGGTGGGTACCTCAGTGCCTCGGAGTCCCACCCACTCTACCCCGAGTACATCCCAAAGCAGGACGCTTACACACAGCACCAGGGACTATGGACCGGTGGCCCATTCCGTATGCCGCGCCCAAAGGCCGTGGAGCCCACGTGGAAGTACTTTATATCTAAGCGCAAGAGCGTGAGCAAAGCACACGCGGGCATGCGGCGCATGAGCCCTATACTCTACAGCAACTGGAACGCGCGAGGCGCGCGTTCGTGCACTCCGCGGGGGTTCGCGCGCGCACTGTGTGAGCGGCTGCACTCAACCGAGCTCTAGTGTCCATAGTGTCCCATACACCAAACCAATGTCCCCTCTCTCTATCTCTCACTTCAGTCCGAGTCCCAGTCGTCTGTGCCCGGCAGCGGCGGCCGCCAATCGAGGTTCGGGTCGGCGAGGTACTCGTTCTCGAGCTGCGAGATGATCCTCTTGCGCTCTTGCTCGCCAAAGTAGCCTTCTCCCGTAAACGACGACTGCCCACCCGCGCGCTGGCGCGCGACCCACGCGTCGTAGCGTTCCTGTGCGATACGCTTGAACTCATCGTTCTTATCCGTGTCCACACCCGACTTGTCCATCAGCGTCAGTGGCAGCCGCGCCGCTGCGTTGACCAACTCGTCATCGCCACGGAACTCGGCCGGCTGGTACTCGGGATCGCGGCGCATACGCTCCTCCGGCGTCAGGTCCTCAAGCTCCTCGCGCTCACGCGTCTGCTGGCGGAACTCGAGGCGCGCCTGGCGAGAGTCGGGGTTACTCTCGTTGCGACGTGCCCGGTTTGGGTCATAGACTGCCGCCTCGCTGGGCTCTTCCGCATCGTCCATGGCGGCGTCCTCGGCCACCGCCTCGGCCTGCTCCTCTGCCTCCTCATCGTCTGTAAAGCCACCCCATTGGTAGTCCGCTTCGTCGTCGTCGTCGTCGGCATCCGACAGCAGCTCGTCGTCCTGAGGCGAGGGACGCCGGCGAGACCGGCGAGCCGATGACCCGCCTCCTCCTCCTCCGCCGCCACTGCCGCCTCCGCCACCACCGCCGCCGCCTGGCGAGAAGAGAGTCCATGCGTCGCCGCCAATATCCTCACCCGCGCCGTAGTCAAACTTGGGCTCAATGAAGAAGTTGGCAAAGTCGGTGTCGGCGTCGAGCTCGGCGAGCGTCACGGCGTCGTTGGGGTCGGAGACCTGCGCGTTGATCGAGTCGAGGATGGCCTGTAGCGGCTGCCGGTCGCCGTCCTCGGGCACAAGACCCACCACCTTTGCATTGGCAGTCACGCGCAGCCAGCGGAGGGCGCGATCGATGAAGCCCTTGACGCCATCGTCCTCCGAGTACCAGTCGCGCCACAGCACGATTGAGCGCATCAGCCCGGCAGCAATGATCTCGCCACTCTCCTCGATCACACGCTCATGCAGGCGGAAGCCGATGTCGTTGCGATCAAACGTGTCAAACATGTAGCCGTTGATAAAGCTCTTGATAGCATCCACGGCGCGCTGCTCGTAGTCGTCGATACCCGTGTAGTCGGTGCCAAGGTCCTCCGAGTAGCGATCGCGAGCGCGCTCACGGGCGTCCTTCATGAAGGGGTAGGGCACACCATCGATGAGTACAGTCTTGATCATGCCCGACATGTACGCCTTGTTGCGCGCGCCGACCCAGCGCCGCGGGCGGAACATGATGTCCCACTGAATATCGTCGCGCTGCTTGCGCTCCTCCATCGCGGCGGCGTTGGAAGAGTGGAATGGGGTACCGTTATCCTGCAAGCCCTTAAACATGACGGTGTCGGCGTTGCGACGCATCGCCGTCCGGACCACGCGCCCGCCCACCTCCTCGTAGTCGGGTGCGTACGCGGAGAGGCCAGACCACCGACCGTTGAGCGCGCCGGGCGCCGACGGCGGCGTCCACCACAGCCACTGCAGGGACGCCTCGGCAGCGTTGGAAGGCGGCCCGGTTGCGAACCTGGCGCGTAGGTTGTCCTTTTCCGGCACGTCGGTGAGTAACAGTGGGTAGGTGCGGGTATCGATCGGCAGCGCAAACTTCATCTTGGCTGCGCTCAGCATCGCGTCGGCAAACTTCTCAACAGTGCCCTGGTCGTCTATCTGTAGCCACTCGGGGTCGAGGTCTGACCACCAGCCCATCTGCGCCACGCGCCGGTCCAGAGACCGCTCCCAGTTCCACTTGAGGGAGATCGGCCTCTCCTTGACCTCAAGGAACTTGATCTTGCTGCGCAGCTCCAAGGGCAGCAGCTTCCACGCCTCCTTGGCGCGCCCATCCGACTGCCGCTTGAGCGTGCCGGGCATGACGGAGATATCGGTCTGGAAGAAGCGACGTTGGTCCGAGTCGAGCTGCTTGGGAATCTTGCGCGGGTCGCGCTCCCACGCAACCGGCAGCTTGTCGGTGATAATCTGCGCCGCCTTAAGCTTTGCAGCTCTCTGCTCTGGCAAGTCGCTCGCCAAGAAGAGGTCGTCCCACGAGTCAAAGCCCTCGGGCATGTTGCGCATCTTCCACGCCTGTGTCGCCATCTCCTGGTCGTCAAAGCCACCAACGCCGTGCCACAGAGCCCGTGGGCCAAGCTCAATGTCGTCGCGAACGCGCTGACGATCGCCAAACTCCTTGCTGAGTGGTGCATACCGGTTGGGCACTTGCTTAACATCCTCTTCTGCTTGCACTTGGAAGGCCGTCTGCGCAGCGCTGGTGTTGGGTGACAGGTTGCGAAAGAGGCCACTGGGCCCGCGCTGCCGCCGCCAGTTGCCACCAGCGGCATCGCGCTTGGTCCCCGCAAACGACTGCAGCTGCGACGCTACCTGAACTCTCGCAACCGGCGGCTGCGCACCGCCCGTGAGCGTAAGGAGGTCGGCACGGATATCCAATTCGGTGCCAAATGCGTAGGTGCGGCGCCACAGCTTCTCAATACGCGCCACCACCTTGGGCCACGCCTGGTTGAGCTTGCGATGCTTCTCCGCAGTCGCGTCGCCAAAGGGAGCAGCGGACGTGAGCGCTTCGAGACGCGTCTCAACGGCCTGGATCTGCGCGGGTTCCCAGCTCTCAAACTTCATCGAGGCAACCGTCTCTCCCAGTACCTCCACCTGCTCAATCCAGCCTTCGATGGTCAGCTTGGCACTGAGCACATTGACAAACTGGAGCATGCTGCCAGTGCCCTGGTCGGGAACGCGAAGGACAGGATAACCTGTGGAGGCGAGCGTGTCGCGGCGCACAAGCTCGGCGCTTGCGTACGAGGACATCGTCGGCGTGATGAGGGTGACATCGTCGGGATCGATTCCGCCCTCAAACGCCAGCTGCTGCAGACGGCGCGTTGCGGTACGAGCATAGGCGCCACGGCGCGCAGTCTCGATAGTGGAACGCAGCCGCGTGGCGTCGTCGGCTCTTCCCTCGCGCTCAAACCGATCGGCGAGCTGCTCAAGGCTGTGCTGCTTGCGCCGGTCGAGCTCCTCGTTGGTAAAGACGATTCGCGTGACGACGCGCGTCTCAAGGCTTTGCTGCTCGTAGCACTTTGCCGGCGTCATGTCTTTCTTGGCCTCCCAGTCCTCCCACGACTTGTAGATCTCATCGTCGGCGAGCTCGGGCCAGACCACTCGCAGATCATGCTTCGGGTTTGTGATGGTTGCGCTCACATACTGCTCCATGAAGGGGAAGACATCGTTGTGGATGCCACGGATGGGGACACCGATGTAGATCTGGCGGTACTGGTTGATGGCCATGTAGAAGCGCTCAAGCGAGACGCGAGACGACGGCTCGTTGAAATCCTCAGACGGCCCACCCGGTGGCGACTTGCGACCCACGACAGGCGGCGGCGGAGGGGCTTCACCCCGCGACAGCTCAACCTCGATCATTTCGACAATCGTGGTTGTAAGCTTCTGCACCTTGCCAAGCACCTTGGTGCCAAGCCGCTTGACCATCGCCCGAGCGGCCGCCACCGCGTTGACGTCCATCGCCCCGCGGACGAAAGGTGCGGTCACGGCAGTGAAGCCCATGTCCGCCATATCGCGCATCTTCTGCGTCGCAAAACGCTGCATCGCCCGGTTGAGCCACGCTACAAAGGAGAGCACATCGCGGCGCGCAAGCATGAGCACCTCAAGGTGCGACGTCAGGTGGTCGACGTGAGCGCAGAAGTCCTGCTTGAGCACATTGACCAACTGTATGAAGGCTTCGCCGATCATTTCCTTGCTGAAGGAGTGATCGAGCTCGCAGTGCTCCATGAACTTGGCGACCTTGTAGCAGACGGCGAACTTGTCGAGGCTGCCCGCTTGGATCATGCTGGTCAGCTCGCCCCAGATGTCAACGCAAAAGCGCTCGCGCGTCGTCAGCCTAGCAAAGTGCCAGTCAAAGATCTCGACCTCGTTCCGCGTCATGTCGTTAATCGAATATGTCTCGCGTTGCGCCTCTGGTGTCTGCCTCACCTCCCCGAGCATCGTAGCGAGCGCGGTGCCCTGCTTGGCCTCGTTGACGCCGAACGAGTCGTCGAGGTAGGCAAAGCGCTGCGCGGTATTCTCAAGCTCAAAGTAATCGATGAGCTCCTTGATCTGCGAGACGCCCTTGGGGTTGACGCGGAAGAAGTAGCCGTAGTCAACGACGGCCTTGATGTCATGCGCCTTGCCGATGCGACGATCCTCCTCGCGCTCAGCGCGCGACGTCGAGTCGATGCCCAGTCTCGACTTGGGTATATCCTTCACGGCGCCGTCGCAGATGCGCAGGATCGACGAAATCAGCACGCCGCGCGCCGTCCGCCGCGCCATAGTCTCTAGGACCCGGAGAGGCGACCCATCGGGCCTGACCGCAAGCGGGTACAAGTCCTGCAAACGCTGGCGGACGTCCTCGGTGACGGATGTGGAGGAAAGGTCGACGACGTCGCGGCCCGCCACAAGCCGTGAGTGGCGCCCCGCCAACTGCACAAGCCACTCAGCGATGATCGAGGTAAAGATGAGGTCCTCGGCGTAGAAGAGCGCATTGCGCCGCTCGTTGACGCGATTGGACTCGTACATCTCGGTGAACGCGTCGAACTGGATACCACCGTCGCGCCCGAGACTGATGGCCTGTTGCGAGCGCTGGTGCACCAAGGTGCGCATTCCCTCGTAGTTACGCGCCCGTGCGGCCGCCTCTGTAAGCAGTGTGGTGCCCGGCACGTTGCCGCTGCTGCCGGCAGAAAGGAGGCGGCGCTGCGCCGTCTCAAGCTCCTTGCTGCGATCGCGTTGCGCGCCCGGTCGACCATCACCGTCGCCGTCACGCCCGTAGGCGCTCCACATGCCCATTGAGTGGCCGAAGCGCTCCTGACGAGCGGCTGTTGCCAGGCGCGCGTCGACCTTGGAGCCCGTAAGCTTCTTGTCCTCCGTGCCGCTGAGGTCGGTGGCGATCTTGCCGGCGGCGAGACTGTAGGCAAACTGGAACTCGATCTCGCGCTTCTCGTAGCGGTTGAGCTTGCTGCCGTTATCCCCCTCGTCCTCGTCCAATGGCACGGCGGGAGGGCGGCGCGACGGGTGTCCCATCGGCACGTTGCGCTCAAGGCGTATGCTCTTCTTGGGGTCCGGGCCGTAGAAGAGCACCTTAGCACGTGCGCCGCCCGTCTCGGAGCGCTCCGTGTAGAGGTTCTCCTTCATCTGCCGCACGTGCTCCCAAGCACGAAACTTGGCGTTGTTGCCAAGATCGGCCTCGCCCACCGCACGCCGCCGCTTGGCCTCAGCGTCGAGATCGGCGATGAACTGCATGTGAATACGACTACGAGGCATGTGGCGCTGGTAGCGCATGTCGTTGGACACCTTGGTCTTGACCTTGCGCTCAATTGCCTCGTCGACCTCAACGCGCGCGCGATCGTCCTCAACTTGCAGCAGCCGCTTGTACTCAAACAGCGCCTCGGCGTGCTGCGCAGGCGTGCCCTTGAGCACGCGATCCTCGCGGTTGACTGCTGTGGGCTCGATATAGCCAAAGAGGATGTTGGCCTGCTGCTGCTGCTCGGCGTCGATGTACGTGAACTTGGCGGTGCGCCGGTCGTTACCGCTCACGACGCGCTCGGCGTAGCCTTGCTCGTGGATCGCCAGCTGCTTGACGGCGAGGCCGGTGCGGGAGCTCTTGCCAAGGACCGCGACGGGTGTGCCCTTCTTGTTGACAAAGTACAACGGGTCCCAGTGCCAGTAGTACCACAGCTTCTTGTTGAAGTTGCCGTAGAAGCATGAGCGCAGGCGTGTAAAGCGATCGTGGAAGCAGAGCGGCTTCAGCCGCTCAAGCTCGCGGCGGCAGCTTGCGAGGGCCTCGGTGGCCGCAGCAATCGTCAGCGTCTTGCGCAACCGGTTTTCGCCGGTGGTGTACTCGTTGCCGTACGTGACGGAGACACCCTGCTCGTTGGGCATGGAGATCTCGGCGGAGATGATCAGCCCCTTGGCCTTGTACACGCTGCCAGTGCGCTCAATGTAAAGGGCGTCCTTGCGCCCGACGTTGCCGCCGTCGATGCGCAGACGCTCAAACGCCACCATGTGCATCATGACCTCAAGCTCGACGTACGCACGATTCAACCTCTCGTAGTAATCTATGCGCGCAGCCTCACCGCCCTTGATCTCGTCCCAGTTGGGAGGCACCACGTAGCCTGGCGGGCCGGTGAGCGCAGTGGGCTGCGGCGGGTCGCGCGACGGGTCGTGAAAGCGCAGGATCGGGCGGTGCGTGTCAGGGTCGACGGCGTCGGGATCGGCCGAGTTCCAGTGCATGTTGTTCCACATCGGCAGCGGCTTGTCGCCCGGCTTCTCAAGGCCAGCGGGCGGCGACTGCATCTTGAGCAGCATCGTCGCCTTGACCTCCAGCCGCTTTTCGTAGTTGGGCGGCGTCTGGTACATCGCAAGGGTCGGGTCCATCGGGTCCATTGGCCGGTCCTCGGTACCAAGCGGCGGGTCCCAGAAGCCCGCGCGGCCGTGCTCTTCATAGACCCGCAGCTGGTGCGCAAACGGCGCCTCCTCCTCGCTGCCGTTGCCAAACTTGGTGACAATGGTACGCGCGTCGGTGAGCAGGTCAATGAGCGCGTCACGCACGTCGACCTCGCCAGCGGGCGCCTCGTTGATCTCGCGGCGGGTACGCGTGCCGTCGACACCTACCTCTTCAACGACGCGGGTGCCTGCATACGGACCCGTAGTGCGCACAACCAGCATGTTGTTGCGCGGCCAGCCATAGTGCTGGTATACGGGCACCATCCGCGGCCGCGGCCGGCCGCTGCCGTCGACGCGCTTGGGCAGCAGCGGGCTCTCGGGCGAGCCGGGCGGCTGGGTGAGGCTCTGACGCTCCTCCTCGATCTCCTCTGCCGTCCACGGCTCGCCAAACTCGTCCTCGCACAGCCACTCGCTCTCCCATCCACCGGTGCCGTCCTCGGTCGCCGGGTGCTTGGCGATCTCGGCGGCGTGCTCCTCGGTCATCGGCTTCTGGTTGATGTACGTGTACTTCTCCTTGCGGCCGCCAACCCTGTGGCTCGTTTTCTGCGCGCGCAAAGCAATAGCCCAGGCCATATCGTGAATAGCGTGCTTTTCGCGAGACAGATTGCTTGGGCGGTCCCTTGGCCCCTGCGAATGCAGAGGCACAAGTTCGGTCAGGGTCAGGGTCTGGGCGTGTGGCGGTGGGCGCTCAAGCGCAAGCGGCGTACCCCGGCCCAGTTCCAAACCTTGATGTAGCCCGGGTCGCTCTCCTCGCGCCGCGCCTTGACGTCGAGATGCGCGCGGCTGCGGATGGCCTCCGACTTGGCGTTGTAGTCCATCAGGATCTTGTGCAGCAGGTTGCGATGCGCCGAGGCGTCGTTGCCGACAAAGGTGTGCTTGTCGAGCGCGTTGATCGTTGTGCCAAAGTTGTGGTCGATGATGCGCAGGCCGGCGTCGTCGAGGTCGTCGGAGTTGAAGGTCGTGTTGCCGGGGTCCATGCGCCGCTGCTTCTTGTCGCCGCGCGAGAAGAGCCGGTTGGGGTGCGCAATACGGTGTCCGCTGCGCATGCGCGAGCGCCAGCGGTCGCGGCCCTTTTGCCACAGCTCCATGGAGATGCCGGTCGTGCGCTCGTAGCCATCGTACTCCCCGTACGCCGATACGCCCTTGACCCGGTCATCGTCGTCTCGCTTGGCCCGCGGCTTCTCCCACGGCATGTCGTCGGGGGGCGAGAAGAACCAGAAGGGCGTGCCCTTGCCACTGCCCTCGGCCTGGCCGGCGCCCGACTGCTGCGTCGAGTACTGCCAGTACGTGTAGCGCAGGATCAGGAATAACTGCTCGATCATATCGTCGAGCTCCGAGATCGCCTTGCACATGTACATGGCGGAGATGCCCGTGCGGCCGCGCGTCTTCTCGTTGCTGCGCTCAACGAACCACGACGTCTCCTCGTCGCGAGTCAGCGTACCCATCTCAAAGAAGGCGCCCATCAGGAAGCCGATCTTGACCTCGATATCGTTGCGAATCTTTAGCCAATGCCAGATCAGCGACGGCTTCTGTCCCGCCTCAGCAGCAAAGCGCGGCCGCCAGCCCGGGTCGACACTGTCGCGACGATGGCCGCCCGATTTTCCCTTACCCGTGGACGATGGCATGAGCGTCGGCGCACCAACGCCACTCTTATCCTTCACATCGGGCTTGAAGGCACCCTCCGACTCGTTGTCGACGACCAGCAGGTCAAAGTTAGTGCGCACTTGGTCGACGCCGTAGTTGTACGACTCGCGCGACGCGCCCTGCACAATGAGCGCAGCAGCGGGGCCGGCAATCTTGAACGGGCGCGAGCCGTGGCAGCGCTTGACGTAGAACCAGCGCAGCCCCTTAACGTCGTCGCGGGCCTTCTCGTCAACGACACGGCTGAACGCCGGCGCCGGGCACGAATCCTTGCGGATAGTCCTGATCCAGAGCCCCTCCTCGCCCTCGTAGTGATCAAGGCCGTACTCGATCGTATACGCATCGGGGCGCGGCATGAGCTCGGCGATCATATCCTTGATGCGCAAGTCCTGTTTGACGCTGCTGATGAGCACGGCGGTTAGCTGCTGTGAGTACTGCATCATCGCGTCAATCTCCTTCTCCGTCAGCTCGAAGACCGTGCGCCGCAGGATGACAAGCTTCATAACCTTGTCCTCAAGGCTCAGCTTGAGCTCAGGGCGGTTGAGCGCAGCGGCGCCCGCCTGTTCGCCACCCGCGCTGACCCACGCCGCCGCCCGGCGCACGGACGTAGCGACCATGCTCTTGAGCAGCCGCTTGGCAAAGAGCTCTTTGGCGTCGTCGTCGAGCTCCTGCTCATTGCCGTCCTGCTCGTGGTCAAAGAATACCGCAAGCCGCTCACCGATTGCCATGACGCTGGTCGGCCCCCACGTTTGCAGAAACAGCTCGCGCATGAAGAGGGCACGGCGAGCCTCCGACTCGCGCCGCTGCGGCTCGGGAAGTGTTAATGGAATTGGCGCATCGCTCCACTCATACGTGCGCAGGTTGGTGGTGGTCATAAAGACGTAT
>Ga0115003_10001873_pt1 | contig 17890 bp, 15 predicted proteins | sample ArcticOcean_MG_C_7_FD_88736 | JGI IMG/M metagenome (GOLD analysis project Ga0115003, IMG submission 88736) | Marine microbial communities from western Arctic Ocean - ArcticOcean_MG_CB11_88 | ecosystem: Environmental > Aquatic > Marine > Oceanic | place: Arctic Ocean: Canada Basin | collected... | reverse complement strand
TAACAAGCAGGCCCCGGACTTGCGCCTGCCGAACGTGGTCCCACTTGCAAGAGGCCTTCGGGGTCCAGCCACGCAATTGACCCGCCGCCCGCACCGAGTTCGGCGACGTCTACAGTGGGCGTCTTCACGGGGTATCCCGTACCCGCCCGACGCCCCCCAAAGCTTCCCTTCCCGCCGACATGAAGCTCGCGAACGATTTGCGGCTCTCCGTCGTGCACGACGCCAGCCTTGACCGTCGTGCCGCCCATGTCGAAGGAGATCACGCGGGCAAGTCCTTGATGTGCAGCAAATCGGGCCGCCGCCATAACGCCAGCGGCTCCTCCGGACTCGAGCGTCGCTACAGCACGCTCCGCCGCCACCTGCGCGCCCATGACCCCGCCGGATGATTCCATGACCTGCAGCGGAGCTTGGATTCCAATTCCCTGGAGCCCCGCCTCAAGCCGCGCGAGGTAGCTCGCCATTAGCGGCGCGACCTCTGCCGTGAACAATGTCGTGCAGGCTCGATCATATTCCCGGATCTCTGGATGAATGCGAGAAGAGAGAACGATCGAGGCATTAGGCATCGCGGCTGCAAGATGCCGCGCGAGACGTTCCTCGTGCTCCGCATTCGCATAAGAATGAAGTAAGCAGATCGCGACAGCCTCGGGTTCGCTTCGGGCGATCTCGTTGGACAGCGCTCGAGCATCTGCATCATCGAGCTCCCGCAGCACTTCGCCCTTTGGGCCCATTCGTTCGGGAGCTTCGAAGCAGAGGTCCGCAGAAACCGGTGATGCCTGATTCTGAAAATGTAGGTCGTAACGATCCTCTTCGACGCGAGCCGCGCGACTAATGCGCAGCAAGTCGCCAAATCCTTCGGTCGTCACGAAGGCTGTTCGCGCGCCCCGACGCTCGATCACCGCGTTCGTCGCGAGCGTCGTACCGTGAACGACGCGAACGACTTGCTCGGGAGAGATTCCCGCCTGCGTCAGAGCGAGCCGCGTGCCCTCTACAACCGAGCGTTCGGGTGCTTCTGGAGTTGTAAGCTGCTTCACGCTCGTCCATCCGCCGTCCGGCCCGGCGAGTACGATGTCTGTAAAGGTTCCGCCTATGTCGCTGGCCAAGACCCACTCGCTCATACGTCGTTCTCCGCGGGCTGCCCCAAGCCGCCGCCGCCCGACGTTCTTAACACGAAGGTTTCCCCTGCCTTAACAGGGAAATTGGCCACCTTCGCAGGGACCGGGCGTCGCCCACCTGCGTCGTCTTCGACATATTGAGTGCCCGCCAGGCCGTCACCCCCACCTGCGCGGCCGCGGGGTGGATGTCGAACCCGCTCGGACCGCACAGAGAGTTCCGCGTCTTCGAGAAGCGCAATTCGCGTTTCCACGCCGAGGCCCCCGCGCGTGCGCCCGGCACCACCGGATTCAGGAATCAGGCGCTGGGCCTCGAAACGTACTGGATAGCGTGCTTCGAGTGACTCAATCTGAGGAACGGTATTCCGCCCACCTAGAAAGAAAGCCCCGGTCGCATCAGGTCCGTCCGAGTCCGCGCGCGCGCCGATCCCACCATACTCGTAGGAGAGGAACATCCACGGATTCGCACCCGCGCCTGAAAGCGTATAGGGATGAATCACCGAACTGGCGGCAGTGGCGTTCTCCGGCCGCGCTTGAGACAAAGCATCGATCACGGCTTCGCAGACTGCCGTCACCGAAACAACTCGCCCCCCGCACGCAGCCGGTGGCGTCGGATCGAGCAAAGAGCCCTTGCGAAAGATAATCTCGACCGGCGTGTAGCAGCCCTCGTTCATAGGGATCGACGGATCAACGAAACAGCGCACCGAAAAAATTGCACCCGTCAAAGCCTGCGAAGAACCTGCATTGATCGCGCCACGCGCTTGATCGTCGGTTTCGCTGAAGTCGAGTGTTAGGCCTTCAGGCGTGCAGTCGACATCGACCCGGACGACCGGTGAACGATCGAGATCGATCCCATCATCATCGACTTTGTACTCCCCGCGGTAGCGACCAGGCGTAAGCCGTGAGAGTTCTTCTCGCATTCTCAACTCTACGCCAGCGATATATCCATCGATCGCCGTGCGCAGGCCCTCCACCCCATAACTCTCTATGAGCGCTTCCATGCGGCGCCCAGCAATCGTGGTTCCGGCGACGAGCGCATCTAGATCACCCATAACGCGCTCAGGAGTCCGGCTGTTCAGCGCAATTAAATTATGGATATCAGAGACCGCGCGACCCGCATCATAAAGTCGTATCGGAGGAAGCTGCAATCCCTCGGCGAAGACGTCCGTCGCATCAGGTGCGATTCCCCCGGACGCCGAGCCGCCTAGGTCCGCCACGTGGATCAACGTTCCTGCGAAGTAATGGACTGCGCCATCGTTAAACACGGGCCGAAAGACGACCAGATCGTTCGCATGAATACCGCCCCGAAAACAATCATTCATGACGAAAACATCGCCTGGATGCATCGTATCGAGCGGATGATCTTCAATCAGAGAGGGCAAGGAGGAACGCAAACTCGAAGCGTGCATGAGATTCGTCGCCGTCGATAAGGCGACCAGCCGAGCGCGAGCATCCAAAATGCCGGCGCACGCATCTGCGCCTTCAACGATCATGGCCGAATGCGCTGACTTAACAACGACGATGCTCGCTTCTTCGGCCGCGACCCGCAGAGCGTGTCTCAAAATTTCAGCGTCGAGTGCGCCGTCACCGCCCGGGGCCGAGGAGGAGGAGAAGGAGGAGGAGGCTTCGTCGGACATTAGTTCTCCGTCTCGTCAGCAGCAGCCGACTCGTACGGATTCACGGCGTCATGACCGGCCTCCGCATAAAGCGAAAGTCCATGGCGAATATTGAGGAAGCGGACGCCCTCTTCCCACACTTCGAATCCGTATTGTGTGTCCGCCTCGATATAAACGACAGTTCCCGGGCCACATTTTCGCTTCCCCATGGAGAAGCCGCCCTCCAGGATGTACATCACCTCATCGTGATCGTGGCTGTGATGTGGCGCGACGAGCCCACCCGGCAGCCAGTTCACATGGACCCAAGGGCCCTTGGCAAGATCGCCGACTAACTGACCACCCCCGTCGGGGTAGTCCCCTTCGCCCTTGGCACCGCCTCGTATCCAGGGGGCATCGTCCACGTGCATGATGATCGCTCGACCCATCTTTGCCTCCGAATCCGTGATCTCAGGTATCTGCAATTCCTGCCCGAGCCGTGTCTCGCCCTGAGCGCAAGATGGAACCCGGTGTGGCATCCGTCGGCTGGCCATCAACAACAATGGTCTGCCCGTTGACAAAAACACGCCTAATGCCCTTCGACTCCGCGAAGAGCCGAGCGGAACCGCCGGGCAAGTCCTCTCGGGTCACAATATCCCCTGCCCCAATCGTCTCGGGATCAAAGAGAACGAGATCAGCATGATAACCCGAGGCAATCCGTCCGCGGTCCTTCAGTCCGAAAAGTCGGGCCGGATCATCGGTCATGGCTTTTACAGCCCGTTCAACAGAAAGAAGTTTTCGACCCCGAAGACAGTCGCCCAAGAAATCAGTCGTATAGGGCGCCCCACACATCCGGTCGAGGTGAGCACCAGCGTCGGACCCGCCCAGCAGCGTGTGCTCGTGATCCCACGCGTCCTGACGCATCTTCCAGCTCGCGTCATCATCATCCGGCGGCACGGGCCAGAGCACGGTCTCTAGATCGTCCTCAAGAACAATATCGACGAGCGCATCGAAGTCTTCAACGCCGCGCTCCGCTGCAATCTCCTTAACGAGTCGCCCTGAGAGCCCCTCATTCGCTTCGCTGAACGTCTCCCCAATCCGGAAATTCGAAAAGTCCGCTACCCGAAGAAAGACTCCGGCTTCAGGCGAATGCGCTCCTTGGAGCAGCTTCTGCCTAACGTCGGGACTCCGAAGTGCCGTCATTCGCTCCGCGAGTGGAAGGCTCATCACCTCGCCCCAACCGGGTAGTTGGTGGATCGGCGAATAGCTCAGAAAACTAACCGTTAGACCAACGAGCGTCGGCATTGTCAACGCAACGACACGCCCACCCCGCGCGGCGGCATCGTTCGACGCCTTCAATTGGTTCTCGTAACGATCCGGTTGTTCCGAGTCGATCGTGAACACGTTCCAATTGAGCGGACGCTCTGCCGCAAGCGACATATTTGTCATCAGATCAATCTCCGCATCGCTGAAGCCGTGCAAACAACCACTCGTAATAAACTCGAGCGACGTACCCTCGTGGTCGCGAAGGACCCGGCACAACGCCAGCAACTCTTCCTCGGTCGCCGAACGTGACGGAACTGGCTCATCATTTCCGTCTCGATGGGACGCGGAGCGAGAGCTCGAGAACCCAATCGCACCAGCGGTTAGGCTATCGCCTAACAGAGTCTCCATTTTGGCAACTTCCGCTTCGTCTGCATCATGCCCGACGGCACGATCCCCCATGATCGTACGGCGTATTGCGCAGTGCCCCACCAGGAAACCCGCGTTAACCGCGGTTCGACCTTCCAGCTTATCGAGCCACTCCCCAAAGCTGTTCCAGCTCCAATCGATTCCGTTCTCCAAGGCCTCGAGGGGCATGCCTTCTACGACGGACATCATGCGACGGGTATAGTCCGCATCATCGTCCCCAAGCGGCGCAATTGAGAATCCACAATTCCCACCGATCACCGTCGTCACGCCGTGCAAATTCGAGGGCGAGGCCGTGGGGTCCCAGCAGAGCTGCGCGTCGTAGTGGGTATGGGGGTCAACGAAACCCGGCGTCAGCATGAGCCCTTCGGCATCGAGGATTTCTTTTGTCGGCGCGTCGTCTTCTACGTCCGTCACTATTCGGCCGTCGCGCACGCCGACATTCATGCGCCGCATGGGAGAGGCTGTGCCGTCTATGACGTTCGCGCCGCGGATCAGTAAATCGAGTTGGCTCATTGTTCGCTCCGATCGGTTTCGAGCGCTCCAAGCAAGCGCAAGAGATTCTTATGAATGTCACTGGCTTCGCGCTTCCCAAGTCGTCCCAGGATTCGGTCTCGCCCATTTTGATAGCTTCGTGCAGCATCGTTCGCGACGCGATCGCCCTTCCCTTGGAGGCAAATCAGCACCCCGCGTCGATCTTTCGGATCTGGCTCCCGCGAAACTAGCTTCGATCGTTCAAGACGATCGACGAGCTTAGTCATCGCGCCACTCGTACAAACGATCGCTTCCGCCAGCACCGACGGCGCTAGGCGTCGACCGCGCGCGCGCTGTATCAGTCGCAGAACGGAGTACTCCGTAAAGGTCAGCCCGTGTTCTCGAAAACTCTCTCTATGAAGAGCGTCGAGATGCAAAGCTGTGCGAGCAAGCGTCGTGAAGAGTTCGCGCGTCTCGCCGCTCTCGACGTCATACGCAGAAAACGCAGAGATCGAACTTCCATCGGAGTCCGATGGGCGGGATGCAGCGGCCATTCGCGAGACCTCTCTTCGCCAAAGCCATCCCCATATCGATATCCGCACCTGCGAAACATGGGCTGGCAGTTTGCTTCCGTGGAGGTATCTTACCGGGAAGCTAAAGGACGCACAATGCCTATCACGCCTATCACGCCGAGGACGCCCCATTCCATTATCGACTCCGACGGCCATATTGTCGAAGCCGACTCCGCATGGACGGACTTCTTAGATCCGCGCTTCCGCGATTTCGTGCCGCGTCCAATTCGCGACGGCGAGGAGTTCTACTTCCAGAGCGGTGCCGTCGAAGGGTTCCGAATGCGAGCCCGTCCGGAGACGCTCTCAGCGCCTCGAAAAGCCGGAGAGCGAAGCGGCGGCCAACGCGCGCGACGCGGTGCTGCGGATCCGGGCCATCGCCTCGCGGATATGGATCTCGAGCAGATCGGCCGTGCCATGATCTACCCGACCTATGGCTTAATGATCCAAGGCGTGCAGGATCGCGATGCAGCGATCGCACTCGCAAAGGCGGTTAACGACTGGCTCGCCGCATATACCGCGCATGACCCGACGCGGTTGTACGGCGTCGGCGTACTTCCGCAGACCAGTCCGGAAGATGCGCTTGCCGAAGCGAAGCGTTGTATCGAGGACCTTAACATGGTCGGTGTCTGGCGACGGCCAGAGCGAATCCCGGGCACGCCCGCACTGCACGACCCCGGATACGAAGCGCTTTGGTCCTACCTCGCGGAAGCGAATAGACCCTTCGCGCTACACCCAGGACTGAACGGGATCGTACCCTGCGAAGAATTGCGCCATAGGTATGATGACAACTACAGCGCTATGCACGCGGTGCATTTCCCCATGGAACAGATCATGGGACTCACCGACATGATCAGCTTTGGCATCCTCGATCGGCATCCGGATTTGCGAGTCGCCTTTCTAGAGACCGGCGCAACATGGGCACTCGCGCAGCTCCATCGCCTGGATGAACACCTCGAGCTCTTCGGCTTTCCCGAGAAGCCTAAGGAAAAGCCGAGCGATCAATTCCGTCGATCTGGTTTCGTCAGCGTCGAAGAGGTCGAGCCGGGCCTGACAGCAACGCTTGAGGCCTACCCCGATTCCGTGATGTTCGCTTCGGATTACCCACACGGGGACGGCGTCTTCCCAGGCGCTGCGACCGAACTACTTGAAACAAAGGCCCTTAACGATGACCAGCGCGAGCGGGTCTTATTCAAGAATGCCGAACGCTTCTACTCGATCTAAGGAGTCTGTCCTATGTCCGCTCTCTCCAACATGTCTCTTCGCGATGCCATCTTCGGCCTGCGCGCGACACGCATCTTCCAAGACAAGCCGATTCCCGATGAAGTGCTAGGCGAAGTACTCGAAGCTGCCACGATGGCTTGCAGCTCCGGCAACACCCAGCCCTGGGAGTTCATCGTCGTGACGGACCCGGCCATAAAGGTCGCGATCAAAACCGAGATGGTCGATGCATTCTCTGTGATCGACCAAGAACGCGCGCAGACCGAAAAGCAGCTGACGGATAGCTCGGGGCGAAGCGTCACCGGTCGGGCCGCGGTCGACAATCTCGAGAAGACGCCCGCAATCGTCGTGATCTGCTGGAATCCCGAACGAGGGATTCGAATGAAAGGCGAGTACAAGACCAACGCCGACGGTTCACTCACGGAAACACGAGAGATTCCCGGTGGGCGTGGCGTGAGTCTTTTCCAATCCGCTCAGAATCTGATGCTCGCCGCCCGTGCCCACGGAGTCGGTTCGCTCTTCACGACCTTCTTCTTTCTAAAGAAAAACGAGATTCGTGAGATCCTCGGGATCCCGCCGCACATCTTCATGGAATGCGCGATCTTTCTCGGGTACGCGGATGAAAAGCTGGGCAAGCCGAAGCGCATCCCCGTCCAGAACATTTCTCACCTGAACCGCTGGGGCACTCCGGGTAACTACTCGATCGAATAGATACGCGAGTAGATGCACGACAAAACCGGCGAGTAGACAGAGAATGAGACAAACGAATAGCGGAACGAGGGATTAGTCGATGACCCAACGATTCTCGAGCGAGAGGCTCAGCCTCCATATCGGTGCCGAACTGAAAGGGATAGACCTCGCCGCAGCGCTCGACGCGGATGATGTCAGCGCAATCCGAGAGCAGCTGCGGGAGCACCACGTACTGTTCTTTAGGGATCAGCAAGTCGACGCGGAAGCGCTCAAAACGCTCGCCCGGCATTTCGGCTCCATCGACGTGCACGCCTTCGGCCGCCATCTCGAGGGCGACCCAGAAGTTGGGCTACTCGACCAGACCAAACCTGAGAAGGACGGAGCCAATCGCTGGCACACTGACTCGACCTTCATGCCGCAACCTCCCTTTGGTACGATACTCGCCGCCGTTACGCTTCCGGACATTGGTGGCGATACGAGCTGGGCCTCCAACCACGCCGCATACGACCGCCTCTCGCCGCAGATCCAAGAGATGCTTTGCAAGCTGTCGGCCACCCACGACGTTTCGGGGCCCCTCCTTCGAGCGGTCGCCGGGGGACATAGCGTCGGCTCAATCGATGAGGTTCGCGCCCAGTGGCCCCCCATCTCGCACCCGGTCGTTTGCCGACATCCAGAAACCGGGCGCCCCATGCTTTTCGTGAACTCAAACTTCACCACACATATCAACGGTATTCCCGAGGCGGAGAGCGCAGCACTCCTCAAGTTTTTATTCGAGCATATCCGCACCCCCGAGCTCCAGGTTCGGTTCAGGTGGCAAGAGGGCTCGGTCGTGCTTTGGGACAATCGCTGTACACAGCATTATGCCTCCGCCGACTATCAGGAGCGGCGTATCATGCATCGTGTCACGATCGCAGGCAGCTGGGCACCGAACTAACGAGTCTTGCCGGGCCTCGTAACAGCGACCCTTCTCACGACCCTCCTCAGTCCCCAAGGAGATCCTATGACGATCGAGATTCAGTCCCTAACAGCGGTCATTGGTGCCGAAGTTCGAGGAGTCGATCTCGCCACGGAACTCAGCGACATAAACGTCCGCCTGCTGCGCGGGGCACTCCTTGAGAATCTTGTCCTCGTGTTTCGCGACCAGGACTTGACGCCCGAGAGCCATATCGCCGTCGCCCGCGCCTTTGGTGAAATCAAGCACCCACCGGTCGCAACGGCGCATGGCGGCCCACCCGAAATCAACGTACTCGACCAGACGGAGCCCCGCGGCGAAGGGGCCGACGCATGGCATGCCGACAACACCTACACCTCCGCTCCCCCTATGGGCTCTCTTCTCCGGGTCCTGCAGCTTCCCGGCGTGGGCGGCGATACCGCCTTCGCGAGCATGTACGCCGCCTACGAAGCCCTGTCCCCAGTCATGCGGGAACTCTGTGATGAACTAACGGCGGTGCACGATGTCACCCGGTCCATCGTCAAGGCGATCGCACGCGGCCATAGCACCGCGAATCTCGCCGAGATTCAGGCCAAGTTCCCCCCGGTCGAGCATCCGGTTGTGATCGTTCATCCTGAAACAGGAAGAAGAGCGCTCTTCGTCAACGTAAACTCGACCGCTCGAATCGTCGGCCTGCGCGAAGAGGAGAGCGACATGCTGTTGCGCTTCCTCTTTGAACACACGAAGTCGCCTGAGTTCCAGGTCCGAGTAAAATGGGACGAGCGATCACTCGTCTTTCTCGACAACCGATGCACACAACACTACGCAGTCGCTGACTATCATGAACGGCGCGTGCTCCATCGTGTCGCGATCGAAGGCAAACCTCCTGTCGGAATCGACCATGCGTCCGCTTCATCCTGATCCCGGTAAGCCTTGATCGTAATGCCTAGTCGCAAGGCCTCATGGCTTCAGGAGACGTTCGCGTAGCGCTTTATCTTGCACGAAGACCGGTAGCCCGTCCGCATCGAGGTACGACGGCTTGATCGACACACCGCCGTCAACTGCCAGCATCTGCCCGGTTATCCAACTCGATGATTCAGACAGAAGGAAAAGAACGGCGTTCGCGACATCGTCCGGCGTCCCTCGGCGCCCGAGCGGAATCACTGCCTGATCGCGCTCCGCGTCCTCCGCGTTCTGATTTTTTGGCACACGAATCGTCCCGGGTGCCACCACATTCACACGAATCTCTAGACCGCCCCATTCGAGTGCCATCGTTCGCGTGTATGACATCAGTGCGGCTTTCGAGGCTGCGTACCCCGCGCCAAAAGGCATTCCCGCAAGTCCGGCGATACTCGCGATCTGAACGATGCTAGTCGGCCGGTTCCGCGAAGCTCCTGCCTCGCTCACACGCGTCCGCGCGAATGCCCTTGAGGTTCGAACCGCGACCCGAAGATTCGTTTCAAGAAGCGCTTCGAGGTTCTCTTCATGATCATCATCAATCACCGCGCCCCAGTGTACCGCCGGCAAGCCGCCTACGACGTTCACCAGCCCGCTCAAATCATCGATATCCCTAGCGGCGCGCTCGAAGAGTCCCGAAACCGCATCTCGGTCCGTGACATCACACAACTCGCCCTGAACTCGGCCACCCTCCTCTTCGATCCTCGACGTCGCCATCGCCAGCTTCGTTGCGTCCCGATCGACGGCGAGCACACGCGCTCCAGCTGCTGAAACGAGCGAGGCGACTGCCGTGCCTATACCACCTCCACCTGCGCCAATGATGACAACCGTACCCAGATCGGTCTTTAGAGCATTCATGGGGTCACGCTAGCAACCCCGAACCAAGCAGGGCCACCGGGATGCGCGCGCGACGGTCGTGAACTCTGGCTCAAGAGTGTTCTTCTTCGCCTTTAGTCAATCCTCGAGCCCGCGGGATACCGCTGCTTTAACCGCCTGTCCGCCGAGCAAACGGGCAGTTATGCTGAAGAACGTCGAGGTCGGAGCGACAAGAGATGCATACGGAGAAACGATGATGACGAGTGCGAAAAGTCCAGCGAGTAACAACGACTGGCATGGACTCGATGCCATGATTCGCCCTGACGACCCACAGCCTGAAGGCTGGTACGCGGTTGCCCTCGCGAGTGAGGTCGAGACCGGTCAGGCCCTTGGATGCGACTTCCTGGGCGGACGGGTCGTCGTCTATCGACGGAGCGGGAGCACCCCGGTCGTCCTCACGGCACGCTGCCCGCATATGGGGGCGGATCTCTCCCTCGGAGATGTGATAGGCGACGATATCCGCTGCACCTATCATCATTTCTGTTTCGGGGCGGACGGCGCCTGTACTTCGATTCCGTCGGAGGGTGCAATCCCGGCGGCCGCGCGCGTCCACAGCTATCCCGCCGCCGAAAGCCTCGGACTCATCTGGGCCTACAACGGCGAGACTCCCCTCTTCCCGCCGCCAACCATTCGAGACTACGACGAGTCGGATCTACTCTTCGCCGTAAAGCGAACGAATGTCTTCGAGGTCGCTCCTTGGCTGAGCATCGGGAACACTTTCGACTTCATGCACCTACGCTACGTCCACGGACTCGACTTCGAAATCACCCCCGAAGACGTTCGCTATGTCGACGACTATCACATCGAACTCGAGATCCCCTTCGTGTCCCCCGAGACAGGCCCCTTCGAACAGCGCATCCGGGTCACGGGAACGAATGCAGTCTCGTTTCTGACCGTGACAGACCACACGACGATCGGGCTCTTCACCTCGACCCCCATCGGCCACGCGGCACAGACCTACTACATAGCAGCGGTCCCCAAGGACCCGAGTCTCTCCCATGAAGAGCTCGAAAAGAGACTCGCTGAACAACAGACTTTTGGCGACGACTTGCTCCTCGACGATGCCCGGACGCTCACAGGGATCAAATTCAAGGTTGGTACGCTCGTCGCGGATGATCGTGCCATGGCGACTTATCTGCAGTGGATCCAGCGCTTTCCAAGAGCGTTATCCGGAGCGGCAGACCGCTAGCCCTCGAAGTCTAGGAACATTCCCAAGAAAGCATTCGACGACCGACTTCCACGCGGCGCCGCGGCGCCGCGCACCTAAACAGTAAGGACGGACATGAACCAATTTTCAGCCCCTCGCCGAGGTCTCGAAACCCTCGACCGCGCACGAGCCCTCGCCCCCTCCATTCGCGCTGCTTCAGACGAGATCGAGAAGGCCGGTCGCCTAACGGAGGAGATCGTGCACGCGCTTAAGCAGGCCGACGTCTTCGGGATGGCAATTCCAACCGAAATGGGCGGCCCAGAAGCTGACCCTATGACCCAGCTTCAGGTCGTTGAAGAGCTCTCGATCGCCGACGCGTCCGTGGGCTGGGTCGCCATGATCGGATCCGACGGCGGGTATTACGCGGCGCATCTCTCGGCCGAAGTCGCGGGAGAGATCTATGCCGACCCGAACGCGGTCACAGCCAGCACCCTCGTCCCGCGAGGCCAGGCGCGTCCCGTCGACGGCGGCTACCGGGTCTCCGGACAGTGGAGCTTTGGGAGCGCAAGCCTACACGCGGAATGGTTCGTCGGCGGTTGCCTCGTATTCGACGGCGACAAGCCGGCAAAGACAAAAGAAGGCCATCCGATCGTGCGCATGATGTTCTTTCCGAGAACCGACTGCCTCGTCCACGACAATTGGCAGACGACCGGACTCGCCGGCAGCGGGAGCAATGACTGGAGCGTCGACGATGTCTTTGTGCCCGAGGCGAAATCATTCTCCCTCTTCGAGCCGCCGCGATTCAAAGGCCCTGTCTACGCCTACCCTTGGTTCATTGTCGCCAATGCGCCCGGCGTTTCGCTAGGCATCGCCCGCGCCTCGATCGACACACTCGGCGAACTGGCCGCAAAGAAAGTTGTTATGCCAGGAGGCAAGCGCCTGCAGGACGATCTCCTGCTCCAGACCGAGGTCGGGCGCGCGGAAGCCGAACTGGGTGCCGCGCGGGCGTATATCTATGACGCCACGGCCGCCATCTTTGAGACGGTCTCCGCTGGAGACGAAGCGACGCTCGAACAGCGCGCCGCCTATCGTCTCGCCGGGATCAATGCATTCCGGGCGAGCAAGTCGGTCGTCTCGCGCATGTACGAAGCGGGCGGCGGGGCAGCACTCTATTCAAAGTCCCTGCTCGACCGACAATGGCGCGACATCTCCACGATCACGCAACACGCCTTCGCGAATGAACGCGTCTACGGCGAGGGTGGGCGTGCACTCATGGGGCTCGATCCGCAGTCGATGATGCTCTGACGGCACCGATCTGACCACATTGATCTAGTCACGCGGCGCCCCGCGTGCCGACAAGAACGAAACCGAGGCAGCATGCTCAGTCAACAGGAACTCTCCGATCGAGCCGAGATCCAGGATCTCATCGTCGCGGAAGCCAGCGCGATGGACCGGCGCGACTGGGTGCGCTGGCAAGAATGCTTCACCCCCGATGCAGCGATTGACTACTCGGAGAACGACGGCGCCGTCGGATCGCCCGCGGAGGTCGGTGCCTGGCTGGCCAGCGTGCTCGAACGCTTTCATTCCTACCAGCATCTCTCCTCAAACGCCGAGATCGAGCTCGACGGCGACCAGGCCCGCGTGCGGACGATGCAGTACATCGCGGTCAAAATGGAAGCCTCGGACGGCGAGCGCGTCGTCTTCTCCGGGATCTGGTTTCGCGACGAAGTCCTGCGTACAGCCAGCAGCTGGCGCATCACAAAGCGCCACGAAGAACTCGCCTGGCGACACAATTTCCCAGGCGACTTCACGCCCCCTGTCGCCGATTAGGGCCCTCATTTATTGCTGCACGAAGGCGTTGCAACCACCCAATCCGATCTAACATAATCCCATGACCGTCCGACCGCAGAAGCGACTCGGAGACGCACACGAAATAGGGATTTGGACTAGCCATGACCGCCGCCACCAACGACACAAACGATGCCACCGGCATCCCCCCGCACTCATCCGAGAGCATCGTCAACGCGCCTTTCCATGAGCGCATCAAACTCGTGAGTCAGAACTGGGCGCATTCGAGTCCGAATCGCCCGTCTGTCATGGCGCTCTACTGGGTGAAATACTTTTTCGTGCTGATCGGAGTTTGGGCGTTCTGGTGCAGCTTCAATGCTGGCTATGCGGGCTTTTCCAACGTCTCTGAATGGGCCTTCACGAACGAAGCCTTCAAGAAGGCGATGGTCTGGTCCATGTGCTGGGAGCTCTTCGGCTTCGGCTGCGGCTGGGGACCGATGAACGCCCGCTTCGAGAAGTGGTTCGGCGGCTACCGCCACTTCGCTCGCCTCGGCACGATCAAACTACCGCTCTTCCGTGGCGTGCCCCTGATCGGTGGCGACACGCGAAACCTACTCGATGTTAGTTTATACATCTTAAACCAGGCCTTGCTGCTGCGAGTCCTCTTCGCTCCCGAAGTGACTGCCGAGCTTCTGCTGCCCTGCTTCGTACTCGTCGCGGTGAACGGCATCCTCGACAAGACGCTCTTCCTGGTTGCGCGGAGCGAGCATTATTGGGTTGTCATGGGCGCGCTCGTCTTCGCCGCCACAGACGATCTCTGGATTGCCGGCGCCAAGATCACTTGGTCGTTCATCTGGATCTGGGCGGCCGTCTCCAAATGGAACGCACATTTCCCCTCCGTGATCATGGTCATGATGAACAACGGGCCCTTCTTTCCGAAGTTCCTCAAGCACAGACTCTTCGAGAGTTACCCCGACGATCTGCGTCCGTCAAAGTTCGCGCATTTCATGGCCTTCTTTGGACATGTCTCCGAGTTCGGGATCCCGTTCATCCTCTTCGCTGCCACTGCAAGCGGGAATCCCTGGTTTTTATTAGGCGGATGTATCCTATTCACGGGCTTCCACGGCTTCATTGGGCTCAACAACCCCGCCGGAATGCCGGTCGAGTGGAACATTCTGATGATCTACGGGGGCTGGTTCCTTTTCTTCTTCAATCCCGATGTCTCGATTTTCGAGATGACGGCACTGCCCATACTTCTGACTGCGATGCTCTTCTCGCTGGTCGTGATCCCGCTCATCGGCAACTTCGTGCCCTCGCGCGTCTCGTTCCTACCGTCGATGCGATACTACGCGGGGAACTGGGCGTACAACGTTTGGCTCTTTAAGAAGAACGGCGCTCGCGACAAGCTCGGGAAGATCAAGAAGCCGTGCGGCACGCTCCAAGAACAGCTCGAGAATATGATCGAGGATCCGACCGAGCTGGGCGCAGCGAAAGCCATGATGCTGGGCTCACGCTTCCTTCATTTCCAAGGGCGCCCGCTGCTCGAAGCTTTACCCGTCGCCGTCGACGACATCGAAGAATACGAGTGGCTAGAGGGCGAGGTTCTCGGCGGCACCCTGCTCGGATGGAATTTCGGAGACGGCCATTTGAATGGCGAGCAGTTGATGAACGCCATCCAGCCCATCTGCCAGTTTGAGGCAGGCGAGCTTCGATTGATCTCGGTCGAGTCACAGCCGCTCTTTGGCCCGACGATGCATTGGCGGGTCTACTGCCCGGTCGAGGGCAAGCTTAAAGAAGGCAAGACGAAGATGGCCGACTACAAGGACCACGCGCCGTGGGGCCAAGGCGAGCTCACGTGGAGTAAATCGTAAAGAACGCGCCACTTGGCAATCGCAGCATCGGGACTCATTCCCGTGAGCTGAGGATTAGGCTGCTCACTAGTCCTCAACTGGCGGGGGTGCCGCGACATCGACGGACTGCGCGCGAATTCGCGTGATCCGCTCGTCGTCGCCGCGAATCTTCGTATCGATCGTTTGTCCCGTGTCGGTCCCGAGGTAGTCAACTGCGGCGGCTACTAGAGCGGGGAAGACCGCGCGCAGGTCTGCCTCGCGACCGCGGCTCTCGACGTGTGTTTCCCAGACCGGTTCGCCATCACGCAGACTGCGCCCGGCTTCTATCCGACGAGCTTCGACCGCAAAGAATCGATTGAACGTCGCAAAAGTCCGAGTCTGCTGTGAATCAAGGTAGAACGGATCAGAGAAGCCGAGCCCTCTGAGACAGCCGTAGCTACATCGAGGCCCGTAACGATCACGACCATAGAACCCGTAGCCACCGCTATAGTAGGAGATCGCGGGCCTAACAGGCGTGATCGACTCGATCTCCTTTGCGTTGACGCCGTAGTCGAGCAGAAGCACGGTCGTCGCCTCGGACGGATTCCGGGTCGAGAGAAAGCCGCGCTCAGCGAGACCACGCTCGACGGTCCGCGCGAACTCCAGGAATTGTAGATCTCGCGGATCGACCTCTCCGTTCGCCGGAAGCAGGAAGTAGGTCGCCTCTCCTGCCGCGCCGCCCTCGCTCGCGAGCGCGCTGATCTCCACCGCGTAACGAGTCGGAATCGAACACCCGCTCGTTAACGCCAACAAGATCAGCATCGCCACAAGCACGGTAAAGTGGGCGCACGATCGCGCGAGATCATTGATAGCGAGGGACGAACCAAGTGGTTGCATAGGGAATCCTTGCAGGCTGGGTGCACGCCGGTTCCTATGGTTAGGTGGTCCCCAGTGCCCCATTGGGTCCCAAAAACTATCCTGTTTTCGTTCCATCCACGCAGCTTTGCTTCTGCGACAGCAGGGTAGCCTATGCCCCAGGGTCCCATTACCGGCGGGGACCTGTTGAGCTGCAGCAATCGAGCCTGAGCGGGCGGGCCCTGGGGGAGGCCACATCTAGACGCACGGGTCCCGGAACCTTAAACGGCCGCTCCGCCTCCGCCCAGCGACCCCACGAACCACCATCAACGCGCCTAACGCGATACCGAAACCGGACTCTGGTACCGCAGTCGGGTCTTCAAGCAACGCACATCGAAGCGTCGTCGCGTCGCTCGCGCACAGATCCGCTCGGCCTTCGCCATCGAGAATTAAGTCGCTAGAAACTTCTGTCTCGCGCTTGGCGTTAGGCCTCGGCTTGAACGAAGACTCTGGTTCATGCCGAGGCCCGCGACGCCACGAAAGGCCCAGACAAGTTTCGACGAGGCCCTAAGATACGAAGAGCGGGCTCTATCGGCTCATTCGAGCTCTGAGCACGGCTTTGACGTCGGGGCGGACCGCCTACTGCGTTGAGCCCGACTGCTCCATGGACGAGACTGCCTTCCGTCGATAGTCCCCCATGTCCTTCTCATGCACCTTCATGTCGAAACCCGTTCGGTTCCGAAACTCGAGAAGCGTCACGCCCTCAGAACCCGCGTGATAGGCGTAGACCTGCTCGGCGGGGAGAAAGAATCCGTCGCCGGGGCCGAGTTCGCGCTTCCCCATCACGATGCCTCCTTTGACTATGTAGTAGAGGCAATCGGAGGAGTGGCTGTGCTTCGGGAGCAGGTACCCGGGCGCGAACTTGATCTCGACGAGGCTGAAGCCTTCGGTGTCCGATTGCCTGAAAGGAACCGTGAGCTGCCCTCCCCCTTGAAGCGCCTCTATCTCGTCTTCGGTGATAGGCGTGTCGTCTGCCCCCTCCACCACGTAGGTCATGTCTTCCATCATCCCGGTCGTTTCGAGGCTCGGTGCGTCTGCGCCTTTGAAAAGAACCATTTTGCCGACGGGGCTGCCCTCACTGCGGGGCGATTCAGAAGAAGCGGTCATCGTGACTCCAATCTTGGTTGCGCGCGCACGCAGGATCGTGCGCAAGCGTACGTGGATGTTCTAAGACACACGCTAGATGATCGCGGCTCGAGGTTCTCGTACCACGAGAGAATCTCGCATAACCCCGCTCAGGCGAATGGGCGCTCTATCTACCTCCCCTCCGCCCGATTGGTATGGGAAGTGAGGACATCTCGCGTCCTTAGCCGTAGGACTACCCCGTTTAGGCCTGTGCTCGAACTGCGCTTTTGTCAGCCATCCGTCGGAGCAACAAGGATCTTGGCCTCGTCCCCAGCGACGAGTGCCTCAAAGCCATCTGTAATGTCTTCCAGACTGAGCGTGCGACTATGCAGGGGCGCAGCTCGCAGTCGACCATCGAGCATGAGATCCATCGTGATTGCGAACTCGTGATGATGATGGGCCGTCGAATTGTCGAGTAGGACCTCTTTCGTGATGCAGGCGATCGGGTCAAGCCGCACGCCCTCTTCCGATACGCCGATCAACATAAATGCACCGCCGGGCCGAACTAATTCGAACCCCGTATCCAAAGCATCCTGGCTGCCCGAGCATTCGTATACGAGATCCACTCCAAGACCGCTCGTACGCTCCCTAATCCAGCTATCCGCTGCGGCTCCCGGAGCAAGCACCTTCGTCGCACCGAGGGACGCAGCAAGCGCTCGACGTGCCGCACTCGGCTCGAGAACGAAGACTTCCCCCGCGCCAGCAATACGTGCAAGCTGCAATGCGAAGAGTCCGATCGGTCCCGCTCCGAGAACCAGCACGCGGTCGCCGAGCTTCGGGGAACGCCGCCTAACAGCATGCAGTGCGACTGTCGCGGGCTCAACCATCGCAGCATCGTCGATCGACAAAGCATCGGGGACTACAACCAGAGAATCCGCGGGAACGGCGACCCGCGGGGCGTAACCACCGTGAGGCGGTGTCAAAGGATGGATGCCGTAAGCGAGGGCCATGATGGCGGCGCATCGGTGTGCGTGTCCC
>Ga0115003_10001872_pt1 | contig 17895 bp, 23 predicted proteins | sample ArcticOcean_MG_C_7_FD_88736 | JGI IMG/M metagenome (GOLD analysis project Ga0115003, IMG submission 88736) | Marine microbial communities from western Arctic Ocean - ArcticOcean_MG_CB11_88 | ecosystem: Environmental > Aquatic > Marine > Oceanic | place: Arctic Ocean: Canada Basin | collected... | reverse complement strand
ACCCCTCACAAAAAAAAAAAGAGGAGGGGAACCCGAGGGGAACCCGAGGGGAACCCGAAAAAAAAAAAAAAAAAAAAAAAAAAAAAAAAATTTATTTTAAAAAAAAAAAAAAAAAAAAAAAAAAAAAAAAACTAAGAATAAAAAACCTTATCATAAATCAATTAAAAAAACCAAAAAAAAAATATATAAACCCTTTTTTCCTAATTATAATAATCAATCCTATAGACCTTCAATTAATAGAGAACTTGTTTCACTTAAAACATTACCAAAATTAAAATTATATGACTGTAATATTAAAGAAGCATTTAATTTAAAGGAACCATTAAAAATTGGCATACCTGGATATTTATATGGGAAAAAATGCTTCGATTATGACTCACCTCAAGCCAAGCAATATCTATTATCTAATCTTAAGGCAAATAAACATATAAATATTCAACAGGTTATACCACCAGCGCAATATTTATCTAATTGCTGGTTTAATAGTATGTTTGTAACATTCTTTATAAGTGATAAGGGACGCATATTTTTTCATTTCTTAAGACAATTGATGATTGAAGGAAAACAACAAAATGGAATTAAAATTCCTACTGAATTGAGAAATGCGTTTGCATTATTGAATTTTGGTATTGATGCTTCTATACAGGGAAATAAATTTGCTTATATTATGGATACTAATGCTATAATTAAAAAGATATATCTATCTATTCATAATCACTTTCAAGGTGAATATATAGTAAATATAAATGAAGCTAGTAACCCATTACTATATTATATGGAAATTATTAAATATTTAAAGAATAATTCACTTAATTTAATTTATGTTAATACAGCTAATCATTTATGGAAAGAACAAATTAACAAACAAATTAAATTCATAAAAAAATTGCCTCATATAATAGTTTTAGAATTTTTTGAAAAAGAGTCTATATTTAATAAGAAACCATTATCATTTAAATTAAATGAAGCTACATATGTTATTGATAGCGCTGTTGTTAGAGATATATCAAAAAGACATTTTTGTGCTATGATAACTATTGATAATCAACAAATTGGATATGATGGTGTAAGTCATCATAAATTAATACATTTATTATGGAAGGATAAATTAAACTCAAATTTTAATTGGGGATTTCCTGGAACATTAGAGAAAACTGATGGTTTAGATATGAAATGGAATTTTACAAAATCTTATCAACTGTTATTTTATTATAGAGTTGAATAATCACAAATTGCGGTCGCTATTTTATTTCCTCCTTTTATTGACGGTTCTATATGATGGGTAAAATCATCTTCTTCACTCATAGTATCACTTATTTTTAATATTTCTAGTTCTTTTAATTTACTTAAATTATATAGTTTTTTATTCCATATTTTAATAAACGGGTAATATTCAATATATTGTTTACTTTTGGGATAATATATATCTAATAGTACTATATTGCATTTATCCATTTTTACACATAAACTATCTATAAATTTTATATACTTTTGAAACATATCATCAATTATATATAAATTTGAATTTGATATATTTTTATTAAAATAGTAATTTATTAAATCATTTCCACCTGTTGAAACAAATATATTAGTATTGGTATTATTCAACGATACTGGTATTTTTTCCATTTGACTATATAAATCTACTATTACAGCTCCATCTTGAGAGTTATTTAACAAATATGGAATCCTTCTATGTAATATATCTTCTACTGAGTTTTTTCCTGAAACATAAAGATTATTTTTAAATACACTATCCCCGAGTAAAATAATATTTTCAACCGATGAAAAAGGTTCCATATTTTTATTTTTAAAAAAAATAAAAATCAATAATAAAATTAATATTATATATAATATAACATATACCATATATATAATATATATTATTAACAACTCTATAAAAAAATTTGTTTTATATTTCATATTATAATCTATTTTTAATTTTTGAAAAAAAATTTTCTTTATATATTTTGTCACCATTTATTAGAGTAACATATAATTCTGATCTTTGATCTAGGGGGTAAATTGTAAATGTTTGCTTGTTTGAATATAGATTTTCACCAGGTGTCTTAAATTTACTATATCTATTTACAACTTGAACTGTATAATCGCCTGGTTTTAATAAATCGTTTGGGACTTGAATTGGCAAATAAAATGTTATACCAAAAGAACTATTATAGGTTACATTTAAAACATACGTTCCAAACAGAACATATGTCATACCGTCTGGTAAAAAATTATCCCCATGAATTGTTATTTCTCCATATGTTCTATTAATATAGCCATCTGGTTCTATATTTCTTATTATTGGTACTGCGGATGGATTAAACCCTTTTACAACACGATTTGGTTTTTTTACAACTGGACTGACTTTTTCTACACAGGCCATGCTATATATATATATTATTTAATTTATTGCATTATCATCCTTTTTTGTTGTCAACTGTCCTTTAATAGATTCAGTATATTGATTAAATATAATCATACCCATAAAAATACCTGTTAATCCACCTAGAATCACTTGCAAAATGGTATGATGATTTTTATTTACTCTTTGATATAAAGTACACAAAATTATTATTATATAAATAGCTAATTGATAATAATTAGCTTTCATACATATCATGTAAGACAGACAATAAAATGATAATTGAGAATGACCAGAAGGCATTCCAAATATATCATATGGGAATCCATTTTTCATTATAAATCTGTTATTGTTTTCTAAAAATAATTTTAATTGATTCTCGCTTATACCTGGTCTAGGTTGTTTTAAAATACCTTTTAAACATAGATTAAATATTACATTAATGAAAAATCCAATTAGAAAATAAAATAAAGCAAATTTTTTTTCAAAAATTAGGTAAATTGTATAAATGAATAATATAGATGGAGCATATTTACCATGCATATTTACTAAATAATCGAACAAATTTTTATCATTCATATATTAAACTTTTTTTTTAATATTGATATAGACATTCACATATTAAAGTTACACACCAATCTGAACCATTCAAATTTAATATATTTCCTTTATCATCTAATAATTTTACTGCCATACGATCTATATCAACAGGACCAAAATAATTTCTTTTATTTGACTGTAATGATCCACTAAACTCCACTATTTGTGATCCAGTAGGATTAACTGTTGATGTTTTAACAGGTATAATACCTAATATATCACCAGATGTTGGCGCTTTTGCAAGATATCTAGTTGATTTCGAATTTCGGTTTTTATTTATTTCGTTAATTGTATGAATTTGTGACTGTGTTAATTGACGAGGTGCGCTTGTAACTATTTGTTGAGTGGTTAAATAATCTTCATCATATTTTTCTCCAATTAATAATCCATTCAAGGGATTAGTTGTTTGTAATTGTACTGTAGATTGTTCGGTAACACCAGCAATTAATTGTTTTAAATTATTTGATTGCTCTTGCGGAGCAGCACATGTATATATCAAATCATTTGTGTAATAACTTGGTAGCTTTAATGTGTTGTTAAATTGAGATATAGATACTAAACTATTATTTACATGATTTTGATTATAATCATCTATAACTAATATTAAATATTTTGTACCATTTAAATTAATAATTGCTGGGGCTTCGTTTCCTTGTTCTAAAACATCAACATAAGGTAATCTGAAACCTAATATCCATCCTAAAGTATCATTCAAATAATTATTTGTTTTTGAATAACAATTATTTTCACAGTGTTTTTTTCCACTAAAATCATAAAATAATATTCTGGTTTCTTCACTTATTGTAAAAGAACCATCACTTCCATTATAAGTAGTATCACTTCCAAAATAAAATGTAATTTTTGCATTTATTGGATTGATAATAAAATGAACTAAATCGCCATCCGAATTTAATTTACCTCCACCTGAAAAACCTGCGTTTATAAATGCGGATTCTAATTCCGTTTGAATACTCGTTTGATTATAGTTACCTGATGTTATAGTGATTGGAATTATAAATTCACCATTTATAATCCAAAAACACGTATTTCCATAATATTTATCAATTACATACCAGCTTTGAGGAACTTGATATGAATATAAACATATACTAATTGCGTCTTTTAGTGTATCTGATAAATCTAATGTATAATTTGCAGCACTTGACCCAGGACCTGATGTAGCTTGTCTAAATTGACTATCTAAGTTTACAAATCTATTTATAGTATTCTTTAAATTAGGATTTAGTGAATCTTGTTTTACGGGTAAATTATATGTATCTGTAGTTGCAATTTGTTCTTTATTCATAGGCACTTGTTGGTTACCATAAACCTGAATTTTTTGTTGGCGATTTGTAATCTTGTCAGTTTGGTTTTTATCACTTTGTTGAGGATATTCATTTTCATACCAATTATTTGTTTGTTGCTCTGCAGACGGATATTCAGCATCTGATGTATTATCGTCTTCATCATTCATATTCTGATAAGTTTCAACAACTATTTTATTTGATTTATCCTTTTTTTTATTGACAATCAAACCTTGTGAATATTGTAACAATTGGCTTCGTACTTCAATAAAAAAAGCTGATAATTCAGGGTTTAAATTTTTAAATTTGTTAACAAGTTTATTTGTTTTTAATACTATTTCCTCAGGGTCTAAGTCATTCAATTCAACAATTGCCATTAGTTCAGATAGAGTATAATTACCTATATTTGTATCAACATATATATCATTAGTAGACATATATATATTGAATAATTTATTTTAAATTCTAATTAATACAATTTGATTTAAATTTTTTGTTAAAACAGAGAGATATGGTTTTGATTATTATATTTAAATCTATTTTATTGTAATCATAATTTTTTTTTTTTTTTATATATTCTTGCGTTAACAAAGTAAATCCCATACTTCTTTTTACATGATTTTTCTCTTTAAATAAAATATATTCTAATATTTCAATTAATTTACTTGAATATTCAAGTATATTATCACGTTTTAAATGATAAAAACCTTTATAAATAAATCTATTATAATTTTTATCGCTGTGTATATTAAAATTTTTTTCAAAATTAGGTCTATTTCTTATCAAACCTATACCTTCTATTTGGTTTTGACTATTATTCATTTCAATTATAAACAAATTATAATCATATGGAAGACTCTGAAATTCAATCGGTATTCCATATATACATTTATAATTGTTTCTTTCCCGAAATTGTTTATTTTCTATCCATGTTTCATCTGAAAACCGCGTTGAAATTAAAAACATAACTTGATAATTATAGTATTTTTTTAGAAAATATGTATTCGTATTCAATTTTAAATTTTTTTTGTATTTATATTTATGGATTACAATTGTTGTATATGCGGAACAGTTAGAAATTGCGGTCAATATTTGGATAAAGTGATTAAAAATATATTGAAAATTTCTACTTTATTCAAACACTATGAAATAATTATCTATTACGACCATTCTACAGATAATTCACTTGAGCTCTTAAAATATTATAGCTCTAAAATAAAACATATGAAATTTTTTCAAAATAGATCTGTATTATCCAAATTTCGTACTCATAATTTAGCAAATGCACGTAATTTTTTACTGAACTATGTAAAAAAAAAGCGAGAAAAGTTTGATTTTTTTATTATGATGGATATGGACGATGTAAATTGTAAGGACTGTGATAAAAATGTTTTAAAATATTATTTAGACAGGAAAGATTGGGATGGATTATCTTTTAATACTAATCCTATGTATTATGATATATGGGCATTATCAAAACAACCATTTACATTTAGTTATAATCACTTTCCTAATAATATTATATATCATAAATTAATTGGTAAATATATAGATTCATTACTCAAAAAACTTCCAGAAAATAAGTTATTATCATGTATTTCATCGTTTAATGGATTCTCTATTTATAGAACTCATAAATTTATGAATACAGTCTATAATGGTTATCCAAAACCTGATCTATTACCTAATCATTTATTAAATAAACATAAAAAAATAATGAATTCTGATTTAATATACAAAATATATCCTAATATTGATGGACGCGTTGAAGATTGCGAACATAGAGTATTTCATATTTTAGCTATAAAAAATTCTCATGCTAAAATAAGAATCAGTCCAAAAATTTTATTTAAGTAAGTATTTAATAATTATATATATATAATAATGAATGCTCAAAGGTATAATTTAATTAGTCTCAATAAATCAAAAAAAAAAATTACTCGTGAAATTAAAATTTTATCAAAATTAAAAGAAAAAGTTACTGAACAAAAAGAGCGTTTTTTAAATACAGATATTAAACTTATAGATTTGATGAGACCTAAAATGCAATTAAAACAAAAAATTAAGAAAATTATTAATGTTTATCAACCTAAATATAATAATCATTCATGTCAAGGAATAGGAGATTTTTTAAGAGGATCATTTTTTTTATTACAATTTTGTTTGCATAATAATATTGAATTTGATATGAATTATAAACTACATAATATTAGTAAATATATATATAATTCAACTCCTATAGCTTATGGAATTAATCATGATAATATTAATTATTATGTTCCTGATAATATATTTAGTTCTACTATTAACTTCTATTATGAATTTATTAGTTATATGAATAATCAAAAAACCGAGGTATTTGGCTGTTATTTTAATAATACACCTGTATTTAAAATTGGTGATAAACAACGAAATATTATTAAGAACAAATTTTTACCAAAAAATGAAATTCAATTGGAATTAAAAAAAACATTAGATATATTAAATTTTGAACAAAATAAATTTACTGTAATTCATATACGCTCTGGAGATAAATGTATGAACTTTACTAATGGTGAATCAAGAGATGTATCGTCAATAAATGAATATATAAAATTTATAGAAAAATCACTACCAAAACAAAGAGACAATTATCTTCTTTTGTCGGATAATACATACATTAAATCATATTTTAATAAAAAAAATTCTATGTATAAAATTATTAATTCAAAAATTTGTCACTGTGCTTTAAATAATGAAAATGGATTAATGGATACATTAGTTGATTTTTTCTTAATGACAAAAAGCAAGAATATAATATCATTTGCATTTTTAGGTCACGGGACAGGATTTAGTGAATATGCAGCTGCGCTTTATAATATTCCATATAAAGTAAATTTATTTTAAATAAAAATATATTTTATAATTATAAAATGTATTTTCAACCAAGTATTATATCAAATCATGAATTAAATAAATTAATCGGTCCAGATAAACTAAAGCGACATATAAGAAACCAGCAAAAAATACTATTTTTGCAGAAAAAAATTATACTTAAATACGCTTTATACAAAAAAAAATATTTATTATATAAATATTAATTATATGAGTGTTATTCCCAAACAGATATTTATGACTTGGTCTACTAAAAATATTCCCATTCAACTTAAACAAAGAATAAATAAAATTAAAAAAGAAAATCCTGATTTTAAAATTTATATATTTGATGATATAGATTGTATGAGATTTTTAGCAAATAATTTTCCAAGACAAATTTTTAATACATATATGAAATTAAGACCTGGAGCATATAAAGCCGATTTTTGGAGATGTTGCGTATTATTTAAGTTTGGTGGCATATATATGGACATTAAATTAGCACCTGTAAATGGTTTTAAATTTAATTCTATTTTAAATAAGGAATATTTGGTAAAAGATAGACCACCAAATTCTATTTATAATGCATTTTTAGTATTTAAAAAGAGAAATTCTTTTTTAAAGTCAAATATAATAAATATAATGAATAATGTAAGAAGAAATTACTATGGTAATTCACCTCTTGATCCCACAGGACCCGTATTAATGGGTAAAATAGCACAAAAAATGAATATTATACCTAATTTAACACATGCATCTGAAGGTGGATACATATTATTGAATAATAAACCTATTATATCTACTGAATTCCCAGAATATAATTCAATAAGACAAAATATGAATAATAATAAAAAAAATCCGCGTTATGATATTGCATGGGCAAAGCGAAAAATATATTTTAAAATAAATAAAAATAGTAATCTAATTGATTATTTTAGACGTAGAATAGCAAATCCCATAAGAATATAATTATAAATATATTCTTCTTTCATTCCAAAGCTGTGAATAATGCGAAGTTTTAGAAGTTCTATTATAATCATTTATATATTGATCATATTGTTTCAAAATATAATAGTTTTCATATTTAATAACTCTAGAATTAGTACTTTCACCTAATACTTTATGTTTCAAATCGATTGTAGAGATAAATCTATTATCTTCCTTAATACATTTTTTTAATAACCCAGGTCCTGTTGGATCTAAAAAACAATTTCCATAATATTTATTATGAACATTTTTAACTATCTCTCTTATAGCCTTAAAACAAAGTTTATTTTTGGATTTACAAATTAATATTGCATTATATATATTTGCATTATCAGTATCATAACATAAATGTTCTGATTCTGTAAGATTTATAAATCGAAAGTTATTTATAGGTTTATATTTGATATCTAAATAAATTCCTCCATGTATAAATAATACGCAATATCTCCATAAATCTGCTTTATAAGCACCTGGAATTAATCTGCGATATGCATCTAATACATCAGGCTTAAAATGAGTTGCAATAAAATGTTCGCAATCTGCATCATCAAATAAATAATGTTTAAATCGTGGATTCATTTTCTTAATTTGTAAAACTGTCTCAGCCATTCCTTGAGGTAATATTTTAGTATGCCAAGTTTGAAAAATATTTAAAGGAATTATTGAGTTTACATTATTTGTTAGTTTATTTGGAAATGATTGATCAAAAGTTAATGAGTTACTCACATTAGTTCTAAGTTTTTTTATTATCTTTTCGTTAGTTTTAATTTTTTTTTTATTAATTTTAATTCTTTCAATAAAATTCATATATTTATATTTATAAAAAAAAACAACTTTTTATTATATTTCATATTTTGTTGAAATAAATGTGACATTTATTTTCTAACAAATCATATTTTTTATTTTTAAGTGATTTGATTAATCTTGACCAAGGATTATAATCCGAAAATCCATCTACTCCTAAATTATAAAAATTATTAATTAATCCTGGATTAAAACCTGAAATCATAGATACATTATTATGTAAGTTTAAACATGGAAACCCTTGTGTAGATCTTAAATTCCAAAGTATAATATGTGGAACTTTTAGAGGTTTATTATATAGTAGATTTCCAATTTGATTAAATTTATCTTTTATAATATCAATCATACATTTATCAAAAGAATTATCAGCTTGATTTATTTGCATATCGGAAAGTATAACTAGTACTAAATTTTTAACTTCATTATATGGTAATTTTGTTTCTTGTATAGCATTTAAAATTAATTCTAAAGCAGCATAAAAATTAGTTTCCAAACCACAACTTGTATTTTCTATTTTTTTTACCATATCTATATATTCTTTACAATCATCTAAATTTATCCACTTTGGAACCGATTCAAAAGTCATTAACCGTTTTCCAATTGATGACTTTTCAGCAATTCTAATTCCTAATGAAATTGCAGTATTTTTAGGAACTCCATCCATAGATGCAGAAACGTCCACCATGGGAATGATATTATTTAACATACAATTATTTTTTGAATTACTTTTCCACTGTGAATTTAATATATCTATTCTTTGTTGATCAATATTACTTGAATTAATTAATCTTAGCGCTTCTTTTGTAAAATAATCCATGCTTATGCATTTGCCATTTAATTCTTTTTTTGAAGATAATTTTTCTGATATAAATTCTGTAATATTCTTTTTACAAGTACGTCTATCAATTAAAGAACATCTTTCTGTATTATCTTTATTTAAATTTAAAAAAGCTAGCTTCTGTTTAGAAAGTGTAATAGAAGTTACATTATTAAAATTAATATCTGTCCAATTTTTATCACACTGTTTAATTTGTACCGTATCTAAATATTTATTTAATTTTGACACTACTTTTCTATAATTTGTATAAGCCTTTTTAACAGCCATAGGATTAGTAACAGTTAAGCTAAAATAAGTTGGATAATATGAAATAGCTAATTCCTTAAATAAAAAACCAAATCTTTTGTTCTCACGAGGAATCCATTTAGCTAATAAACTTATATTTTCTCCATTTTTATATTTTAACTCATCTTCTGCCAACTGTTCATTTATCAATTTTATACAATAATCGATTATTAATTTGGATTCTTTTGGATATGTTATTGACTGTTCTTTACAATAATTACATAGATATTTTAAATCTTTCCAGCTTCCTAATGAATGACAATTTTTATTTAATATTATATGTTCTATCATGTAAAGTGATAAATCAGGATGAAACAAGCTCCACGTAAAAATCATCATATATGTTAATTGACACTCGCCTTTTCCATCAATAATATCTCTAGTATGAGCTATAAATTTATATAATAATGTAGCATATGCTATTTTTTCTTCTTTATTAATATAATTTAAACTCTCTATAATTTCTATTAATTTATTTTGTAATCTTTTCATTTGAAATGAATCTGATCTAACTGTTTGAAATGTAAATTGTAATATTTTTTCTTTTATATCATGTGACCAGTCAAATTGTAAATGTCCATTAATACCATAATTTATTGAGTTTTTATCATTACTAATATAATTGACTGAATTTTTACTTGTCATTCTGATAAAGAAAAAACATTTTAAGCTTTAAGTGTTTTTTTTATAGTTTTTTTACGCGATTTAATCAGATTTTTTTTTGTTAGTTTTAATTTTATATTTGAATTATCTTTAAAAATAATATACATTTCGTTTAAATCATGAAACATAGAAATTGTATTTTCAAATTCTACATCATGATTAATAATTATCGGTTTTAAATAGTTTTCTTCTTTTTTATCTAGCAAAAAGTCTTTTATATCTTCAACATCTAATGAAAAATTGTATTTTAAAAGTGAAAATAACTTAAATCTTTGATTATCAAAGTAGATATTTTTATGGATAATATTTATCATTTCTTCTTTTGAAAATTTATTTATAATGGATAAAAAAAAAGGCTCTTGTTTAATAAATATAATTTTGTCATCTTTATTTATATAAATAATACATAAATTTATATAGCTAATATCTTCTTTATAAAAATCTTTATATAAATTGTCTATATCTTCAAAATTTTTAATCCATTTATCATCTAATTCATACATATAAATACTAAAATATATAAGTAAATCAAATTTAAACGATTATTCACTATCTGATGAATTTTGTTCATCTTCAGTATCAGATTCGTCTGAATCATATACTGGTTCATAATTGGGAAATAAATACATATTTTTATATTCATCCTCACCCCATAATAAAATATAATTATAAGTATAATCCTCATATTTTTTACATAAATTATTAATAATCATATTATAATTGATTTCTTCTTCAGTTGAAGATACGACAGGAGGAAATATTGTCTCATTTGTAATATCAATCCAACCTTTTGGTAATTCATTTACAATTTTCGTTTCTAGTTTTTTCTCAATTGATTCTTTAAAAGAAGACTTTAAATTATTACTTAATTTTGGCTTATTAGTTTGTTTTAATAAATCAGGAAAATTTTCTATATTTAATTGTTTCTCTCTTTCTTTATTTTCATTTTCTAAAATAACTTTGTTTAAAAATTTACTGTTTTCGTTTTTATTGGTATTATTTTTTCCCATAAAGCTATTGGGTGAAGATATTGAATAATTTGATCTATTATATGGAGATCTATTATTCGGAGATCTTTTCTTATAACTAGAAAATGTATTTGATTCATCCTTTAAAAAGCTAAATCTAGAATTGGTTTTCAAATTCATGTTTAAATTAGTAATTTGTTTATATTATATACATTATTATATTTATATAATTTTTATTTCAATTTTTTTAGTTATAATTTAAAAACTAATTTAAAGATAAATTAATAACACATATTATCTCCTTACAGCTATTTACATTCCATTACTAAATCCAGAATCGTTTAGAAAATTGGTATATATATATTATAGGAGATAGCATAAATAAAAAAAAAACTTTTTTATATTTTATACTACTATTCTAATGAATGGTATTAAAAATTTTTTAAAATTATAAAAATATAATTATATTTCATCAATATTTATCTCACCACTATCCTTCTCATTTAACAAGGATATTACATTTGTTTTAGTTTCAGTTGAAGCAGTAGAATCGACTTCAATTAAATTATATGTGTCTTCGTCTGTAAAGACGATTTCACCTCCTATTTTACTATCTTTTATTTCGTCAACAAATATTGACCAATCATTATCAATTGTATTTATTATACGATTTATATCTGAATCTCTATATACTTCCAACAAATCACAGTTTGGGAGTTTAATCTTACCCTTCACTTCTTTTAATTCATCTGATTCCCATGTTCTTTTTCCTACTAAAACCCAACTATTTCTTGTAATGAAATTATCTCTTTTTCCTCTTCCTTTGAACTTTCCTCTTATATGACAAAGTCTCTTTTTATTATCTATACAAAGAACTTCCAGCATACCATTACCAAATATAGATGTAACTTTTGCATATACTTCATCAGTACATTCTGATAAACGTAATTTTGTATTATAAGCAGCCGTAAGATGTTTACGAGCTTGACCTTTTGTTTTACTACCACCAGTTGTATTCTTTACCATATTGATTATATATTAATATTGATAATAATTAATAATATTATTTCAATTTTTTTTAAAATTTTATTTTTTCATATATATGTTTATTAAATAAACTACAATTATATCCTTGTTTGTTATTAAAATCAATTATACTTATATCTTTTATACTTTTTTTTTGTGTATTTATATTTTGTTCGTCTGGTTCATAACCAAAATCGTTATAAAATTCTTCTAACTCATCATCGTCTTCAAATTCTATAGTTTTAGAATCATCATCAATTACTATATTATAATTATCAAATCTATCCCTCCATATAGGAGTATCATAACAATAATACTCCCAGTGATAATAATATGATTTTTTTAAATCATCCTTTTCCCTATTTAAATTAAATAATGCAATATCATCTTCAATTTCATATAAATTTGCCGAAGATAATATATTTCTTGCAGGTAATTTAGATAAAAGAGGATATTTTCCATCTGGAGAATGATCTGCCAACAAATTATCATATCTTTTAAAAGATTCTTCATCGGAATGTATTATAATATTTTTACCTATTTTTTTACATTCTGAAATTAATTTATATCTTAATAAAAATACTGCAAGTTTTATATTAGGAGAAATTAATTGTTTTTTATTATATTTCATTAATTTTTTTATTTCTATTTCATATTTTTTATTAAAATGATCAAAAATATGATTTATATATTGATCATCATAATAAAATATTATTAATGATAATACTTTATTATATTCTTTTTTTTTTAAACAGCTAATAATATTGAATTTTTTTAGTGGTTTCTTTACAAATATAAGCTCATTTGTCCACTTTAATGAAATTAAATTATCTATAATTTTATATAGATTTATTTTATTTAATATATTAATTTCATTTATAATAAATTGCTCTAAATTCAAATTATTTACAGCATAAAATGTATAATATATCTTATATAATAATTTCTTTAAATCTGATATAAATCCTGAATGGAATAATTCATATCCCCAAAAGAATGCCGACTCTTTCTGACTCAATAAAGTAATGAGAAGGCTATACTCAACTTCTTCCTTTTCGTATAAATAACGAGTAAAATTAAACATAATTCATATATAATTATTTATTTCATGAAAAATATATTTCAATTATTTTAGAAATAAGTATTACTTTTATCTAATCATATATTATAAATGACTCAATCAGGAGGAAAAAAAAAAGCTAGCGCGTGGAATAAATTTACATCTCATGTTTATGAACAAGGAAAAAAAAAACATGGGAAAGATAAATATTCATTTAAAGATGCATTAAATGAAGCTAGTGAACGAAAAGATGAATATGAAAAACACTGGAAAAATAAATCACATCATAAAATACACAAAGGGGGTGCTGATAGTGATAGTGAAGATGAAGATAGTGATAAAAAAGCAAAAGTTCCAAAAAACCCAAAATATAATAGTAACTTAGGTAAAAAAGCACTAGAGGAAGATAGTGAGGATGAAGATAGTGATAAAAAAGCAAAAGTTCCAGAAAACCCAAAATATAATAGTAATTTAGGTAAAAAAGCACTAGAGGAAGATAGTGAAGATGAAGGTAATGATAACAGACCAAAGAAAAAACCAATGAAAGAATCTCTTGATCATCTAAGAAACAGTATTGCAGTTTCAGATAATGACGTTTCAGATGATGACACAGATAATAAACAAAATGGAGGTAAAAAAAAGAAGAAGGCTACTAAGAAAAAAAAGAAAGCTACTAAGAAAAAAAGCAAAACTGCTAAGAAAAAAAAGAAAACCACTAAGAAAAAAAAGAAAGCTTCTAAGAAAAAAAAAAGTAAAACCTCTAAGAAAAAATAATTATAATAAATTCTTTATTTTATCTCTATCATAATTAAATTTATTTATATAATTCCAATCTTGATATTCTTTATAAATTAACTCTAATTGCTCAAAATTATAATTAATTTTTCTTCTTTTAAAAGGATTAGGATTAATATTTTTTATTAGAATAGATAATAAGTTTTTAAAAAAAGAATTTGGAAATTTATAATTTTTAATTAATACACAAATTATATTTATAAATATTACACTTAATCCATAATTATCCCATGTGTTTTCGTGCGTCAATAATTCTTCTGTTATTTTATTTGTATCTTTATTTAATAAACTCACCAGTAGATCATTTGATAAATTAGTAAACTTTTCTTTGAAATCAACAGAAAAATATTTTAATATGAATAAATTTGATATATAATTATTTGTTATTTCTTCTATATCATCATAACTTAATCTAATTTTTTTATTTTTATTTATAAAAAAAATTATATATACTTCTAACGGATAATAACTAAAATTAGATTTTTTTAATATTTTATTATAAATAATTTTATTATCTGGTAATAAATTGTATTTATAAGCATCTTCAAAATGAATCAAAATAGGGTTTTCATTATAAATAATAATATTTTCAAGTTCAAGATTAAAAAATCTTATTTTTTTTTCATTCAAAGCAAATATATTATTTAATAATTGTTCATAACAAATTAACGTTCTAAAAATAAAGTTTTTAATATTTATCGCACTTAATAAATAGTCATGAAGAGATAAAATAGTTATATTTTTATCAAAATTATAATTTATAAGTAAATATTTTTTTTTAAGTTGATTATCATCAATATCATTATTATTATCTTCTATTCTTATACTTTCATAATCTAAAATTGTCTCATATTTTAAATTAAAATATGGTATTGAATGTAGATTAGATAAAATATTAATTTTATTGTCTAATTCATCTGTTTTTTCTTCCACAGTTATAAACGGATCAATTTCATACTGTTTTTTTTTTAAAAAAAAATGTTTTAATAAACTAATTTTTATCATTTTCTAATTTATAATTAGATGTTAAATTTTTAAGCTGTTCTTTTGTATAAAGAATCTATTCTTATAGGTTTTTTTTACTTTATTATAAAAATCTTCTTTTGACATATCCTGATTATTATTCATTTCGTTAGTTAATAATTCTTTATTTGAAGAAATAAATATATTATAACAATCAGATGGTTTATCTTCTGTATTAGAAATACATTCTTTTATTTGATTATCGATTACTTCTAATATAGTTTTAGATAAATTAGTATATGCGCGTCGCTCTTTTGGATCTTGTTTTTCGGAACTTTTTTTTCTTAAATAATATCTTGCACTAATATACATTTTTTTACGGAAATCACCTTTATAACCATTAACTATTAATTTATTTTCTTCCCTGGAAATTATTTCATCGTTAATATCACACCAATCTTTCCATTCATCTTTAAATGTATTTCTATCAACAAATTGGTGAATTTTTGAAAAATTAAATAACTCTTTCAAAAATTCGTCTGAAAATTTATATCTGTATGTTGTAAACTCCATCTTAATTATTTATTATAATAATTAAGTTTTTAATTTTATCAATCAATTTTTTTTTATTTACGACCATAATCATCATCATATCTTGTTATATCATCTTCACCTAAATAACTTCCTATCTGTGTTTCTATTAATATTAATTCATCGTCTCCTTTATTTGTTAATCTATGTAAACATTTAGTAGGAATATAAATATGAATTCCTTTTGATACGCTGAATATTTCATCACCTACTTGGACATCTGCACTTCCTTGTGTAATAACCCAGTGTTCTGACCTTTTTTCGTGACTTTGTAGTGATAATCTACAACCTTTATTAACAAGAATTTTTTTGACCTTAAATCCACTATTATCATCACCGTGCAAGTTTTGGTAATATCCCCATGGTCTATTAAAGACTTCGCTAATAGTCTCTACGCTTTTATCCATTATGTTACAATAATTTTTTTTTTTTTCATAATTATTACTTATTAAATTATCATTCTCTTCTCTATAAAATAAATAATTTAATTTCTCCGATGAGTTATTAGTCATATATTAAAAATAGTTATTATTTATACAAAAATATTTATTATTAGTATGAGTAAATTCTTTTCTTTATACAGCCTTCCATATCTTGATCCTATTAATAAATGTTACTCTACTATAATAACTATTAATTGTTTACCATATGGACCATTAAGAAAATTGGTACGGAAAATTAATTTTCCTAAATTAAGCCCATTTAAACAAAGCTCATGTTGTAATAGGATACAAAATTGCGGATTTGTAATTGTTTCAATTAATAGATCATGTTCCCAATTAATGACTGTAGATCAATTACCTGAGTTATTTTCTTTTTTGCAACAAAATAAATACAATATTGATACTAAATTAACAAAAATGATACAGACTAGTGATATACAAATATCCGATGAAAAAAAATTAATTGCGTTTGTCAATATACTTTAATTAGTAATAAAATAATCAATTTTTTTGTATCATTATGAAAAAATTTGATTAATGATTTTACAAAATGTATGTACCATTAATATTATTATCAGTTCTATCTTATTCCATAATATCAATCAAGTTTAGTTCAGTTCAGTTCAATATGAATACTCAGCCAACTGTAAGCCAAGAAATCAAAAATCCCTTTTCGATGAAAGGAAATATACATGATTTCAAGAAAGCATTCCCAGGTATTAGTAATCTTGACGAAGCATATACGGGGCCTGTGGTACAATCTGAACCACAAAATAGACGTCGTATATTAAGAAGGAAACAAACATAAAAATATTAACCTATACAGTAATAACACTTATAAAATGACTATTAGTGATTCTATATTAACTTTAATACTAAATTTATATTATAAATTACTTGTTTAAAATTTAAAAATGAATCATTTAAAATATATATATGAATAATAAAACATATAATATGAATTCTTTAGAAACTAAATTTAATAGTTTAAATATTGATTTTGATTTTAAAATTAAAACTTTATCTAATGAAAATAAAAATTTATTATATCAATATCTATCTCAATTATCAGATATTGATAAAACAGCACTTTTGATAGCTGCCAATCATTTAGGTTCTTCTTTTAATATATTTAAAAGTATTGGTTATTTGAAATGGAAAAACAATTTATAAAAAAAATCTAACTTTTTTGGATTTATTATATTTTTTTTTTTTTTTATTTCTTGTACCTCCTTTTTTTTTACCTTCAACGTTTGTTGGTTTATCATTTTTTATAGTTGGTTTTTCTGAATTATTAAATTTATATTGTGAATTTTTTATTGTTTTTTATTTTTTTTTTGATTT
>Ga0115003_10001870_pt1 | contig 17907 bp, 19 predicted proteins | sample ArcticOcean_MG_C_7_FD_88736 | JGI IMG/M metagenome (GOLD analysis project Ga0115003, IMG submission 88736) | Marine microbial communities from western Arctic Ocean - ArcticOcean_MG_CB11_88 | ecosystem: Environmental > Aquatic > Marine > Oceanic | place: Arctic Ocean: Canada Basin | collected... | reverse complement strand
TTTATATATAAAAAAAAATTAACAAAATTAATGGAATTATTAATATTAAAAAAAAAAAAAAAATAAATAAAAAATAAATTGATAAAAAAAAAAAAAAAAAAAACAATAATACTACTTCTTATATGAGCTATATGAAACATATAAAAAATTATTAAAAAAATCATTCAAAATAAATAAACAACAAAATTTATAAGGATCTTTATAGGATTTTTTAAAAAAATCAACTTTATTTTTAAATATTAAATTATTCTTTATAAAAAAATCTAAATTAGAGACATAATAATAAAAATCATTATTTTTTTTATCAAATAATAAAGAATTTAAATTAATTTTCTTTTTAGAAACTATAAATATAGGATAATTAGAAAATCCTAAACTTTTAACCACATAAGAAACTTTTTTAAGTTTACTTGATGATTTTAAGAAATCAATATAAATAAAATCTAAATAACTCTCAAAATTCATTAGCCTATTTTAAGTTAAAAATAAATCTAAAATACGAATTAAAACAAAAATAAAATATTTAGTAATCAATTTATAAAATTATTACCTCTTAAATAAAAACTAATAAAATTATATAAATAAAAATTACTCCTTTATTAAAGCAACTATACTATTATTAATAACTTCAACAAAGCCATTTTTAATTTTTAATTTGTGATCTGTATTAGAAAGATCTCTATATGTTATAAATCCACTTTTTAAAGTACTCACAATAGGAGCATGTCCTTTTAAAACTTGAAATTGACCCAAATCTCCTGGAAATTTAGATGTTTGAATATTTCCTTCGAAAAATTTCTTATCTGGAGAAAGTATTACTAACTGCATAAAATATTAAGTTTAAAAAATTATATTTTTATTAAAAGTTTAAAATTTATAATATTAAACAAAAAATAGTTACTCTTCCATAGATTTACCTTTTTCAGCAGCAGAGCTAACACCTCCAACTAAATTAAAAGCTGCTTCAGGTAAATGGTCAAAATCACCATCTAAAATAGAATTAAAACTCTTAATTGTATCTTCAATGTCTACTAAAACTCCAACTAATCCAGTAAATTGCTCTGCAACATGAAAAGGCTGAGATAAAAATCTTTGAACTCTTCTTGCTCTATGTACAATTTCTTTATCTTCATCAGATAATTCTTCTAAACCTAATATAGCAATTATATCTTGAAGTTCTTTATAGCGCTGTAAAGTTTCTTTAACTCTTTGAGCTGTATCATAATGGCTGTCTCCAATAATTTCAGGAGTAAGAATTCTAGAAGATGATTCTAATGGATCAACAGCAGGGTATATACCAAGTTCTGATATTTTACGAGATAAAACTGTTGTAGCATCAAGATGAGTGAATGTAGTAGCAGGAGCAGGATCTGTAAGATCATCCGCAGGAACATATATAGCTTGAACAGAAGTAATAGATCCTTTCTTTGTAGAAGTAATTCTTTCTTGCATATTTCCCATTTCAGTAGCTAAAGTAGGCTGATATCCCAATGCAGATGGCATACGACCTAATAAAGCAGAAACTTCAGAACCCGCTTGTGTAAATCTGAATATATTATCTATAAATAATAAAACGTCTTTACCTTTGCCAGAATCAACATCTTCTCCGCCGCCATCTCTAAAATATTCAGCTACAGTAAGACCAGTTAAAGCAGCTCTAGCTCTTGCACCTGGAGGCTCATTCATTTGTCCAAAAACTAAAGTAGCTTGTGATTTTTTTAATGTTTCATAATCAACTTTAGTAAGATCCCATCCACCTTTTTCCATTGAAGTTTTAAAAGCTTCGCCATATCTTATTACATTTGCTTCTATCATTTCTCTTAATAAAGCATTTCCTTCACGAGTTCTTTCTCCGACACCAACAAAAACAGATAAACCGCTATATTTTTTAGCAATATTATTAATTAATTCCATAATAATAACAGTTTTTCCAACTCCAGCACCACCAAATAAACCAATTTTACCACCTTTTACATATGGTGTTAATAAATCGATAACTTTGATACCAGTGTATAAAATTTCTGTAGAAGCGGATAAATCTTGAAATCTAGGAGCTTTATTATGTATAGATAATCTTTCTGCACAAACAGGTTGAGGCATACCGTCAATAGCTTCTCCAACTACATTAAATAATCTACCTTTTATAGCACTACCAACTTGAATTTTTATCGGACTTCCCGTATCTACTACTTCCATTCCTCTATAAAATCCATCAGTACTATCAATAGCAATAGTTCTTACTCTATTGTCACCTAAATGTTGTTGACATTCTAAAAAAACTTTTTCTCCATTACTCCTTGTTATTACAAGAGCGTTTAAAATATTTGGAAGATTTGTGTTTTTTGAATCAAAACCAACGTCTACAACCGGGCCAATAATTTGAATAATTTTTCCGTTTTTCATCTTAAAAAAATTAATTATATTTATACAAACTTAAAAACAAAACTTATATTCTTAAAATTTTAAAAATTTAAATATTTAAAAAAATAAATATTATAAGTATTATATAATTTAGTATTAGAATAATTATACTTTAATCAATACTAATATCATACAATAATCTATATTGAATTCCATTTAAAAAAACGTATTGTCTAAAAATATTTAAAAAATAAAAGAATTTTTCATTAAAAAAAGAATTGAAAAAATAACTATTTAAATTAGAGAAAAAAAGTTGAAAAAAAGTTTTTTTAGTAGTTCAGTATTCAACTTTATAATCTTTACCTAAAAAAGCAGAAGAAGCAGCAATTTCAATTGCATCGTCTAAATTTCCTAATTTGTCAACTAGTCCATATTTTTTAGCAAGAATACCAGATCATACTCTACCTTCCGAAACTCTTAAAATTGAATTCATAGATAATTTCCTTTGAAGAGAAACTTTTTCTAGAAATTTATTATAAGAATTTTTCACAATCTTTTTTATAACTTTTTTTTCATAAAAATTAATACTTCTTCCTGGATTAGTAAATAAATCTGATGAAATTCCAGTTTTAACAACATCAAACATGATGCCAAGTTTATTTTGCAAAAAATCACTATAATCCATTCAAATTCAAAATATACCTATAGAACCAGTGATAGTTGTAGGATAAGCAATAATATAATCACAAGCCATTGCTAAATAATACCCTCCAGAAGCTGCAATATCAGACATTGAAGCAATAACTGGTTTTCTATTTTTAGTCAACATTAAAGACCTTCATATATTTTCAGAAGCAATAGAGCTTCCTCCTGGAGAATTAATTCTTAGAACTAAGGCCTTAATAGAGTCATCTTCTCTAATTTTTTTAATAACGTTGACAAAATCTCTTGAACCTACGCTATAAGATGAGCTTTTTCCATCAATAATATCGCCTTCTGCAATTAAAATAACTACTTTATTTTTGGATAAATTAAAATTTCTAAATTTAATATAATTACTATAGTCATTTAATGAAATATACTCGACAAGATGATCGACTGAAAAATTATTCATTAAAATCAATTTTACTTCATCAAAATAACCTATTTTAGTTACAAATTTAAATTTATAAGCATCTTCTGCTGTGCTTATTAATAATGATTTAGAAATATTTTTTAAATAATTAATATCTATACTTCTATTATCAGAAATCTCATTTATAAAATGATTATAAAAAGAAAATAAAAGCAAAGAATCTTGCAACTTACTAAACTTACTCATAAAATTATATAAAAATGGCTCAGTTGCACTTTTGTATTTACCTATACGAAATATAACAGGCTTAATACCTACTCCTTTAAAGAAAGATCTATAAAAAATAACAGTCTTGCTGAATCCATTAAATATAAACATACCATCAGGATGTAAGATTATCTCATCTGATAAAGAAGCTATATAATAGGCTTTTTGAGTATAAAATTCACTATAAGAAATAATAAATTTTCCAGATATTTTAAAATCCATTAAAATATCTCTTATTTCTTCTAATTTAGCTCATCCAGTATCCAGATTTCCAATTTCTAAATAAATTCCACTAATTTTTTCATCTAACTTAGCAGATTTGACTGAATTTTTTATTTCAGAAAGACCAATTAAGTGAGACTTATTATTAATATTGATAAAAGATTCAAAAGGAATATAAAATTCAGAAGATCTTTCAACTATTTTTCCTTTTAAAACTATATGCAATACAGAATTAGGCTTTATTTCACTTTCATCAGGTTTAATTTCTACTAAAAATATAAAAAAAAAAACTATAAATATGATGAAAATAAAAAAAAATAAAATTCCAAATAATGTAGAAAATATATTTTTGACAAAATTAAACATACTTAATTTATTTTACTTAAAATCAAAAAAAAACATTATAAAAAATAATAAATATATATAATATAATATATATTAAAATTTACTTTACAAAAATAAATTTAAAATCATTTTCAAAAAAAAAGTCAATATATAGCGAGTTTATTCTTGAACTTTTTAAAGCAGATGTATCGCATAATTTATTTTTTATATTTTTACAATGACTTTTTATTCAATATAAGTTAATTTTGTTTTTATTATATATAAATCAAAATCTTTTTCACAAATCTAAATTTTTTTTATTTTTGAAAAAAAAAATAAACCAAAAATTGATCCAATTTTCTCTTATAGTATCAACAACATATTTGGAGTCAGAATATATAAAAACTAATTGATTATCTTTCTTTAAAGATTCCAGACTAACAATCATTGATAATAATTCCATTCTATTATTAGTTGTATATCTAAAACCTTTAAATATTTTTTTACTATATCTTTCACATTGTAAAAAACAAGAATATCCACCTAGTCCAGGATTTTCAATAGACGAACCATCTAAATATAATTTAATCAATCTTCTAAAAATTAAAAGTTACAATTATACTAATTAGTTTTTGTTAATAAATTTCAAATTCTAATTTTTAATAATAAAATACCTTCAAAAGTAAATGAAGAAATAAAAATATAATTTAAAAAAGATAAATCATTACATATTTCTTTTTTTATTTCATTATTAATAAGATCAGACTTAGATATGACAATTAAAATTTTTTTTTTAGCTAAATTATTATTGTAGGTGTAAATTTCATTAAACAATATTTTATAAATATCATATATTAAAAAATCATAAGAATCAATAATAAATAATAACAAATTATTTTTTTCAACATGTCTTAAGAATTCTATACCTAGTCCAACTCCAACTGAAGCATTTTTTAAAATTCCCGGAATATCAGAAATAATAAAATATTTTTTATCAAATAAATATACAATACCAAGATTTGGAGTTAAAGTAGTAAATAAGTAATTGGATATAACGGGACTAGCTGAAGATAAGACAGATAATAATGTTGATTTTCCTGAATTAGGAAATCCAATTAAACCAACGTCAGAAATTAATTTCAATTCTATTAAAACTTTTTTTTTAATGCCAAAAAATCCATTTTTTAAAAATCCAGAAGATTGATCAGTGGAATATTTGAGATTAAAATTACCTAAACCACCGTTACCTCCATATAATAAAATATATTGCTTATTTTCATTTAATATTTCTAATAAAACTAAATTATTTTCTATATCTTTTATAACAGAACCCAAGGGAACTTCTATAACTAAATCTGTCCCATTTGAGCCTGTTTTATTATTGCTATCTCCTGGATTTCCATTATCAGATATAAATTTACTATTATTTTTTATATGAAATAAATTTGACAGTTTTTTATTTCCTTTTAAAATTACATGACCACCTCTACCTCCGTTTCCACCATCTGGTTTACAATTAGAAATAAGTTTACTTTTTTTAAAACGAACGCAACCATTACCTCCATTACCTGATGATAAAAAAATTTCTACAGAATCTAAAAAATTAAATTGATTGACCATAATTAAAAATTAACATAACCTTTATTTTTGTACTCATAAATAATTTTTTTATATAATAATTCTTTTAAATAAAAAATATTATAATTTATCTCAGATGATATAAATAAAACATCATGATTATAATTATTATATAAATAATTAATCTTTAAATTTTTTAAATAAATATTCTTATTTAGAGTATTAAAACTATTAATAAAATGATGCTTCTTGTCTAAAATTAAATCTATCTTATTGAATAATAATATTATTGAAATATTAAAAATACCCACTAAATTTAAAGTCTTTAAAACAACATCAATATATTCATCGCATAAAGAATTAGATAAATCAACAATATGTATTAAAATATCAGAATTTTTTATCTCACTTAAAGTAGATTTAAAACAATTAAAAAGAGAGTTGGGAAGATTCCTGATGAATCCTACGGTATCATTTAATAAAAATGGAATAGAATGAAGTACTACTTTTCTAGAAGTAGAATCTATGGTTGAAAAAAACATATTTTCTTTATAAGCATTTGATTTAGAGATCAAGTCCATTAATGTAGATTTTCCTACATTTGCGTATCCGATAATAGATACATTAACTATCTTTTTTTTTGATTTAAAACATAAAGAATTTTGTCTTCCGATTGAATCTAATTTTTTGCGAAGTTTAAAAATTTTTTCTTTTATTATTCTTCTATCAGTCTCTAATTCACTTTCTCCTGGACCACGCATGCCAATACCTCCTTTTTGTCTAGATAAATGCGATCACATATTTGTTAATCTTGGAAGCAAATATTGATACTTGGCTAATTCAATTTGTATTTTTGAATGAAAAGTTTTAGCCCTCATAGAGAAAATATTCAATATCAACAAACTTCTATCTATAACTTTGCAGCATAAAAAGTTTTCTATATTTCTCAATTGAAAAGGAAGTAATTCCGTATCAAATATAACTATATTAATTTTATTGCTTTTTAAAAAAGAAGAAATTTCAAATAACTTACCTTTTCCTATGAAAGTTTTTTTATTAGGTTTTAAGATTTTTTGAGTAAAAATATTAACTATTTTAATCTTTAAAGTTAAAGAAAGGAAAGAAATTTCATCCAAATACTCATTTAATTTATCTTTAGAATAATAGTTTAATAATGATACTAATACAGCTTTTTTCTGAAAATAAATATCATTCATAATTTTTAAATTTAAATAAATATTAAAACATAAAATACAAGAAATAAAATATTATCTAAAATATAAATTACTTACTAAAATTCATATTAATCAAAAAAAGAACTAAAAATAAATTCAATATCTTTAAATTCATTAAAATAAACATTATGATAAGCGTTAGAAATATACGGGGCTATAATTAAAGAAACTATTGAAGAGAGCTTAATTAATATATTCATAGAAGGACCAGATGCATCTTTAAAAGGATCACCTACGGTATCACCGGTAACAGACGCTTTGTAAGCATCAGAATTTTTACTAATAAAAATTCCATTTAACACTCCTTTCTCAAAAGTTTTTTTAGCATTATCTCATGCGCCTCCTGCATTCGATTGGAATATAGCCATTAAAATACCACTAATTGTTAATCCTGCCAAAAATCCACCTAATACTTCTGGGCCTAAAAAAAATCCAATAGTAATAGGAAAAATAATCGACAAAATACCTGGAAACATCATAAAAGATATAGAAGATTTAGTAGCAATATTTATACATTCATTATAATCAGGGTTTAATTTTCCATCTATAATGTCTTTAATACTCAACTGTCTTCTAACCTCTTTAACCATTAACATAGCAGATTTTCCAATTGATTTTATTATAAGAGCTGAGAAAAAAAATGGAACCATACCTCCTATAAATAAACCAGATAAAACAGAAGCTTTATAAATATCAATAGCGTAAATGCCAGAAGTTCCCACAAATGCTGAAAACAAAGCTAGAGAAGTCAAAGCCGCAGATGCTATAGCAAATCCTTTTCCGGTAGCAGCAGTTGTATTTCCAATTGTATCTAATATATCCGTTCTCTTTCTTACACTATTATCTAATTTAGTCATTTCTGCAATACCTCCTGCATTATCAGCAATTGGTCCAAAAGCATCAATAGAGAGTTGGATAGTAGTAGTAGACATCATCCCTACCGCAGACATTGCAACTCCGTAAAAACCAGAAAAATAAAAAGAAAAATATATCCCTAATGAAAAAATTAAAATAGGAAGCACGGTGGAAATCATTCCAACACTTAATCCGGCAATAACATTTGTAGCATGACCCACAAAAGACTGACTAACAATAAACTTAACAGGATTATTATCCATAGAAGTAAAGTACTCAGTTATATAAGTAATTAACATTCCAATAATCAAGCCTATCAATACGGAACAAAAAACATCTTGAGATGTAAATATTTCTTCCCTAAAAGATAATTTACTTGGTAATAAAACGTTAATTAAAAAAAAAGAAAAAATAATATTTAAAAAAATAGACATTAAATTTCCTTTATTTAAAACTCTTTGCACGTCTTTACCGTCTATTAAGGTGTCCTGGAGTTTTATAAAAAAAAAAGAAAAGATTGATAATAAAACACCAAAAGAACACATTAGTAAAGGTAATATAACAGGAGATAATCCATCAAAATCATCAACATAAAGCGTATTGATTTCACACCCTAAAATCATAGCAGATAAAATAGTAGCAACAAATGATCCAAAAAGATCAGAACCCATTCCTGCTATATCTCCCACATTATCCCCTACATTATCTGCAATAGTTGCAGGGTTTCTGCAGTCATCTTCAGGAATACCCATTTCCATTTTTCCAACCAAATCAGCTCCAATATCAGCTGATTTTGTATATATACCACCGCCAACTCTGGAAAAAAGAGCGACACTTTCTGCGCCTAATGAAAACCCAGTAAGAGATTCTATAATAATAAAAAGATTATCTCTATTATAAGAAAATAATCCATCCGGCAGAAATAAAAAAATAAAAAATATAAATAGTAAGCCTAATCCCAAAATAGCCAAACCCGTAACACCTGTACCCATAATAGATCCTCCAAAAAAGGATATATTAAAAGCTCCTAATAAACTATACTTAGCGGCTTCTGTGGTTCTGATATTTGTCTTTGTGGATATTTTCATTCCAATTAATCCAGACAACATAGAAAATAAAGATCCCAGAATAAATGAAAGTATAATAATCGGATGATTATAATCTATTTTATAGGATAAATAAAAAAGAACAACAACAAAAAATAAAACAAATCATAAAATATACTTATATTCAAATTTTAAAAATGACATTGAACCATCTGAAATATAATTACCAATATTTCTTACATTTTTATTACCAGGATTTCTCTTAATTATTCATAATGATTGAGAAATTGTAAATATTAACGTAAGTAAACCAATTAACGGTACAGTATATATAATCATAAAATGATGAATTTAAAATCTAATTTTTAAAAGCCTTCTACAGGGATCGAACCCGTGACCTACTGATTACAAATCAGTTGCTCTACCAACTGAGCTAAGAAGGCAATAATTATTTTTTACCTTTTAAATTTAAATTATTAAGCTTTTTATCTAAATCAATTTTAGTAATGAGACCTTTATTAAATCCAATTTTTAGATGTTTTTTTAAAAAAATATCAAAATTATGAAATATATATTTAACAGTATTTGTAACTTTAGCGCCATTCAGCAATCATTTTAAAGCTAATTCCTCATTTAAAATAATAGTAGAAGGAATAGTATTAGGATTATAATTACCAATCTTCTCAATAAAATTACCATCTCTTGGAGATTTATCATTTGCAATAACTATATCATAAAATGCTAAACCTTTTCTACCTTTTCTTTGTAATCTAATTTTTATTGCCATTTATTATCTTAAATTTAAAACAGAAACTAAAGATTTTATTCCTTTTGATTTAAATATAACAATTCCATCTGAAAGAGCATATAAAGTATGATCTTTTCCTATTCCAACATTAGATGATGGATGATATTTTGTGCCAACTTGTCTAATAATAACATTACCAGCATAAACATACTGTCCGCCAAATTTTTTTACACCTAATCTTCTACTATTTGATTCTCTTCCATTTCGAGAACTACCAGCACCTTTCTTATGAGCCATTATTTTAACTTATAAATATTACTAATTAAAATTTTAGTATAATCTTGACGATGTCCTTGAGTTTTCTTATAACCCTTTCTTCTTTTTTTCTTAAAGACAATAATTTTATTCGACTTTGCTTGATTTAATATTTTCCCAAAAACTTTTATATTTTTTAAAAACGGAAACCCTATTTCTAGATTATCATTTTCAAATAATAATAAAATATTCTTAAGAACAACAAAATCTCCTACATTTCCTAATAATTTAGGAACATGTAAAATACTACCTCCGGTTAACTTGAATTGCTTACCTGCTATATCAACAACAGCATACATAATAACGAATTTAAATATAAAATAATATAAACTATAAACTATAAAATTGTTTTATTTTATAACAATTAACAGCTTTTAACAAGCTTCTGCTCCATTAACAATTTCTAACATTTCTTTTGTTATTGACGCTTGACGAGTTCTATTATAAACAAGTTTTAAGTCTTTTAGTAATTCAGTAGCATTATCAGTTGCTTTTCCCATTGAAATCATTCTAGAAGCGTGTTCTGATACCACTGAACTCAAAGTCATGCTATAAAAGTCAATATCTAAATAGTCAGAAATTAAATTTAAACCTATATGAGAGCTAGAAGGCTCATAAATATAATCTACTTTATTTTCAACTAAAGAATAATCATTTACAGGTAAAAATTGCTTTAATGTGATTTTCTGACTCATATTATTTATATACTTATTATAAACAATTTCTATTTTATCGTAATTGGAATTTTTAAATTCAGAAACTATATGTTCAGAAACATTTTTAGAATTTATGAAATTCAAATTATTAAATAAAGTAGAGTACTCATCAATAATATCAAATTTTCTCTTTTTAAAGAATTTAAAACCTTTCTTACCTATAGGTAATATTTTAATACTTTTAAAAGAAGACTCATTAATATACTTCATAGCTCTTCTAAGTACAACAGAATTAAAAGAACCACATAAACCTCTATCAGAAGTTAAAACTACAAGCAAAACATTATCTGATCCTCTATCCTTTACGTACATATCAAATACGCTATGATAAATATCAGAATAAATATTTCCTAATATCCCCTTTAACTTTTCATGATAAAAATGTACAGGAGAAGCTAAATTTTGAGATCTACGTAATTTAGATGCAGAAACCATTTTCATAGCTTTAGTAATCTGTTTAGTAAAAGCAACAGATCCTATACGATTTTTTATTTCTTTAATACCAGACATTAATATTTAATATTAATATTAAAATTAAAATAAACTAATCGAGTAAAAACTTTTAATTTTTATTATATTGTTTTGCTAAATTTTGAACTTCTTTAGTCAATACTTCTATTATCTCTTTATTTCAACTACCAGAAGCAATGCTGCTTAAAGTACTCTTATGGTTAATGCTTAAAATAGATAAATAAGATCTTTCAAATTCTTTTATCTTTTTCACAGGAACTTTATCCATAAAACCTTTAGTAGAAGCGTATATAATTGCAACTTGATGCTCAACAGATAAAGGAGAAAATTGATCTTGTTTTAACATTTCTTGATTAACTATACCTCTATCTATAACACGTTGAGTTGCAGCATCTAAATCTGAACCTAATTTTGTAAATGCTTCTAATTCACGAAATTGAGCTTGATCTAATTTTAAAGTCCCTGAAACTTTTTTCATAGGCTTAATTTGCGCATCTCCACCAACACGAGAAACAGAAATACCAACATTAATAGCAGGACGTATACCTGAATTAAATAAACTCTTCTCTAGAAATATTTGACCATCAGTAATAGAGATAACGTTAGTAGGTATATAAGCAGAAACATCACCTGCTTGCGTTTCAATAATAGGAAGAGCAGTTAATGAGCCTCCGCCCTTAACTTTATCTCTCATAGATTTTGGAAGATCATTCATTTTCTTCGCAATCTCATCACTATCATTAATTTTAGCAGCACGCTCTAATAATCTTGAATGTAAATAAAAAACATCACCCGGATAAGCTTCTCTACCTGGAGGTCTTCTTAATAATAATGAAACTTCTCTATATGCAACAGCTTGCTTAGATAAATCATCATAAATAATAAGAGAATGTTTTCCAATATCTCTAAAATATTCCCCAATAGCACAACCTGCAAAAGGAGCAAAAAATTGCATAGGAGCAGATTCTGAAGCAGAAGAAGAAACAATAACAGTATAATCAAGAGCGCCGCTTTTATCTAATAAAGAAACTAAACCAGATATAGTGGAAGCTTTTTGACCAATATCAACATAAATACAATAAACAGGGTCATTGCTTTCAAAAAATGAGCGTTGATTTATAATTGCATCAAGAGCTACAGTTGTTTTTCCTGTTTGTCTATCTCCTATAATTAATTCTCTTTGACCTCTTCCTACAGGAATCATAGAATCAATAGCTTTTATTCCAGTTTGTAAAGGAGTGTCAACTGGTTGACGATATATAACACCTGGAGCTTTTCTCTCTAAAGGCATTTCAGTTAATTCTCCTTCAATAGGACCTTTTCCATCAATAGGATGACCTAAAGTATCAATAACTCTTCCTAATAGACCAGTACCAACTTTTATAGAAGCAACGCGATTAGTTCTTTTAACTATATCACCTTCTTTAACTGTACTATAGTCTCCTAATATAACAGCTCCAACATTATCTTCTTCTAAATTTAAAACCAAAGATATTAAGCCATTTTCAAACTCTAATAGTTCACCCGATTCAACATTGGATAAACCATATATACGAGCAACACCATCACCAACTTGAAGAACTGTTCCCACTTCCTCTAATTTGCTTTCTGTTTTAAAATTGGATAATTGTTCCATCAATATTGCAGAAACTTCATCAGGTCTTACCTCTACCATATTATTTGAATTTAAAATTAATCGTTATATGTATATTTATATATACATATTATATACATATTACTTAAAACTCAACCTTAAAAGATTTAGATTACTTTTTATACTCTCATCAATTTTTTTATCATCAACACTAAGAATGTATCCACCAATTAAAGAAGCATCAACTGATTCTATTAAATTAACCTTATTACATAAAGTTATTTTTTTTACTAAATTTATAAAATCGCTTCTTAAGTTTTTAGATAGATTAAAAGTAGTAGTTATTTTAGCATTTTTTATATTACAATGTTCATTGTATTTTACTAAAAATGTTTCTACTATACTAGGAATGAATACTTCCCTTCCTCTTAAAACTAATAAATTAAAAAAAGATAACATCAAGTCATTAACTTTACCTTTGAAAATATTATGTAATATCTTTTTTTTTTTATAATAACTAATAAATGGATTTCTTAACATTAATAAAAAATTATTATCTTTACACAAGCTACCTAATAACTTTATATCTTTATATATATCATCTAAAATATTTTTCTTCACTGCAACTTGCAATAAAGAACTAGCATACTTAGAAGAAACTCTAAACTCTGACATAAGTATCTATTTACTTTATTATTTATTATTTATAAGACTATTAATTAAATCTTTTTGAGATTTATCAGACTTTAATTCTCTTTTTAATAACTTTTCAGCAATCTGTAATGAAAAATTAACAGTATAATTTTTTAAAAAAGAAACAGCTGAATCTTTTTCTCTATTAATTATCATTTTAGAATCTGATATAGTTTTATCTTTAACTTTTTCAGCTTCAATTCTAGCATTATCAATTATTGATTTTTTAATAGACATAGCATCCTTAAGAATTCTATCTCTTTCTAAATTAGCTTCTTTAATCAATATCTCATTATTAGATTTAAGTTGATCTATTGCTAGTCGAGCTTTTTTTGCAGATTCTAAAGCTTCTTTTATTGATTCTTCCCTACTTTTAATAGTATCTAATATTTTTTGCCAAGCAAATTTTTTTAAAACAAACAAAACTACAAGAAAAGTTAAAGTTTGCCAAAAAATAAGTCCGAAATCAGGAGTAACTAAATTCATAATAAATTACTTATTAAAATTATAAAAAAATAAAAATATTCCTTAAAATTTAAAAATAAATTTATTAAAAATTATTTCAAAACTATTATTAAAAAACAAGTTAAAGCACAAAATAGAGCTACACCTTCTATTAAAGCAGCAGAAATAATCATAGCTGTTTGTATTGAACCAGCAGCATCAGGTTGTCTAGCTATAGATGAAACAGCAGAACCACCAATTTGACCAATACCAATACCAGCTCCTAAAGCAACAATACCCGCACCAATACCAGCGCCAGCAAAAGCAAATCCTGAATCAAGTAACATTAATAAATTTAACATATTAAAAAAATTTAAATTTTAAAATAAAAATAAAAAACCCTAATGGGATTCAACAGCATTACCCAAATATATAGAAGATAAAAGAGTAAAAACATATGCTTGTAAAAAAGATACTACAATTTTTAAAAGTAAAACAAATGCTCCAAAAGGAATACTTATTAAACTCATAAAAACAGTTTCAAAAATAAATACTAAACTTATAATAGTTAATAGTATGATATGACCAGCAGTCATATTCGCAAAAAGTCTCAGTGTTAAAGCCATAGGCTTAATAAATATACCGAAAAATTCTATAGGAACCAGTATAGGAAGAACCCACCATGGAATACCTGGAGGATTAAATATATGACCCCAATAATATTTATTTCCATTGATATTAGTAATAAAGAAAGTAAATGAAGCCAAAACAATAGTAACAGAAATATTTCCTGTAACGTTTGCATATCCAGGCAAAAGTCCTAACAAATTATTAAATCAAATAAAAAAAAATACAGTTAATAAATAAGGCATAAATTTATTATACTGAGGGCCCGATATATTCGGTCTAACTATCTCATCTCTAATATAACAAATCATTTGATCAATAAATGCACTAAAACCAGAAGGGGCTAAAGTATCAGAATAATTATTAGCTATTTTTATGAATAAAACTAACATTATAGCTGCACTAATAAATATAGCAATAACGTTTTTAGTCATAGAAATATCATAAAATACCTTATTATCTAAAGAAATTATTTTGTCATCACTATTTAGTTTATAAGAATTATAAGAAATTTTATTGTGATGTTTATCATAAAATCTAGAAGAAGAAAAAAGCTCAAAACCATTTTCATGACTATAAACTAAAACAGGTAAAGATAATGTTAAATGTAAATCACCAATAGTAGCGAAATGCCATGTATGAGAATCCGCAACATGACCCATTATAAAATCATCTTTCTCATCACTGTTATTAGCAAAAGTACTACTACAAGGTAAAAAGAAAATGAGGAATACTAAAAAAATCCTCAAAAAATAACTATAATTTATTTTAATCATAATATCTACTTTTAAACAATTTATGCAAAACAAATTTTAAAAAGCAATTTAACTAATGTAAAGCAAATTTCAAAAAAAATAAACAACAAATAAATAAAAAAAAATAAAACATAAAAAAAATTTATTTTTAAAACCTAGAAAAAATAAAAAAATTGAAAAAAGAAAAAAAAATAAAAAACGAAATAAATTAAAGGCAAAAAAATTTAAAAAAAGTATATTAAGTATATGTAAAAGAAGAAAAAATAAATAGTATTGAAAGAAAAAGGAAACAATAAAAAAGTAAATAAAAAAGTTAATATTAATCATTAATGTCTAATTTTTAATTTTTTCTTTATCAAAAAAGTAATAAATACTAAAGAGAAAAAAAACAAAGAAAAGAAAAATATATTAAAATTTAAAAAACAATCTAATTTAAAACCAATTCAAGAAAATAAAGCAATAAAAAATATTTTTTGAAAAAGAATATTTGAATATTCTAAGTATTTATTTTCTAACATTTAGTATTTAATTATAATTATATTAAAACAAATAAAATATATATAATAAAAATAGTTTTTCAAAATCTGACTAATCATCTTCTTTTAAAATTAATCTACTTATAAAATCATCTATATTTCCATCCATTATTGATGAAAGATTGTATACAGAATAATTTATCCTATGATCTAAAACTCTTCCTTGTGGATAATTATAAGTTCTTATTTTATCAGAACGGTCACCCGTTTTAATCATAGACTTTCTTTCTAATGACAGGGAATCTTTTTGTTTTTTTAATTCCATTTGATATAGTCTGGAACGAAGAACTTTTAAGGCTTTATCAAAATTCTTAATTTGAGATTTTTCATCCTGACAAGAAGAGATAATTCCAGTAGGAATATGGGTTAATCTAATTGCAGAATATGTAGTATTAACAGACTGACCGCCTGGACCGGAGGAGCAAAATGTGTCCTTTCTTACATCATTCATATCAATAGTAACCTCAACATCATCCATTTCAGGCAAAACAACCACACTTGCTGCAGAAGTATGAATCCTCCCTCGTGTTTCTGTCGAAGGAACTCTTTGGACTCTATGGACTCCAGACTCATATTTCATTATTCCATAAACAGATCGACCAGATATCATAGATATTACCTCTTTATATCCACCAGAGGGCCCTTCAGTGAAATCTAATAATTTTAAATTTCATTTTTTTTTCTCCGAAAATCTTCTATACATTCTAAATAAATCTCCAACAAAAATAGAAGCTTCACTACCTCCGGATCCTGATCTTATTTCTAGTATTGCATTTTTATTATCATTAGGATCTTTGCGATTAGGTGAAATCATTAATTTTATTTTTTTTTCTATTAGTTCAGATTTTAAATTTAAATCAAATATTTCTTTTTTAACAAAACTTTTAAATTCAGAGTCAATATCTTGACTTAATACAACTTTAGTTTCGTTAATATCATTTATAATTTTTTCATAATCTTTATATGAAGATAAAATATTAGAAAGATTCTTGTATTCTTTATTAATATTAATATCATAACTATATTTACTATCAGAAACAATTAACTTTAATTCATTAAATCTTTCTTTTAAACGTTTTATTTTCTCTATCATTTACGTTTTTATTTTTTTAATACTATTATATTTTATTATATTTATCATATTAAAATTAATAAAAATAAAAATAAAAAAAAACACATTAACTATCTTAAAATTAAAATGAAAAAAAACCAACTGATAATAACTATATTAGGAATCATATTAACAATTATGCTTTATAATTTACCCAGAACAACAATAAAAAATAAGATTACAAATAACATAAAAAAAATAAAAAAAGAAAAAATAAAAAAAAAAGAAGAAAAAGAATATAGTCTATTAGTAAAAAAAATATCAGATACTAAAGAAATTACTAATTCTGTAAAATCATTATGTAAAATATTAAAAAAGTATAATAAATTAAATAAAATTACAAGATATACAGAATTGAAAGAAAATATTTTAAATAAAAAAAATAAAAATTTTAAAATAGGAAATACTTATTACCAAAATCTAAAAATATCTAAAGAGACAGAAATAAATCAAAAAATAACAAAATATTATAAAAAAATTTTAGAAAAAAATCCAAATAATTTAAATATAAGATCAAAAATAGCAATGACGTATCTGAATAATAAAAATCCAATGAAATCAATAATAACATTGAAAAAAGTCATAATAAAAGATCAAAATAATTACATAGCGTTAAAAAATATAGCAATATTATCTATAAAATCTAAGCAATATAAAAAAGCAATAAAAGAATTAAAAAAAATAATAAATAAATATCCAAAAGACTTCGAATCAAGAATAAATTTAATACTTACTTATATAAAAGTCAACAACAAAAAAAAAATAAAAGAACATTTATTATTTTTTAAAAAATTTAATAAAAATAAAAATAATAAAAAAAAAAAAAAAATAAAAAAAAAATAATAGTAAATAAATATTAAAAAAATATAATATAATGCCATGCGGAAAAAAAAGAAAAAGACATAAAATGGCTACTCATAAAAGAAAAAAAAGA
>Ga0115003_10001866_pt1 | contig 17925 bp, 15 predicted proteins | sample ArcticOcean_MG_C_7_FD_88736 | JGI IMG/M metagenome (GOLD analysis project Ga0115003, IMG submission 88736) | Marine microbial communities from western Arctic Ocean - ArcticOcean_MG_CB11_88 | ecosystem: Environmental > Aquatic > Marine > Oceanic | place: Arctic Ocean: Canada Basin | collected... | reverse complement strand
GGGGAGTCGTTCTATTCCTGCGAGGACGATGGTCCAGCTCTGAAGGAAGAAGGGGAGGCCGGGGGTGACACGCAGGAGTGTTGCAAATACGATTTGATCCGACGGGTCTTCAATCGTCGGGATTGGCAGATTGCGAGCGCGGATCATCTTAATCAGCCGGGGCCGAATGGCAGTCGTTCCTATGGTGTGCACGATGATCGTGTTGATCGTGAGCGCCGCAGCAACGCCAATAAGAGACGGTCCGATCCCGTACAGAGGGCCAGCGGTCACGTAGAGCAGGCTAGCGGGGATCGGAATGAGCAAGGCAAGCGACATGAATCCGAAATAGAAAGGCGCCGGCGCCGCTTTGAGGATGTCGAAACCAGCGAAGAAGGTCTCTTGAAAAATCGACGGGCCCCACAAAACCAGGGCTGTACAAAGCCCCGGGATGGCGAGTAGGCCGACCCCAAGAAGTTTCGCCGCGGGAGAAATCCGCGCAGGCGCATCGGCTCCTCCGCTCTGAGGCTCGGCATCGTCTGTGGTCAAATTTTCCTCGCATCTGTTTGCCCAGCGTGGGCGTGGGCGCAGGATACCCGAATCCGACAGAATCCGGCGCTTGGGCTCTCCGCGAGCACAGGCCGCGCGTCCTCTCTCCAAATTGCGATCGTTCGGGCGATCGACTACCAACGATCGCCCACTCAATCGGACCCTTAATGTTCTTCCTTTTCGATTTCGCCAACTACTTCAAGATGCTCGGTCTCGCCTGGAACGAAAAAGTTCCGAAGGCTCGGTATCGCTATCTCGCGGTATTGCTGATCGCTGTGCCGATCACCTCGACGTTTCACGCGATCTGCTTCTTTCTGGACGGGATCTTCTACCCCGACCTTCGGAAGGTCAACGTCGAAGAGCCGATCTTTATGGTGGGACATGCGCGAAGTGGAACAACACTGACGCATCGCTTGCTCTCCCAGGACGGAGGCCGATTCAGTTCCTTCCTTCTCTACGAACTCTATTTTCCGTCGCTGATCCAGAAGAAGGTGATCCGTTGGATTGCGCGCTTCGACGAAGAACATTGGCGCGGACTTCTTGCGGGGCAGGTCCAGGCATGGGAAGAGTGGCGCTACGGGCGCATGCGGAACATGCATTCCATGGGGCTCACGCAGCCCGAAGAGGACGACATCGTTCTCTATTGGTCCATGGCCGCAGGGTTTTGGATTACGAAGATGCCCTATATGGGCGACCTCGACTTTTATGCGATGAACGATTGGACGCCGCGCAAACGTCGCCGGTACAACAATTTTTATCGCGAGTGTGTTAGGCGTCAGCTCTATCTAAATGGGACGCAGCTGATCCATCTCAGCAAGAACCCGATGTACTCTGGTCGCGTTGCTTCGCTCATCGAAGCTTTCCCAGACTGCAAAATCATCGTCAACGTTCGAAACCCCTATGAGACGATTCCGAGCCTCATGTCGCTTATGCGCGGCGGTTGGAAGGGGATGGGCTGGGATGATGCTCAGCAGGCGGAGACGCTATCGATTCTCGCGGACCAGTCCTTCGATACCTATTTGCATCCGATCGAGGCGCTTGATGCGAACCCGAATACGAAAGCCGCGATCATCGACTACCGCGATCTCACTTCGGATCCCGCGGCGACGATAGAGAAGCTCTACAGCGATCTCGATCTCCCCATGACCGAGGAATACCGCGAAGTCCTTGCGCAACAAGGCAAGCGTGAGCGGAAGCACAACGCCAAACATGAATACAGCCTCGACCAATTTGGCCTCAAGGCCGACGAAATCCGCACGCGGCTCGATGTGCTCTTTGACCGTTTCGGCTGGGAAGACGAAGCGCCGGTTGCCGGGGGCGGTGACTCGCCGGCTGTGATCGAAGTCACTCCTGACGTGTAGGCTGGGGCGGCCGGTGGAGTAGTGGAGTCGGCGGGGATGCGATGACTCGCTTCGGTGCATTTGCTACCGACCCTGCATGACACAAGCGCTTCACGTGGACACGGACATGCTCGAGGTCGAACACGACGACCGGATTCTTACGATCCGGCTCAATCGACCGGAGGCTCTGAACTCCTTCCGCCCCGAAATGCTGACCGGCATCGCCGAGCTCGCAGAGGCCGCCGTCGGTCGCGACGATGTGGGCGTGATCGTCATAGAAGGGGCGGGCCGCGCGTTCTCCGCCGGCGTTGATCTTCGCGTGTTGCAGGGGATCGACCCGAAGGCAGGCAAGATCGGGGATATATTCGATGCTCCGGCGCGCCGCGCCTATCTCGCTTTGCGGAACGTTGACGTGCCGGTGATTGCAAAGGTACACGGAGCTTGTTTTACGGGCGCGCTCGAAATTGCGCTTCACTGCGACTTCATCTTCACGACCGACGATGCCAAATTCGGCGACACGCATACAAAGTTTGGACTTCGCCCGACTTGGGGCATGAGTCAGACTCTCGCGCAGGCCGTCGGTGTGCGGCGCGCGAAGGAGCTCTCCTTTGCGGCGCGGATTTTTCGTGGGCCCGAGGCGGTCTCGATGGGGTTGGCGAACGATTCGGTGGAAGACAAAGACGCACTCGACGCGTTAGTTGCCGAGCGAGCAGGTGCCATCGCCGGCAATTCCCGCGCCGCGGTCTCAGCAATGAAAGCGCTCTATGGGCTCGCGCAGGAAGGCCATTCGATGGACGAAGGCCTCGAGCGAGAGCTCGCTCTCGAGTTTCCGGAGATTACGGATACTGCCGAGCGCCTTTCGAAATTTTGACAGCGAGGGCGGTGCGTCCTGCGTCGTCGCCTGGCAGCCCTACTTGGGGCGAATTGTTGACCTCACTTGAGGTTGAGATGGATATGGAGAGTCACACATGAAGTTTGGTATTCGGATCCCCCCGCCGCAGATGGGCCCCATCGCCGATCCCGACTTCGTCGTACGTTATGCGCAGCTGGTCGAATCGTTAGGCTTTGAGTCGCTTTGGACGATCGACCATGCCGTGATGCATGCAACTTACGATTCCCGGTATCCGTACAAGACGACGGGGCGGACGCCTTTGCCCCCGGATTCGAATATGCCGGACCCTTTGATCTTGATGGCTTTGCTTGCGGGAGCGACGGAGCGGATTCGGCTCGGGACCTCGATGCTGATCCTTCCGCAAAGGCACCCGATCATCCTGGCCAAAGAGGTTGCCACCCTCGATCAATATTCGAAGGGGCGAATCACGCTTGGGGTCGGCGTCGGATGGGTGAAAGAAGAGGTTCTGGATCTGAAACAGAATTTCGGAGATCGCGGACGCCGCACGAACGAGTGGATCGAAGTTATGAAGGCACTTTGGGACGAGGGCGTTTCCGCCTATCAGGGTGACTACTTTCAATTTGAGGGTGTGATCAGTAATCCGAAGCCTGTACAGGAAGGAGGCGTCCCTCTAATGATTGGGGGACATAGCGAGGCGGCTGCGAAACGTGCCGGTCGCTACGGCGACGAGTTCTATCCGCATTGGTCGACGCGAGGGCCGGACAAAGAAGCGCTTGAGGCGCTATGGCCGTTCGTCACGGAAACGGCTGAGGCATGTGGTCGTGATTCCGACGCCGTCAAGTTGACTTTGACGAGCACGAGCGATGCGAAAACGTCGCGCGAGACCGCGGAATTCTGTCGCGAGTTGGGGGCGGATCGCGTCGTTGTGTTGCCGCCGAAGGGCACACTAGAGGGTTCGCTGCCCGATGAGTTGGCGCGATTCCGAGAAGAAGTCTTAATTCCGTTAGGCGGAGAATGATCGCGCGACTCGCGCGGCGAGAGGGGAAAACGATGATCAAGCTGGTTTTCTGTTGTCGGCGAAAAGAAGGCATGACGCGCGAGGAATTTCAAACGCGTTGGCTAGATGAACACGGGCCCCTCGTGCGAAAGGTGAGGGAACATCTGCCCATGATGAAGCGATACGTGCAAAGCCATTCGCTTCCCGACGAAATCAGCGAAGGCGTCCGCGCCCCGCGACGTGCGGGCCCCGCCTATGACGGCATTACCGAGGTCTGGTTCGATGATCTCGAATCGATCGGGGGAGATGGAAGTGAGGCGGCGCTCGCAGCCGGCCGAGCGCTCGTAGTGGATGAGTCTGAATTCCTCGACCTACCAAACTGCGCGGTCTTCCTGACCGAGGAACACGAGATCTTCTGAGCTCCCTCGTCTCTTGTCCCTCTTCTCCGGCTTTCGCGTCCGCGCCGAAGGCGGCGAGGATCTCCGCCCGGTCTCGACCGGGAGCAGTCACAGAAAACGCAGATGGCCGTTTCCTCTCGCAGGGTATCATCCAAGCGTCTCATCTCGGCTATTAGCCTCAAGGAGCTTCGCATGCCTCGACTCTCTCGACGTCTCTTTCTGTGTCTAGGGTCGCTCGCGATCCTGTTGGTTTCTTCGGTAGCGAGTGGCGAGAGCTATTCGCCCTACGCCGACGACGAACGCCCGCGGAACGTCTATTTCGGGGATACGCACATTCATTCGAGCTGGTCGGCGGATGCGGGCAATATGGGCAATCGTCGGATTGACCCGGAGCAGGTCTACCGGTTTTCGCGCGGGGAGACGGTCACCGCGCATAACGGCATGCCCGTGAAGCTGCGCCGGCCCCTCGACTTTATCTTGTTGAGTGATCATGCCGAGTATTTGGGCGTGATGAATATGCTCGACGAAAAAGATCCAGTGTTGCTCAAGACCGAAACAGGAAAACGCTGGTCGGAATGGCGATCGGCGGGCGAGGACTTGAAAGTCTTCGCGGATTTCGGCATCTCGCTCCTCGAAAGTCGTGACATTATTCAGGACAAAGAGGTCGAGCGGACAGCTTGGAGTCGCGTCGTTGCGAACGCCGATCGATGGAACGATCCGGGCCGCTTTACCGCTTTCATCGGGTACGAATGGACCTCGACGCCAAACGGAAAGAATCTCCATCGCAACGTGATCTTTGCCGACGATGCCTCTCTTGCGGGGCAGATCATTCCCGTCAGTTCCTTCGGTGACCCACGGCCTGAATCGCTATGGGCTTTTATGGGGGAATACGAGAAGAAGACCGGCGGACGCATTCTGGCGATCCCGCATAACTCGAACGTCTCCGGCGGGCTGATGTTTGCGCTCGAAGACTCGGACGGAAATCCGATCGATAAGGCCTACGCGGAAGAGCGTGCACGACGCGAGCCCCTTGTCGAAGTGACGCAGTACAAGGGCGATAGCGAAGCCCACCCGTTTCTTTCGCCTAACGACGAGTTTGCGGACTACGAGACTTGGGATCGTGCCGCACTCGGCGCCGCTGGCCACGAGGATTCCTATTACCAGGCGGAGTACGCGCGCCCTGCGCTCAAGAATGGTCTGGCGCTCGAGGGCCAGCTTGGAATCAACCCATTCAAGTTCGGACTCATCGGGAGTACCGATGCGCACACGGGGCTTGGTACCGCCGGCGAAGACAATTTCTGGGGGAAGGCGACGAAGACGGAGGCCTCTGCAGACCGATGGAAGTCGGGACTCTTCCCCGAGATCCCGGCGGGCAGCGACTTCCAGGTGGCTGAAGGGACGAGCGACGGAGTGCTTGAAAATTTCGCGGCCCAGAGCGCTTCGGTGCAGTGGTACGAATGGGAGATGGCCGCCTCTGGCTATGCAGCGGTCTGGGCGAAGGAGAATACTCGCGCGGCACTCTTTGAAGCGATGCAGCGTCGAGAAACCTATGCAACGACCGGCCCGCGCATGACGGTTCGATTCTTTGGGGGCTTTGAGTTCGAGGAAGAGGACGCCAGCAATCCCGACCTAGCACGCGTCGGCTATGCGAAGGGGGTACCCATGGGTGGCGACCTTGTGGGTGCGGATCGCGGGAAAGCGAAGGCGCCAAGCTTTTTGATCGCTGCATTGAGAGATCCGGAGGGCGCGAATTTGGACCGCGTGCAGATCGTGAAGGGCTGGCTCGACGAAAACGGAGCGACCCAGGAGCGGATCTATGATGTCGCTGTTTCGGATGGACGCCGAATTGGCTGGAAGGGTCGCGCGAAGAAGAAGGTCGGTTCAACAGTCGATGTAGAGAACGCGAGTTGGTCAAACTCCATCGGAGCGAGCTCGCTCGTGACGTATTGGCAGGATCCAAATTTCGAGCCTACGCAGCGCGCATTTTATTACGTCCGCGTGATCGAAATCCCGAAGCCGCGCTGGACCGCCTACGACGCGAAATATTTCGAAATAAAGATGGATGACGAAGTCCCCATGACGACGCAGGACCGCGCCTATACCTCTCCGATTTGGTACACGCCGTAACTCAGGCGAGTGCCACGGGCGCGATGCCTCCCGCTCAGGTCTTGCGTCGCAGGTGCCGAAGCCCGCATCGCTTCCGCGTGTAGTCCGGCTTGGAGCTTGGTTAGGGGACGATGATCCCGCGGCCGACCATCTTGCCTGCCGCGAGCCGTTCGAAGGCTTTGTTTGAATCCGTGATGTCGAAAAACTCTACGTCGTTGCGGAGGAGTCCCTGGTCGCCGAGGGAGATGGCGGCGCGAGTGTCCGCATCGGTCCCGCCTATGAACGAAATGATCGAAGCGTTCTTTCCGGCGATCGCGGCCATGAGCGGCATCTCGAGCTTGCCTTGTCCCGCGCCGATTACGGCATAGGTTGCGAGCTTGGCCAGGACGTTGATGCTCGTGGCGATCGTTGCGTCGTTGCCAACGAAGTCGAGCACCGCATCGCAGCCGCGGCCCTCTGTTAGTTTCATGATCTCGCCCGCAAGATCCTCGCGATTGGAATCGAGACATTCATCCGCGCCCATCTCCTTTGCGCGGGCCAGCTTGTCCTGCGCGATGTCCGCCACAATGAGTCGCGCGCCGGTCAGAATCTTGATGTACTGAATCGCGAAGCCGCCGAGTCCTCCCGCGCCAATCAGGAGTGCCGTTCTGCCCTTGGTCAGCTTCTCCTGCACCCGTCGCACGCCGTGATAGGAAGTCGTGCCAGCATCCGTGAGCGGGCCAGCAATTTTTGGGTCGAGCTTTCCGAGAGGAATTAGGGGGCGAGTGCTTTCGAGCACGATGTAATCGGCGATTCCGCCGTTCATGCCGTACCCGCGACCGCGCTGGTTCATTTCGCAGGCGTTGTCGTAGCCCGCATCGCATTCGAGGCATGCACCACAAGAGCGCGTAGACACGAGAGCGACGGGAGTGCCTTCTTTATAGCCGTCGACGCCCGGGCCGAGGCGATCGATCCAGCCGCCGATTTCGTGCCCGAGGGTGAAGGGCATTTTCCATCCCATGAACTGCTCCATGGCGGCGGGGAGTTCCGGCATGTGCAGATCACTTTGGCAAAGGCCATTGCCTGCAACTTTGATTCGGACTTCGCCGGGCCCCGGTTCGGGAACGTCGATCTCAACGAGTTCGGGGGGCGATTGCCATTGGGTCATGCGGAATGCGCGCATCGTATCGGCCAAGCTCTTGATCTCCCTTCGAAACCGGTTCCCCGAGTTCGATCGTGAGTAGAACCTTAGTACGAAGGAACGAGATGCTCATCCCGTTTGGGCTCGGCGAGTGCGTCAATTTCCGAACGGACGTAAGCGAGGTGACGTCAGATGCAGCGATGAACCCAAACTCCGGAAGAGCCTTCGCCGTTTTCCGTTTGAAGCTCTATCGTTCTCTTCGCCCACTTACTCTAGTGAACGGCTTCGGAGTGACTCGACCATGAGCAATATATTGATCCAGAACGCGAACCTCGTCGATGGTACGGGGGCGCCCGCTCGCCTAGCGGATGTCTTAGTTGAAGCGGGAAAGATCGCCGCGATTGAGGAGCCGGGACAAATTGCTTCGGATGGGGTGGAGGTGATTGATGCGAAGGGTTTGCTCCTGACGCCTGGCTTCGTCGATGTGCACACGCACTACGATGGCCAAGTGACGTGGGATCCGATTCTGACACCCTCTTCTTGGCACGGCGTGACGACCGTTGTTATGGGGAATTGCGGAGTAGGTTTCGCGCCGGCTAAGGCCGATGAGCGTGGCTGGTTGATCGAGTTGATGGAAGGCGTCGAAGACATCCCCGGGACAGCTTTGCACGAGGGCATTAAGTGGGATTGGGAGAGCTTTCCCGAATACTTGGATGCCTTAGATAAACTGCCGCGAACTTTGGACATCGCGACTCAGATTCCTCACGGCGCGCTGCGGGTTTACGTGATGGGAAAGCGGGGCGCGGATCAAGAACCGGCGACCGCAGAAGATCTGGACCAGATGGCAGCGCTCGTTAAGGAAGCTGTGGAGGCCGGAGCGCTCGCTTTCTCAACGAATCGGCTTCCCGGGCATACGAGCATTCACGGAGATCCGGTCCCCGGCACCTTCGCTCCTGCGGAAGAACTAACAAGAATGGCGCAGGCTGTTGTGGACGGTGGCGGGGAGATTCTACAGGTCGTTCCAGCAGGTGCCGGCAATGAAGAAGCGGGCGCGATTCCGCGCGAAGTCGATCTCTATACGGAGATCAGTTTGGCGACAGGCGCGACCGTGACTTTCTCGGCGCCACAGAATCATCCCTATCCCGACGAATGGCGTGAGGTCATGGCCAAATGCCATGCCGCCTTCGCGAAGGGGGCCAAGGTTGTTCCCCAGGTGTTGAGTCGTGGGTCGGGGCTCATGCTTTCCCTCGATACGTTTAATCCATTTTCCTATACCGAGGCCTATCAAGCCATCCCAAGCGAGCCACACGAGGATCGAATCGCGGCGTTGCGCGATCCATTGAACCGCGAGGCGATTCTAACGGCCGCGACGGAGAATAATCCGAGCATGATGATTCTCGGACCGGCGCTGCATAGCACTTTCGCCATGGAGAAAGGCGTCGTCTTCGAGCCCGAAGTGGCGGATTCGATTGGGGCTCGAGCAGAGGCTTCGGGCGTCGACCCGATGGAGTTGATCTACGACACGATGGTCGACCTCGCCGAACAGTCGACGGATGGCAAGACGCGGGTGTTAGCGGTTTTCTTCAGTGGTTATGCGGAAGGCAATTTGGACGCGGTCGAAACCATGATGCGGGATGAGATCAGCGTCTTAGGGTTGGGCGACGGCGGCGCACACTGCAGCATGATCTGTGATGCGAGTTGGCCGGCCTTTGTTCTGCAGCATTGGGTTCGTGACCGGACCCGTGGCGCGAAGATCGGCATCGAAGAAGCCGTGAAGATGATGAGTAAAGAAGGCGCGGATCTCTACGGGTTGGGCGACCGAGGAACGATCGAAGTCGGCAAGCGCGCCGATCTCAACGTGATCGACTTGGATGAGGTCGAACTCCAACTTCCCGAAGTCATAGATGACCTCCCGACAGGGGCATCGCGGATTGTGCAGAGAGCGAAGGGCATTAAATTTACGCTCTGCGCCGGGGAGATCACCTTCCGCGATGGCGAGACGACAGGTGCTCGGCCAGGTCGCTTGATCCGAGGGAAGCGCTAGGCGAACTCGCGCTCATCCTCGTGTTATTCAGAGACGCTTTGCGGATCGATTTATAGAGCCTGCGCGCTTCGGCAAGCTTACCTGCGCGACTTCTCGGGATTGGCCTTCCGCTCCCTTTCCTTTAGGGAGCGGGCCGTTGCCTATGGCTCTTTCCAGAGTTTGGAATCTGGGAGTCTCTCGTCCTGGCTGCGGTTTCTCTGGCCGGTGCGATGGGCGAGGCCGGCGCGGCTGTGCGAGCGCTGAGCATTTGGCGGATCGGATCACCCAATCTGTCCGATCCGGTCACTGCACGGTATCCGATCGGAGTTAGTTTGAATCTCGTCTTATCCCGTAAAGGATAGACTGGCTTCGCCACCTCTAACCACCGCCCAAATGGAGTGGTGGAGCCTTAGTGAACAAGTAGACGCGAAATGAATAAATGGATGCGCTGTTTGGCGCGTAACGTGCGCGAAGGGGTATGACCGTCTTCTCGCGCACGCCACATTCATTCGGGCCGGCTTAGGCCGGAATCTTCGAGCGCGGCCTCGCTACACCAGAGGAGTTCCGGGTGACCTTCCGGGGGCGACTCCTGGGAGAGCGTCACTAGATGCGTTCGGTGTTTCAGGCCGCGACGGCGAGTGGCCAAGCCGAAGGCTCGGTAACCCATGGGTGCGAGCAGTGCGACGAGCGCCGCGAATTCGGCGGCGGGGTCGCTCATCGTCTCGGGCGTGAACTCGGTGATTAGAAAGGGTCGATCTCGTTCAAGTAGGCCCCGCAAGCCCCTCAATGCGGGCAGTTCGAAGCCCTCTACATCGATCTTAATCGCGCGAACCGGGCGCGTATCCGCGAGCAAAATATCCTCGCCCCGCACGACGTCGACCTCGACTGATTCGACGACTTGCTCGTCGTCGACAGCGGCGAGCGTTGCCGTCCCGGAGTGGGACGACGTTAGGTTGAGAGTGAGCTTCGCCGCCTTGTCACTCAGTCCTACGGGATGAATCGTTGCGTGCTTGATGTCGTTGGCTTCGAGATGGGCAGAAAGTCTCTTTCGTGCGCTGGGATTGGGCTCGAAGCTGTCGACACAACCGGAACGTCCGACAGCGGCCGCCCCAACCAGGGAAATCATCCCAATATTTGCGCCGACGTCTACAAATCGATCGCCTGGGCGGAGGACGGAAAGAAGGGTTTCCTGGACGGCGAGCTCGTAGTATCGACCCAGGAAATAGGTGAGCCGCTCGGACCAATCGTCCATATGCAGCGTCATCTCGTATCCGTGTAGCTTTCCGCGAGAGCGCCGTGCGGCTGCGCCGTCCCAGCTTGTCTCCCAAATGGGAACCATCACGCCAGCGGCTCGAAGCAGGCGACCCCATCCTGGAAATTCGGCCCGTGTGAAGGGCAGCAGGAGACTCATCCAGCGGCGGTATCGACCTTTTCCGGAAATGTCGGGCATCGAGACTCCGCTTAGGGTGCTGGAATAGAGGCGCTTCAAGTCAGGTTTTCGGGCTCGATGATGGGCAACTTTACAGCTCACTCGCCGCGGAAGTGACTGGGTCAGCCTGAAGAGCTTCGAGCGCGCAACAGTACCGACGCCTTGGAGCTTGGCGAGTGGGCCTATTTCGACCTCTTCTTGTACGCCACGACTTCGCCCCCAGCTTCTTTCCAGCCAGTGAAGCCGCCTTCGAGGTGGCTTGCGTTTTGCAGCCCAAGGCGCCCCGCGACTTGGCAGGCGAGGGCCGAGCGCCAGGCAGAGGCGCAATAGAAGACGAAGCGTTTGTCTTCTTGGAAAATTGGTCGCGCGTAGGGACTATCGGGATCGACCCAGAATTCGAGCATGCCGCGGGGCATGTGCACGGCGCCCGGGAGGTGCCCTTCGCGCTGTAGTTCGCGGATGTCGCGGAGATCGATCACGACGATTGTGTCGTCGCCGATCGTTTGCTGGAGCGTCTCGATCGTGATCGTGTCGACGTCTGCATTTGCCTCCGCCAGCAACGTCTTGAAGCCCACACCATTCTGGATCGTCATCGCTTGTCTCCTCACATGTCGCCGCTGGTGGGTGGATCGATGTAGCTGTCGAGTCTACGCCATCGCCTAGAGGATCTCGCGCTTGCGCATTCGGAGGAGAACTCCCTAGCCTCCAGGTCCAGCCTGCGATCCCTTCCCACCCAGGCGGCAGGAGAATCCGATGCAGTATCCCCTCCGCTCGATTGTTTTCTTCATGATCGTTCTGGCCACGGCATCTTTGGCCGCGGCGTCTCGTTCGTTGGCGGCCGATGAACTTCCGGAACTCTATTGGGGCGATACCCACGTCCATTCCGCTTACTCCCTCGACGCGAATCTCTTCAACAACTTCGGTCTTGGGCCGGAAGTCGCGTACCGTTTTGCGAAGGGCGAGCGGATACGGACAGATGCGGGCGCGTTTGCCAAGTTATCTCGCCCCCTCGACTTTCTTGTCGTTTCCGATCACGCCGAGTACATGGGCATATTCAAGATGATTAGGGAGGAGCATCCCGCGGTCTCCGGCTCGGAAACGGCGCGTAAAGTCAAGCGGTTGATGGTCGAGAACCCGATCTTCGGACCGGAGGATATCAATGCGCTAAATCAGCTCTTAAACGGCGATCCCATGGCCGAGGATAAAAACCTGCAAAGGCTCGTTTGGGATGAAGTGATCGATATCGCCGAACGCATGAACGAGCCGGGTCGTTTCACAACGATCGTGGGCTACGAGTGGGGCTCGACGCCGGGCGGCAATAATCTTCATCGCAATGTCCTGTTTCGAGACGGGCCTAACAAGACCAAGCAAATCCTTCCTTTCTCTTCGGTACATAGTGATGCGCCGGAAAGGCTCTGGGACTTCCTTGCGGAGTATGAAGCAAAGACGGGCGGCGAAGCATTTGCGATTCCGCATAACTCGAACCTGAGTAACGGACGCATGTTCGCCGTCGAGGATTCGGACGGGAACCCGATCGACGCAGCGCACGCGACGGCGCGTGCGCGTTATGAGCCTGTCGTGGAGGTGACGCAGATCAAGGGAGACAGCGAAACGCACCCATTCTTGTCGCCGGATGATGAATTCGCGGACTACGAGCGATGGGACGAGACAAATATTTTTGGGATTGAGAAGACGACTGCTGCGATGCACACGGGAAGTTATGCGCGGGCAGCCCTTAAGAACGGACTCCTGCTGCAAGCACAGATCGGGGTGAACCCGTTTCGCTTCGCGATGATCGGGAGCACCGACTCGCATACTTCCCTCGCGACCGCGGACGAGGACAACTACTGGGGCAAGACAGCGAATATGCCGCCCGGGAGTAATCGCGCGGAAGGGCCCTTTATTCGACCGATCGGGAACGATGCCAAGCCGACCATGAATTGGGAACAGGCAGCGGCGGGTTATGCCGGAGTCTGGGCCAAGGAGAATAGTCGGGAAGCGATCTTCGATGCGATGCGTCGGGGCGAGGTCTATTCGACTACTGGGCCGCGAATCGGCGTTCGCTTCTTCGGCGGCTGGCGCTTCGCGGAAGTCGATGCGCGGTCGAGTGATCCGGCGCGCGCAGGCTACGTGAAGGGAGTGCCTATGGGGTCGGATCTGTCGCTTCGAGCCGGCCCTCGCCCTGACGAAAAGCAAATGCCGAGCTTCTTAATCTTGGCTTCGCGGGATCCGGAGACGGCGCCGCTTCAGCGTGCGCAGGTGGTTAAGGGCTGGGTTGACGCAAACGGCGAAGCGCAGGAGAAGGTCTTTGATGCGCACGTGGCAGAGGATGATGTCGCCGGGCAATCAGAAATCGCCGTTGTTTGGACCGATCCCGAATTCGATCCAAAGGCGCTCGCGTTCTACTACTTGCGTGTGCTCGAAGTGCCGACCCCGCGCTGGAATGCGATCGATGCGGTGCGCTATGGGAAGTCGATTGCCGGCATGACGGTTCAGCACCAGGAGCGCGCCTACACCTCGCCCATTTGGTACACGCCGCCGGAAGCAAGGTGATCCCTGCGGTCCAGAGCGTCCAAAACAGGAAGCGGTCCGTGATGTTGTTGGCTGCTCCTAGGAAGTAGAGGCCGCAGGATCCTTGCTGGACCGACGTCCGATCTGTCTTCGGCTCGTTGTCGAAGGGGCTGGGACTCGAATAGATGGCCAGAGCCAGCGGGGCCTGGCGGGCCGAAAGCGTCTGATAAGTCAGCAAATACAGACGTTTACCTATTTGGGAACGCGTTCGCTAAAGGGCTGGTCGACTATCGCCCCTTGAAGACCGGATCTCGGCGGTGGATGAACGCCTTGATCCCTTCCAGCGCGTCTTCGCTCTCGGTGCAGAGCATCTGCAGCTCGGTTTCCCGATCGATCGTGCTGCCAAGATCGCTGGTAGCCGCCGTTCGGACGGCGTCCTTGGCATAGCGGAGGGCGAGGGGGGCGCGGCCGGCGAGGGTCTTGGCCCATTCGCGTGTCTCGTCCATAAGCCGTTCCGGCGCGACGACACGGTTGCAGAGGCCCCATTCGAGGCAGCGCTCGGCAGAGAGTTTCTCGCCCGTCGCGATAATTTCGTAGGCTCGCTTGCGGCCGATCGTGTTCACGAGATGCCACGTCGCACCGCCGTCGGGCACGAGGCCGATCGCGGCGAAGGCCTGATAGATGTAGGCGCCTTCGGCCATGATCGTGAGGTCGCAGTTCATGGCATACGCGCTGCCGATACCGGCGGCGGCGCCTTGGACGGCGCTGATCCAGGGCATGGGGGCATTGGCGATCGCCATGAGCACGGGGCGATGGTCCTGCTGGAGATGATCTGCGGTGGTGCGGCCTTCGTCGAGTTTGGCGCGGAGGTCGGCGCCGGCGCAGAAGCTCTTGCCGTTTGCGGCGAGGATACCGACGCGGATTTCCGGATTTTTGTTGAGCGAGCAGATCGCCTCGAGCATCTCGTCGAGCATGGCCGTATCCATGGCGTTCAACTTCTTAGGCTCATCGAGGGTTAGCACCGCGACGTGTCCGTCGATCTCGACGGTGATGTGCTCGTAGGACTTCAGATCGGGCAAGGCAGACGCATCGGACAAAAGGGAAAACTCCTGGCGCGTCAGTCGACGCGGAAATCGGGGATCGGGTTGTGGTGGGCGATGGCTGAGCCGTAGGGGCCACAGAGCATTAGATAGCGGGTGCAGCGCTTGTGGAAGAGCCGGATGAGTTCGACATCATGCCGTCCCTCATCTTCAAGCACGAAACGTTCGAGGGCCGCGTCACCTTCTTGCCATGTCGCCGGTCGCGTGCCTAACAGAGCTTCGAGATCATCCAGGTTCGCTTCGTCGACCGCCGCACCGATTTCGTCCGTCCGCGCGAGATGTCGCGCGACCCGAAAGAATGTGCGGAACTGATGCTGGGTGTAGTCGTCAGGCGCGTCGAAATTGCGCAGCCAATTGACGAGGTGATCCTGAGCCACGGCTCCGGTGGAAACTCGAGTTTCAGGGGTAGGGACCTCCTCGAGTTCGATATCGAGGATCTCGCCAAGCGCTTCCATGGCGTAAATATTGGTTTCCGCGCACCACTGCATATTCGTCATGTAGTCGGAGCCGGGGGGCGGCTCAGCAAGCGCGTCGTGAAATGCGAGCTGATTGCTCAGCGTGAAACAGAAGTGGTGGTACTGAATGGCGCGGCGGTCAACAGTCTGGCCCCCGTGTGCTGCGTAATGTTCGTAGAGCTTTTCGAAGTCGCCAAACCCAAGCACGCTCGTTCGCATGCGGAAGCCGGCGAGATCCATCATGGGATCGCCGATATGACCGATCTCCAAATCGATCACGGCTTCGACGCGGCCGTCCTTGTGCATCAGCTGACCCGAGTCCCAGACGATCACGGTTTCGCGGACGTCGCCGCCGACCGGGTTTCGCTTGATCCAACCGAGGCAGAATTCAAGGAAGGGGTCCGGACGTTTCTTAACGTCGCGATAGGCGGCTTCGTAGGTATCGATTCCGATTCGCCCCGACTTGGCGGGCGAGTCCGCGCGGAGCAGCCCGGCAGCAGTGAACGGCGCCGGGTCCAGACGATGGATGTCCGCGAGGATTTCCATGTAGTGCTGCATGACTTGGTCGCGGGTTGCGTCGTCGGTTTGCTGGAAATGTTCGACGCCGTCGATGCGGTCCATCACGTAAGCGCGCGGGTCGTCGCACCAGCCGTAGACCTTAGCGACCGGGATGCCGTGCTCGTGCAGAAGAGTCTGCAGCTTCATTTCGTTTTCGAGGGAGAAGCCGTGGCGGCAATCGAGTCGGTCGCCGCGAACACAGAGTTCAAGCTTCTCAGCTCCGTCCGGTCCGTCGCGTTCGACCTCGATAAACCAGACGGGGCGCCAGCGTGCCTGGGGATCGACGTGAGTCACCCGTCCGCCCAAGTTCTCCACGACCCATCGCACGACCTTCTCGGTTCGGAGTGTCATGGATTCGCCTTCTGCCCCCGCAGTGTCTGCGGTGGAAGGCGAGTTCTGATTTGTGCCCTGGGGGCTGGCGGGGGACATGGAGTGCTCCTGCGGACTTGCCGCGCGAGAAGACGAGGTCCGGGTGTTCATTCTGGCATAAGTGGTGCCGGGTTGCGGGGGATGCCGGTCGGGCTTTTACCGGGTGGAATCCTCCTTCGGATGAGATTGAAGCGGCCGCCGGGACTGCCTACGCTCGCCAGCCCGATCGATCGCTGGCGATTCACTCGCTGGCCGGTCGGTCTTCCACAGACCAAGCGCGAAAAGAGGGTGTGATGAGTAGAGGTTCGGCAGAGAATCAGGCGGCATTCGAAGAGGCTCAGTTACTCGCAGATGCACAGTCGAACTCGGGGCTCTCGGATTTTGGGCCTGATGAATTCCGACCCGCGCTTGGGATGCTGCTCGCGTCCCTCCGCGAAGAAGCGCCGCTAAACGATCTAGGCCGCATCATTATGCGCGCCCGAGTCCTCGAGAGTCTCGAGACGAGACTGCGGATTCAGGACGAGATCTCGCGTCATCCGGAGATCCTTGAAGAAGAGATCGTCGCTCCTCTCGTGGTGATCGGGCAGATGCGAACTGGGACGACCATGTTGCAGCGGATCATCGCCAGCGACCCACGCAACCATGCGTGCATGTGGTGGGAGACGCGTTTCCCCGCGCCCCATTCGAAGACCGATTGGAACGTTCCGGACCCGCGCATCCCGATCGCCGAAGCCGAAGTCGCGGCGATCCTCGAAGCCGATCCACGGCAAGCCTCGATTCATCCTTGGGATGCCCAGGCCCCTGACGAAGAGATCATGCTCCTCGAGCACACCTTCATGTCTCACGTGCCCGAGGCCTTCACAAATATTCCGAGCTACCGAAGCTGGTTGAACGAACAGGACTGGACGCCGGCCTATGAATACCTTCGGAAGTTGCTGCAGTCGCTGCAGTGGCAGAAGCGCCAGCGGGGCAACGTCCGCGAACGGTGGGTCCTTAAGACGCCGAATCATCTCGGCTATATCGACACGGTCTTTAAAGTCTTCCCCGGCGCCTGCGTGATTCAGACGCATCGCGATCCCGTGGATACCGTTCCGTCCGCCGCATCCATGAATAACGCGATGTGGTCGCTTTACAGTGATGAAGACGAGGCTGCTGCGGCGGGACAGCAATGGCAGGAGCGCCTGGCTTGGGGCACGAAGCGGGCGATGGCTTCGCGTGAGACCAATGCTGCGGGCCGATTCGTCGACATCGATTTTAGAAATGCCATGAAGGACCCGATCGCCGAACTCGAGCGCGCTTATAACACCTTCGGCATCGAAATGTCTGATGCCGCGCGCGCGGGTATGGAACAGTGGCGCACGGATAATCCTCGGGACAAGCGCCCGCCGCACGAGTACACGCTTGCGCAGTACGGGCTCACGGAAGAAGGCATCAAAGAGGCCTTCAAAGAGTACCGGGCGGCCTTTATCGACTAGGCCGTGTCGGTCCGCGCCCGCGCCCGCGCCTACATCTACGCCTACTCCTAACTGGGAATTTCGTAGCCTTCTGGCAAGTTGCCCTGCATGATCGTTTGGTCGCAGAAGCGTTCGACGATTCGCCAGCCGTCCGCTGTACGGACGAGCTTGTCGTGGTAGCGACCCGCGTTGGTAATGATGTACTGGCCACCGTCCGGTGCGTTCCGCCCCATAGGCGCATGGAAATAACATCTGGATCGAGCGGTGTCGCCATCGACCTCAATGACCAGGTTGGTGATGAAGTGCAGGTTGATCGGCCAGCTCTCTAGGGCGCGGCCGAGCCAGGCCAGTGTTTCACGGAAGGGTCCGCTTTGGCCACCGGTTGAGGCGTAGTCAATCGTCGCTTCGAGGGCGAAGATGCGATCCATTTGCGTCCACTCGCGCTGATCGACCATTTCGGCGTAGAGATGCATTAGTTCTTCGATCTCGATGCGGTCCTGGATGAGCTGGAGGGCTTCTTCGGACATGGTGTTCTCCTAGAGGATTGGCTGGAGTTAGGTGAGCAGTCGTGCGCGGCGACCCGCCGCAAGCGCGACGATGACGTCGGCGCGTCGCACGGCATCCACGATCTCGTCTGCGAAGGCGAGTCTGGCCTGTGCCAGTGATTCGTCTCCTTCACCGAGCAGG
>Ga0115003_10001863_pt1 | contig 17962 bp, 17 predicted proteins | sample ArcticOcean_MG_C_7_FD_88736 | JGI IMG/M metagenome (GOLD analysis project Ga0115003, IMG submission 88736) | Marine microbial communities from western Arctic Ocean - ArcticOcean_MG_CB11_88 | ecosystem: Environmental > Aquatic > Marine > Oceanic | place: Arctic Ocean: Canada Basin | collected... | reverse complement strand
TTTTCTCTCGACGGGCTCAAGCTGGCCGGCGTCCACAACCTCGAAAACGTGCTCGCCGCGGTCGCGATCGTCGACAGCCTCGGCGTCGATCCCGCGGCGGCCATCGGCGCCCTGCGCGACTTCCCCGGCCTGCCCCATCGATGCGAGGTCATCGCGACTTTTTCCGACGTTCGCTTTATCAACGACTCCAAGGCCACAAACCCTGGCGCGGCGCAAAGTTCGATCGAAGGCTTTGACGAACCGGTGGTCTGGTTAGCCGGCGGGCGCGGCAAGGGACTGGCGTTTGACCAGCTGGCAGATGTTGCTGCCACACGAGTAAAAGCCGCGGTCCTGTACGGCGAGTCGGCGTCCCAACTCGAAGATGCCCTCGCGGGCCGCGTTCCCGTCGATCGAGCAAAAGATCTCGGCGCCGCAGTGACGGTTGCTTGGCAGCGTGCCGAACCCGGCGACGTCGTGTTGCTCGCGCCAGCGTGCGCGAGCTTCGACCAATTCAAAAGCTTTACCGACCGCGGGGATTACTTTCGCTCCGCGGTGCAGAACCTCGACCCGAACCGCGCGTCCCACTCATCAACCCACCACCGTGAGAGTTGATCTGACATGAATCGACCCAATTCGAACGCGTCCACGTCTCAGATCGGAACCGCACAACGCGAGTTCAGTGGGTCGAACGCAAGTATCGACAGTGGTTTGTTGTTGAGCGCGCTCGTGTTGATGGGGATGGGCGTCGTGATGAGTTACAGCACGACGGCGCCGCTCTCGATCAACCAGGCGATTCCACCCTTGTTCATCAACCACATGAGCGCACTCGCCGTGGGCCTAGTCGCCGCAACCGCCGCGGCGTTTATTCCCCTTGAAGTCTGGCATCGCATCGCCCTTCCGCTCTGGTTTGTCGGCGTCTTGCTTCTGTTCGCCACGTTCCTCTTCGGCGTGGAAGTCAATGGAGCGCAGCGTTGGCTCTCGATCCCCGGCCTAGGCTTTCGCTTCCAACCTGTAGAGCCGGTGAAGTTTGCAACCGTGCTCGCGGTCGCAGCAGTGATCGCTCCACAGGACGGTCGCACTTCTTTGAGTCGCGGGCGCGTTATCACGGCTGGCGCGGTCGCGCTGCCCGCGATCCTCTTTCTATTACTCCAGCCCGACCTCGGCAACGCCGTGCTACTCGCAATGCTTGTTGCGCTGCTCCTCATTGTCGCAGGCACACCGCTGCGTACCCTTGTCATTCCGGGCCTGGTCTCACTCGCGGGTATCGTCGCTTACATCTTCTTCAACCCCTACGCGATGCGGCGGATCACGGGCTTTCGCGATCCGTGGGAAGACGCGCTCGGAAGCGGTTTTCAACTTGTGCAGTCCTTCGTCGCATTTAGCCAGGGCGGTCTGTCGGGCGTTGGGATCGGCAATGGAAAGCAAAAGCTCTTTTACCTCCCCGAAGCCCACACCGACTTCATTCTTTCGCTGGTCGCCGAAGAGTTGGGCTTGATCGGTGCGCTCTTGGTGCTCGGAGCGTTTGCGGCGCTCCTGATCTCGGGCACCCGTATCGCAAGACGCGCGTCGTCGCGCTTTGCACTCTTGTTGGCGTTCGGGACCACTTCGCTGCTTACGGTCCCCGCAATTCTGAACGCTGCGGTCGTAATGGGGCTCATGCCCACCAAGGGGCTCACCCTTCCATTCCTCTCTTATGGCGGCACTTCCCTCGTGCTCTGCTGCGCGACCTTGGGCGCACTGCTGGGAATTTCCAGGAACAACAATCCGAAGGCCGCACCCCCGGTTCGCATGGTGCGCGACGGAGGGTCGCGGTGAGCCATTCGTTCATCATCGCCGGCGGTGGCACTGGAGGCCATGTGACCCCCGCGCTCGCTCTAGGCGAAGCGCTCAGGCGACTGGACCAGCGCGTCTTGTTCTTGGGATCGAAGCGGGGACTCGAAACGAAACTCGTTCCCGACGCGGGTTTCGAACTCGTGGCCCTCGACAGCAGCCAGGTCATGGGGCGGGGCGTATTCGGAAGCATCGGCGGAGCTCTCGCGATTTTGCGCGCGGCGTTTGGAGCCCGGCGCGCAATCAAGCAACACGGAGCGGAAGCCGTCATCTCTGTCGGTGGCTATGCCGCGATGCCCGCGATGCTTGCCGCAATTGTATCGCGGGTTCCGATCGCGCTGATCGAACCCAACGCGATCCCGGGCCGGGTCAATCGACTCAGCGCCCGCTTTGCACGCATGGTTTTCCCCGGTTTTGAAATCGCCGCAACGCGACTCGGCGCCAAAGATCGAAGCCACCTCTTGGGTGTTCCCCTGCGCCAGGCACTGGTCGAAGTCTTCGCGTCTGGCGGCCCCCGACGCACACTCGCACCTCCATTTCGCTTGCTTGTCTTTGGCGGTAGCCAAGGCGCCCGTCAGATCAACGAAGCGATGATGGCTGCAGCACCGGGGCTCGCGTCACTGGACATCGAAGTTTTTCACGCCGCCGGCGAAGGAGACTGCGCGCGCGTCGCGGACGCCTACAAGAAGGCCGGGGTCACCGCGGAAGTCGTTGTATTCGAACGTAATCTCCCGGCGCGATACCAATGGGCCGACATCGCGATCTGTCGATCTGGCGCACTTACGATTGCAGAACTCGCATTGGCTGGGATGCCGTCGCTGCTAGTCCCTTATCCATTTGCCGCGGACAACCATCAAGCGGCCAACGCAGACGAACTCGAAAAAATCGGTGCCGCGCGGCGACTCGAGGGACTCGATGACGCTACGCGGGGTGGGGAGCGCATCGTCACAATACTTCGAGATATTTTTGCGGCTCCCGGTGAACTCAGCGCAATGGGAAATGCTGCGCGCAGTGTTGCCTACCCCAATGCCGCCCAAGACATCGTCATGAAGTGCATGGAACTCGTTGAAGCGGGCCCCAGCCACGTAGCTGCGGGAGCGGCGTCGCCTTGAAGAACCGGATCAAACATCTGCACTTTGTTGGAATCGGTGGCGTCGGCATGAGCGGGATCGCAGAACTGATGCACCACCGTGGATTCGAAGTCAGTGGTTCGGACCTCGCCGCCGGTCGCATGATCGACAACCTGCGCGCGTCGGGCATTCAAGTCAGCATCGGACACGACGCGGCCCATCTGCAAGAAGCCGACGTCGTCGTTCGCTCTACCGCGATCGACGCTGGAAATCCGGAGATCATTGAAGCCGGGCGCCGAGGCATTCCCGTCATCTCGCGCGCGGAAATGCTCGCCGAAGCCATGCGCGGAAAACAGGGCATCGCGATATCTGGAACTCACGGCAAGACGACTACGACTGCGCTTGTGTCGCATATCCTCGTCGAAGCGGGACACGACCCCACCGCACTCGTTGGCGGCTGGGTACAACGCGGCGCAGGGCGATCGGGCGGTGCCGTGATTGGCGAGGGCGACTGGCTGGTTACCGAAGCCGACGAGAGCGACGGCTCGTTCCTCCATCTCCACCCGAGCATTTCCGTCGTGACGAACATCGACGCCGACCACCTCGACCACTACGGCGGGATGAGCGCCCTCGAAGACGCGTTCCTCCGCTTCGCGAACAACTTGCCATTCTGGGGTGCGGCAATTCTTTGCACAGACCATGCGCGGGTTCGCACGCTGGCCGACAAGGTCAACGGTCGGGTGGTGCGTTACGGCATCCACAGCGACGCGGACCTTCGCGCACAGAACATTCAGACGAATGAGCTGGGAATGCAATTTGCCGTCGAGCACGAAGGCACGGCGGTCGGCTCGGTGGATCTTCCGCTCCCGGGCACCCACAACATCGAAAACGCCCTCGCCGCAATCGCGGTCGTGCTCGAAGTCGGTGTTCCTTTCGAAGTCGCCGCAGAAGCGATCGCAGGTTTTCGCGGGGTAGCCCGACGCTTCGAACTCAAGGGGAGCGAAGCCGGGGTTCGCGTCGTCGACGACTACGGACATCATCCGATCGAAGTACAGGCCACCCTCGAAGCGGCCCGAGCGCAACACACGGGCCGCATCGTCACGATCTTCCAACCTCATCGTTTCTCGCGCACCCGCGACTGTATGTCCGAGTTCAGCGGTGCATTTTTTGCGTGCGACGTTCTGATCGTGGGCGACACCTACGCGGCAGGCGAAGCGCCGATCAAAGGCGCAAGTGCAGAAGATCTCACAGCCGCCATTCAGACCTCGGGCCACGCCGACGCGCGCTATGTGGGGACCCTGAGTGAAAATGTCGAAGCGATTGGCGGCTTGCTTCGCGACGGCGACCTTGTGCTCACCCTTGGTGCGGGCGACGTCACACGTCTCGGTCCGCAGCTGCTCGACTTTCTCGCGGGAGGGGCCCGCACGTGATCACCGACGAAGCCAAAGTCGCGCTCACCCAACTCCTTGAAGATCGCGTTCGCTTTGACGCTCCAATGTCCCGGCACACTTCACTGCGCATCGGTGGCGTAGCAGACGCCATCGCGTCACCCGCCAGCCCGCTCGAAGTCGAAGCGCTGCTCCGTACGTGCCGGCGCTTCGGTTTGTCCCACACCGTACTTGGCAACGGCTTCAACACCCTGGTCCTCGACGGCGGTATCGAGGGCGTCGTGATTTTGACCAACAAGCTCAGACTTCTCGAAGAACGACCCAACTCAAGCCTTCGCGCACAAGCGGGCGTTTCTCATGCGAGCCTCATGCGGCTGTGTGGCGACAAGGGACTCGCCGGCCTCGAGTTTGGTGCAGGCATTCCTGGCACCGTTGGCGGCTGGGTCGCGATGAACGCGGGCATTGGCGTGCGCGAAGCCAAGGACGTCGTCTTGGGCGTAGAAGTTGTAAGCCCAACCGGGCGCAAGCGTTCGCATCTGGGTCGCGACGCCCTTCACTTTTCGTACCGCTCTTTGCGCGGTCTTGCGCCCGGGTCGGTCATCGTCTCCGCTCTCTTTGCAGTCGAGCTTTCGGAACCGAGCGCTGTCAAAGAAGAGGTCAAGCGCATGCTCGACAAGCGCGCCGGGACCCAGCCCCTCGACGTTCCGTCATGTGGCTCCGTATTCAAAAATCCGTCGGGCGACTACGCGGGTCGCTTGATTGAAGAAGCCGGCCTCAAAGGCACGTCTCACGGCGGCGCGCAGATCTCACCCGTGCACGCAAACTTCATCGCGAACACCGGCGGTGCCACGGCGTCCGACGTGCTTGCACTCATCGCCGAAGCGCAGCGTATCGTGAAACAACAAAGCGGCATTCGGTTGCAACCCGAGGTTCGGATCCTCGGAAGGGAGGCGGCATGAGCCCGAAACGTAGGGCCAGTGCACGTGGTCAGAGTTCGGTCATAGCGCGGCTTGCCCAGAAGCGTTCCCGCAACTCGCTGACTTCTCGCCGGTGGGTTTCCGTAGATCCGGGCCGTGTTCAGCGCTTTGCCCGGTCGGTCAGCTTCCGTCAGGTCCTCGCAGCCTTGTTTTTCCTCGCACTATTTACGGGGACAGCGATGAGCCAGTACGTAGTCGCGGAGATGCAAGGGGATGCCTCGAACGAGGCTCCCGTACGCGTTCGAGGGTTGGCAGTACAGGGCCATGAACGTTTGAGTGCGCGCCGCGTCGCCGCGGCGAGCGGACTTGCCCCTGGCATGCTCGCGAGCGAGATCGACACCGCGAAGGTTGCCGCTGCGCTGAACGCACACGAAATGATCCGCAACGCAACGGTCGCTGCGCTCCCTCACGGCACACTTATCCTGCGCGTCGAAGAACGAGAGCCCGTCGCCATCGTGAGTGCACCCGAAGTCGAAGGCGGAGGCTATGTGCTGCGTCTCGTCGACACGACCGGCACACCGTTTGCGCGCGCTCAGGCCAACGACTGGAGTCGCTTGCACCGACTGCGAAGCGCCACGGTTCTTCCTACGAACCAGGCCGACCCGCAGCTGTTAAGCGCGCTTTCGCTTGCAGCACTGATCCAGCGGACGAATGGATCGAATCGGAAGGCGCGGGAAATCGAATTGCCGTCACGATTGCCGTCAAAACAGGCGGGACTGGGTTGGGTGCTTCATTCACAGGAACTCCCGCGCACCGTGATCTTGGGTGAGGACGAACTCGAACCTCGCCTCGAAAAGTTGTCTCTGCTGCTCACCTCGAACATGCCGGCTGCACGAGCTGCAGAGGAAATTGATCTTCGCTTTGCGAACCAGGCGGTTCTGCGAAGTCGGTCTCCCTCGAGATGAGGGAGACCAAAAGTGGCGGGCTCGCGTGGATTCGCGCGTTCGTCCAAAGCTGGCCGTTCGGGAAACCGCGGCCGTTCATGGGGGGTGAACAATGGCACGGAAAGACGACCTCATTGTAGGTTTGGACATTGGCACGACGAAGATCTGTGCAATTGTCGCAGAGCGGAAAGGGGACAGCGTCGACATCATCGGCACTGGAACCCACATCTCGAAGGGCTTGCGCAAGGGCGTCGTTGTCGACATCGACGCCACCGTGCAGTCAATCAAGATGGCGGTTGAAGAAGCGGAAATGATGGCCGACTGCGAAATTGCATCGGTCTACGCCGGTATCGCGGGCGGACATATTCGCGGCTTCAACTCGCACGGTGTGGTCGCGCTCAAAGATCGCGAAGTGCGACAGAGCGACATCCGCCGGGTCATCGATGCGGCAAAAGCTGTCGCCATCCCAATGGATCGCGAAGTGATTCACGTCATTCCCCAAGAATTCGTGATTGATGATCAAGACGGGATCCGCGAACCACTCGGCATGAGTGGGGTTCGACTCGAGTCGAAGATCCACATCGTGACGGCGGCGGTCACCAGCGCCCAAAACATCGTGAAGTCCTGCAACAAGGCAGGCCTTAACGTGATCGACATTGTGCTCGAACCTTTGGCTTCGGCGCAGGCGGTGCTTTCGAGTGACGAGCGTGATCTCGGCGTTTGCATGGTCGATATTGGCGGCGGAACCACGGATATCGCGGTTTTCGCCGACGGCTCGATCAAAAATACGGCCGTTCTCAGCCTGGGGGGGTACCACCTGACCAACGACATCGCGATCGGTTTACGAACACCGTTCGACGAAGCCGAGCGGATCAAAAAAACGTTCGGCGTCGCGTCCGCGCGGTACCTGGCGAGCGACGACGTGCTCACCGTACCGTCGGTCGGTGGACGTCGGCCGCGGGAAGTTTCGCGCAAGATTCTGTGCGAAATTATCGAGCCCCGTGCGGAAGAAATCCTGTCGCTCGCGCGGCAGGAGATCGTTCGATCTGGCCTCGCCGACCGCATTCCGTCCGGTATCGTGCTCACAGGAGGCGCCTCAGCGCTTGCGGGCATCTCGGAACTCGCCGAAGAGATCTTCGAAGCACCGGTACGACTCGGTTCTCCGGAGAACGTTGGAGGACTCCTCGAGATCGTTCGCAGCCCCATGTATGCGACCGGTGTAGGCCTCGTGAACTACGGATTTTCTCAGGAATCGAGTCGGTTCCGAGGCTTCCGGATCCGAGACGAATCGATCTTTGGCCGGGTCAAGCAGCGAATGCGCGACTGGTTCTACTCCGAATTCGCTTAGCCGCGAATTGCATTTCGGCCCGACATTGGACTCGCGTCGCAGCCGCAAGATGCAAAAGAACAGATACAATAAACACAATTGGTGTTACATTCGAAGCCCCTAAGCCTTCTTGAACGCACGCGAGAGGACAATCAATGAGTAAAAAAAACCACAACAAGAACCAAGAATCCGTAAATCTCCTGGAACTCGGACCCGAAGGGGCAGACGATTTTCTCGAATTTGAAGAGTCGGCAAGCCAAATGGCCACCATCAAAGTAATTGGTGTTGGCGGCGGCGGCGGCAACGCACTCAACACAATGATGCGTTGCGGACTCAAGGGGGTCGAGTTCATTGCGGCCAACACCGACGCACAAGCACTCAAACACAACCTGGCACCGACAAAGATTCAACTCGGCGCCGAGGTCACCCGCGGTCTCGGCTGCGGTGCAAACCCCGACCGCGGACGCGCGTCGGCACTCGAAGCACGCGAGCGTTTGCGCGAAGTGCTCGAAGGTGCAGACATGGTCTTCGTGACTGCCGGCATGGGCGGGGGAACCGGAACCGGCGCAGCACCCATCGTTGCTGAAGTTGCGCGCGAGATTGGCGCACTCACTGTTGGTGTTGTGACGAAGCCGTTCATGTTTGAAGGCAAGGTTCGCTCGAAGCACGGCGACCGTGGCCTCGACGAACTGCACCAAGTCGTCGACACACTAATCACGATCCCCAACCAACGACTGCTTGCACTCGCAGGCAAGGGCACGGCGATTAAAGACGCCTTCACTCTTGCCGATGATGTGTTGCTCAACGCGGTTCGCGGCATTTCGGACTTGATCACGATCCATGGCCTCATCAACCTCGACTTCGCCGACGTTCGCACCGTGATGAACGAAGCGGGTGTCGCAATGATGGGTACCGGAGTGGGTACCGGCGATTCGCGAGCCGTCGACGCAGCGCAGTCGGCAATCTCGAGTCCGCTCCTCGAAGATCTTTCGATCGAGGGTGCACGAGGCGTGCTCATCAACATCACGGGTAGCGACAGCATGACGCTGTTCGAAGTGAACGAAGCTTCGACGCTCGTACAAGAAGCCGCGCACGAAGATGCGAACATCATCTTCGGTGCCGTCATCGACGAAACGATGGGCGACGACGAAGTGCGGGTGACGGTGATCGCGACGGGCCTCGAAGGCCAGGAAAGTCAAACCCGACCTCCGCGCGGGCGAAAGACTTTCGAAGACGAAGTGCGCGCACCGCAACTGCCCCAAGACAACGTCATGTCGCTTCGGCGGGAAGCAGCAGCCAACGCGGCTCGGGCCGCAGCACCGGCACCACACGCAGAGGCAGCCGACGTTCAGCAGACCATCCACATGGATCTCGAGCCAACCCCGGTGAGTGACGACGAGTTGGCCGACGCTACGGCGGGAGCCGGTGGTTTCGCATCCCCCTTCGAAGACGAACTCGACACCCCGGCGTTCTTGCGACGCCGCAACGAGAACGAAGACGAAGACACAGAAGAACCGGCGTTTCTGCGCCGCGCCCAGGACTGAGGTCACAAGACCAAAGCCCAATCGGCACTCGCAACACTTGACGCACCGGAGGGATCGCTACCCTCCGGTGCGTTTTGCTTTGCGTCCCCCCCTCCCCCAAAAAAACACGCCAGGAGTCCTTCTTGTCCGAAACTGCCCCGCTCATCGACGAAACCCGCGAAGACGAGATCGTGATCCTCACGTTCAACGACCCGCCCCGGAGAAACGCCATGACGAAAGCCATGGGCGAGGCATTTCGGGACAAAATTGCTGAACTTGAGGGCGACCCCCAGATGCGGGCAGTCGTCCTAACCGGAAGCGGCACCGCGTTTTCTGCCGGTGGGGACCTGGACATGATCAGCGGACTCGCCGACAAGGCCCACACGGGAAACACCCGAGACGAAGTCCGCGACTTTATGCGGGGCTTCTACAGTCTTTTTCTATCTGTACGGAACTTGCCGGTCCCAACCCTGGCCGCGATCAACGGACACGCGATCGGCGCGGGGCTGTGCGTCGCTCTCGGTTGCGACATCCGATACATCGCCCACGAATCGAAGGTGGGGCTGAACTTCACCAAGTTGGGACTTCACCCTGGCATGGGCGCGTCGTGGACCCTCCCCCGCCTGGTCGGACCTGCTATGGCCGCAGAACTGATGTACACCAGCCGCATCGTGGGTGGGGAAGAGGCCGCCGCCATGGGCCTCGCCAACCGCTGCCTCCCCACTGAAGAGGTGCTTCCGGCCACGATCGCCGTAGCGCGCGAAATCGCCAGTTGCTCTCCAGCGGCGACCCGGTCGCTTAAAAAGGGGCTCGCGCACTCCCCAGATGTCGATTTGTCGTCACAGCTTGACTTTGAGGCAGCGGAGCAAGCCGTCTGCTTCGAGACCGACGACATGCTCGAAGGCATTGCAGCGGCCAAAGAACGACGTGCGCCAAAGTTCGTCGGACGCTGAGTCACCCAACCGATCGGCATCAAGCGCCGGCTCCCTCAGACTCCAACACCCGGTCGCACTCCTGCCCAAATTGTTCCGCCTCATGTGACTTCACGCACATCGTCAAAAAAACTTTCGCCGATATCTAAAGAACATTGGATGAATCACGAAAGAGACTCTAGGGTACCGCGCGCCGCAGGAACCTCTTGCGCAGCCGCGGACCCTATCAAGTGAATTAAATCAACCAAGCTGTGGCCGCCACGACCGTAGTGAATCAAATTTCTGAGGGGAAAGTCGAAGTGAGCCGCGCACTCAAGAGTCACAACTTGTGGTTAACCGTTACCTACGTAGGCCTGCTTCTGCTGATGGCCCGAGCGTACGCGTAACCGCCGCTCGGCCGAGAGGCCCGCTCTATCACCCGGGCACTCCGTCACCCCGGGTTTCGCCTGAGCGAGGTTTTCCCGTTCCCGATTTCGGAAATTCAAGGTTCCCGAGCGCCTGCGAATCATCGCTAGCGCGTTTGGCTCTTGCTCCGATCACGGCCTTCGGCCGGTGCCTGCTTTTCGCCTGGAGCCCGACAAACCGCCCCTCTCCAGAAATCACTTCTCCTTCGTAGAGATCATCGCCGCCGCACCGGCGCTCCGCAGACACAATGAAAAAAGGCGAACCGGACTGATGTCCAGTTCGCCTCTCGTTGTTTCGTAGCGCGTCGTAGGCTTAGAGCGCTTCCGTCGGTGCCTGAATTTCCGTTGCGTTGAAGAAGTAGGCAATCTCGAGCGCTGCCGTTTCCGGGGCGTCCGAACCATGGGATGCGTTGCGTTCGATACCACTGCCGAAGTCGCCGCGGATGGTGCCGGCGGGGGCCTCGTCGGAGTTGGTCGGCCCCATCAAGTCACGCCAGCGCTGGATCGCGTTGTCGCCTTCCATCACGACCGCGACGATCGGGCCTTCGGTCATGAACGTGACGAGTTCACCGAAGAACGGGCGCGCTTTGTGTACGGCGTAGAAGCCTTTGGCCTGCGTTTCACTCAGGTGCATGAGCTTCATCGCGATGATCTTGAGTCCGCTCTCTTCGATGCGCGCCAGAATCTTGCCCGCGTTGCCGGCGGCGGTCGCGTCGGGCTTTACGATTCCGAAAGTTCGTTGTGTTGTTGCCATTTATTTCCTTGCTCCAAGTTTTGAGGTCGCCCGGTTTTCGGGGGCGGTAAAGTAGCGGATTGAATTTACGCCGCTGCGAGATTTGTACGGTGTGAAACGCGCTTGATTCGGCGAAATTCGAGAATCAGCTGACGGACAAGACAACCTTGCCAAAGTGCTCGCTTGCCTTGATCAAGCGATGTGCGTCGCCAACTTCCGCAAGCGGCATGACGCGATCCACGATCGGACCGATCGAGCCGGCTTCGAGCGCCCCGCCAAACTGCGCGAGTAACCCCGATACGATCGCAGCCTTCTCCGCGTCTGGACGAGCACGTAGGGTCGAACCAAGCACCTGCAATCGCTTCGCGAGCACCATGCCCAGGGGAATCTCGGCTTTGGCGCCGCCCATCAAACCGATCAGCACGAGCCGCCCACCGATCGCGAGAGCATCAAGGTTCTGCGCCAAATACGAGCCGCCGATCGAATCGAGGATCACGTCGACGCCAGCTCCTCCCGTTGCGGCCTTGGCCTCGGCGACGAAGTCGCCCTCTCGATAGTTGACGGCAACGTCAGCGCCCAGTTCAAGGCAGCGCTTGCACTTCTCTTCGCTGCCCGCCGTAATGATGCACTTCGCGCCAGCTTCTTTGACGAGCTGGATGAACGCCGTGCCGATCCCACTGCCGCCGCCATGAACCAGTGCGGTGTCGCCCGCCTTGAGCCCTGCGAGTTGAAACACATTCAAGAAAACGGTCAGGAACACTTCGGGGAAGGCCGCCGCTTGTTCTAAGCTGAGGCGCTCGGGAACCTTCATCGCGCTCCCGGCGGAAACGACAACGTCTTCGGCGTACCCACCGCCGGCGAGAAGCGCCATCGCACGGTCGCCAACAGCAAAGTTCGTCACGTCGGTCGCGACCTCGACCACTTCCCCCGCACACTCGAGCCCCAGGATGTCTGATGCACCTGGCGGAGGTGGGTAGAAGCCTTGGCGTTGCAACAGATCCGCGCGATTGACCGCGCAGGCGGCGACGTGAATGCGGATCGCACCTGGGCGCATGTCAGGAGACGCAGCCTCTCCGAGCTTCATGCATGATTCATCACCCGGTTGTTCGATTAAGATGGCTTTCACGACGGTTCTCCTCGGCGCTGTTGTGTTCAGGGCCGGAAGACTAGCGAGAAAAAGGCACTTGCCCGGGGCGTGTGTCGCATGAATGGAAACCGCAGCTCCCGCCTAGATTTCGGGCCGTGACTTCAGCGGATCGCGCAACGGCTGCGATCGCCAATGCCCAATCTCGTCGGACGTATATGGGGCGAAGTTGGGCACGCCCGACAACTGCTCCATTACCCAGTTTAGTAGCGCTGCCAGTTCGCGATCGGGAAGCGGTGCTTGGGCAACTCCCGGAACACGGACGAGGTAGGCGCGGCCGTCGTCGTGGTCCAGCAAGCCCGCGAGTTCGCGCAAGGAAGGGACAAGGCTTGGAATTCCGGCGCCGTCCAGTCCGTGACACCCCGAACAGTGGAGAACGTACGCCTCCTCGATTGGACGCTCGGCATTTGCGCTTAGGGTGAACGACACCATCAGCGTGCAAGCAAAGCCAACGGTGATGCGCGAAATCATTTTTCCGGCTGAGCTTCGGTCGCCTGGCCAACGACGATCGCCACCGAGCAGTGATAGGACTGAGACTTGGCTCCCGCACACCAGTTGATGTCGTTATTGCGGTACAAGTGGTACTCCGGACGCTCGCCCTCGTTTCGATTGCAGACGCAGCGGCCGCAGATGCCTACACCGCAGCAGTCGTTGTAGGAGATGATGTAGTCCTTGCCGTCCTTCGGGTTTTGACACGTTCCGATCCAGGTCACCGGAGCCATTTCCGAACCCGGCGGACATGCGGTCGCGCTTCCGCCACAGCATGCGCAGAGCGAACCGTCGATCGCGCAGTGGCGCCAGTAATCGCAACTCTTGGGATCGCCTTCCGCTCCGGGAATGCCCTCGTCGGGCCCGGCGACTCGAGATCCGTTTCCCGATGCGCGCGCGACGGGCAACAGCGGAACCACCGCCGCGCCCCCAATCAGCAGACCTGCACTGCGCGCCAAGAACGATCTTCGTCCCGTTTTTCGCGCAAGAAGACGAGCACGCTTTTCGAACTGGTCATCAAGCCAACCCATGAGCATGCACCTCCTTCGAATCGCTGCGTTGGTCTTTGCCCTGAAGATAATCTTGCACACTTCCAACGCCGAGTTCCTGTGCTTCGAATAAACTTTCGACATGCTCGCGCGTGTTGACTAGGCCCTGAGCGCGAACGATGCCGTGCTCGTCGATCAACACTGCGTAGGGAAGCTTTGCGATCCCAAACTGAGTTCCCAACTCCTCTGATACAACGTAGTCACCACGATCGATTTGATGACTTGCAATGAACGAATCGTGATCGAGTTCATCGCCGTCGCTCGCAAACGTCAGTCGCACATGGTTGCGAGTTGCGATGCTGCGAACCACGGGCTGGAGTTCGCGACAGACGGTGCAACGCGGCGACACGAAGAAGAGCAGCTGAGAAGTCAATCGCTCGGCCTCTGGGCCGAAGCGAACCCGTGTGCCGTCGAGCGCATGCGCGTCGACCTGCGGTGCCGGCTCGCCAACCACCGGTCCGCTCGACAAGGCGAGCGCACCCGCTGGCGCGATACGCTCGTGCAGGATCCCTACCTGTCGCGTGAGCACAAGCACGACGACCGACAACCCTACAACGAGCGCCCACAAGGCATAGTGCGAAACCAATTGAGATTCTGTCATCGTGTTCCCTCCATCGAACGGACCGCCTGGGCATTTTTCAAAAGCTGCCCGCTCGCGGTCCAGAGAATTGAGATTGTTGTTACCGCCGCGCCGATCGCGAAAATATCGTGCGGGCCGAGAGGCCGCGAACGAAGTGGAAGCAGGACGCCAAGTGCAGCGATTGCGAGGAGTGCGTTCCGAACGAGCAGCAAGCTGCTCAATGGCTGGCCATCGGTGCCGCCGCAACCACAGTCGATCTCGGTGCGACCACGGGCGAGGTTAATCGCGATGGCGACGCAGTAGACGACAAGGAGCCCGATCACGCCCAGCCCGGACCACGGCGTCGCAACAAGCGCAATTGCAACAACGCCCTCGCACACGATGAGAGATCGCGCTGCGATCGAAACCCACGCGCGCGGGATCAGCTCATAGTCCCGCATGGCTCTCTTGAATTTCGAAAAACCTTGCACCTTTTCCCACACCGAAATTGCGAACAAGAGCGCCAGTGCAACTCTCAAGGTCCAGGAAATGACGGGCTCCATCAATGCACCCCTAGCGTCGGTCCGAAGAGCCCCGCTTCGGTAAGAGATCGAAGATGTTCACCCGTATTTGGATCGATCACCCCGACAACGCCCATCTCTGCGTTGCGAACAAATAGGACCGGGTCTTTGTCTTGAGAAATGACAATCGAATGAACGCCTGGATTGGGAACGACCCATCTTAGAACCGTGTCAGCGAGGCTGTCCGGTTCGACCTCGAGCAGCGGGCCGAGAAAGTCGGCGGCGAGATTTGGAACCGAGATTCGTCCCGATCGCGCGCCGTCGGCGAGGTCGAAACGCCAGAGTTCTGGTCCGGCGTCCTTATGGGTTCCCGCCCCGCCCTGGTGCATGACGACGAACAGCTGTTCCGAGGCACCATGTACCGCGACGTGTTGCAACCCTCCCGGGCGCCAATCTTCTTCGCGGTCCGTCTCGTTCAGGACGTTCCACGCAGGACGCGCGATGGGCGTTCCGGAAGAGAAGTCGACCTGATGAACGCTTCCCTCGAAGGATACGAACACCCAGCTCTCAGCTGCACGGTCCGCAACGGTAAAGACTGGATCCTTCAAAGTGTCGAAGAACGGTTCGCTGTGAATGCGCTCTTGAAGACGTCCGTCCTCGGCGAGGACATGCAACAGAACGGTTCCGTTGCCGCACAGCGAGGCGAAGCGGAGCGGCCCCACGGGATACAAGCCAGCGCAACCCGCTGTCGCAATCTGATCGACGACTTTACGATCTTCAAGGTCGACCACGGTGGTCACGGGCTGTGGAGACTGGCTGAACACCAGCAGAAACTTTTCACCGTCCAGCATGACGACATGCCCTAGCCCGGTATTGCTTTCTGCCGATTTTAACGGAAGTGAAATTTCGCCGACTGGAAGCAATGTCTCAATGTCGTAAATCGTGACGTAGTCGATGCGCGTGCCGCGCCGACCGCGGTCGTAATCGAGGTCGACGGAATAGAATTCGCTGCGCTTGCGGGAAAGAATTGGAGCACGCGGCGTCAACATCGCTGGATTGTCGATCATACCGAGCACGTCCCCCGAGTCTCCGTCGTAAAGAATACTGTGCTGCAACAAACGATCGGGCACCCAAACCCAATGCGGGTCCGGCGCGGAGAGGGTCGCGACCCGTCCGATTTCTTCGGGTTCCAATGCATTGGCGTTCGCGATGATGTTCGCGTTCGTACTCAAGCTCAACAGGACGACGACAAACACCGCAACAAGCATTCGCCGTGTTCGATCGCGGCCCGGCCACTGCATCATTTGACGTCCCATGAACCTCCTTCGTGGCATCACCGCCACCTTCGCCGAACGCGGATTGAGCCACTGATTCGGGACAAACTCCTTCCGTGACATTTGTCCAGCTTCACTTCAAGCTGATCAAAATGCAAGTCAGCCAAACATCAAGAGCGTCGACCGACGAAACTTCGAACCGGCCCCTGTCCAAGGGCGAGCAGTGTCGCTTGATACTCCTGGACGCCGCGCATCGCGTGATCGCCAAAGGCGGCGGGAAGTCCGTTACAAACCGGAGCGTGGCTGCCGAAGCGAAGGTTTCCCAAGGCACGACGACCCATCACTTCGAATCACACAATGAGATCGTTCTCCGCGCGTTCCGCCACTAGATCGAAACCGTGAACGCGACGCTCTCGACCACTTTCGAGGAACTCGCAAGCGCCGGCGAGGAGTCCATCATCAAATTCCTCATTCGCTTTCAGCAGCGCAAGTTTCTCGACCCTGAGCTGATCATGGCCGAGTACGAATTGATTTTATACGCCGCGCGCAACGACGCGTTGGGGCGCGAGTACCGGGCGTGGCCACATCGCCTTGTCGAGCATTTCGCTCCTGTACTCGAAACGGCCGGCGCGGCAGAGCCAGTTGAAACGGCAAAACTCGTCCTCGGCATTTTCTGTGCGTTCGAACTCGAGTGCCTGACGCATCGTAAAACTCGACCGGAGGCACTGCGAACTCGTCTTGAGTTGGTTTTACCCAGCCTGCTCGCTGCGGGCACCGGACAGGCGATCCTAAATAGAAAAGGCCGCCGGATTCTCACCCGACGGCCTTCTTGACTTCTACTGCCAAACGTCTGGCAAACCCAGCGCTAGTTCAGATCGGCACGCGTATAATCGAGCAAACCGCGGGCGATGATGAGACGCTGAATCTCACCGGTCCCTTCGTAGATGTCGGTAATGCGGCAGTCGCGCATCCACTTCTCGATCAGGTTTTCGCGCGAGATCCCGATCGGGCCCAGGATCTCGATGCAGGCCTGAGTGATACGTCGCACGGCGGTGCCGGCGTGTGCCTTACAAACAGAAGACTCCATATTGTTCGGCTGCGCCGCACCGGCGAGCCAGCAGGCGCGCAGTGTGGTGAGCATGGACGCTTCATACAATGCTTCCATTTGCTTGAACTTCGTGGCGACCCCTGTCTCGCCAGCCGGTAACGCGCCGTAGTCGATCGTGATGCCCGCATCGAGCAAGTGCTCACGGGTAAAGTCGAGCGCAGCTTCGGCGATCCCGAGACCGAACGCGGCCGTCATCGGACGCGTCATGTTAAACGTCTTCATGACGCCCCGGAAGCCACCCGAGCCCCCACCCTTCGGGATCTCTTCGTTCCCACCGAGCAAGTTGCCGCGGGGAATGCGGCAGTCCTTAAAAACATATACAGCGGTGTCGTCTGCGCGGATGCCGAGCTTCTTTTCTTTGTGCGGCACTTCGAAACCAGGCGTTTCTTTTTCGACGAGGAACGACTTGATGCCGGCGCGACCCGCGGAACGATCAAGCGTCGCCCAGATCACAACGCCCTTCGCGCGAATGCCGGTCGTCACGAAGATCTTCTCTCCGTTGATCACCCATTCGTCACCGTCGAGTTCGGCAGTCGTCTGCACGCGAGACGGGTCAGAGCCACAACCGGGCTCGGTGATCGCCATCGAAAGAATCAGCTTCTGCCACTTCTCGTTTTGCTCAGGTGTGCCGGCAGCAGCAAGAGCCGCGTTGCCAAGCCCGGCAGTCGATGATCGGCGCATGCGCACCGAGTAGTCGCCCCAGTTCTGACCGGCTTGCGTGAGCGCTCCCATGACCGGAGCCCCCGTATCTCCAAGCTCCTCAGCCGGGATCGGCGCTGCGTTTGCGTAGAACTCTTCGGCTTCGGGAAGTTCGTCGGGCGGGAAGTCGCCTTCGTTTTCGTCGTAGAAGCGCGCGTAGGTGCGACACACTTCGGACTCTGCGCGGGTACGCGCGAGGACCAACTTATCTCGTTCGGACAGTCGAAAATCAACCATGATGTTTCCTCTTATTTTGAATCGTCACTCGGTGACGGAAAAGTTTGCGCGGCGTCGGTGCGCTACGCGGAGATCGTTCCTTCGAGCACGCTGATCGTGCGCGCGTGTCGGAACCACATTTCGACGGGATGCTCTCGGATGAAACCGTGACCACCGAGGATTTGAATTCCGTTGTCGGCGATCCACATGCACTTCTCGGCCGCGTAACTCAACGCGAACGAAGCGGATCGCGTCGCGTCGAGGCCCTGCTCGATTTCACTCGCCGCCTTCCAGGTGAGCCAGCGCATCGACTCGATCTCGATATGCATTTCGGACATGCGGAAAGCGATGCTCTGC
>Ga0115003_10001859_pt1 | contig 17984 bp, 19 predicted proteins | sample ArcticOcean_MG_C_7_FD_88736 | JGI IMG/M metagenome (GOLD analysis project Ga0115003, IMG submission 88736) | Marine microbial communities from western Arctic Ocean - ArcticOcean_MG_CB11_88 | ecosystem: Environmental > Aquatic > Marine > Oceanic | place: Arctic Ocean: Canada Basin | collected... | reverse complement strand
GGTGTCGTTTGGTTTCATCGCCGCGAACTCGAGTTGAGAAACGCGTTTCGAAACAATAAAAGCGCCGAAACCGACACGAACGATTCGCGGTGTTCCCCGTGGGGGGTACTTCACCAGATGTTGGATGAACTTCTATCGGGAACCACCGGGGTGGTGTTTACGGTAAACCCGGGTATGTGCGGCGCAAACGCACTTCACGTGCCGGCGACGTAGGGGGGGAGGATGGACGACGACGCGGCGAGAGACGTTAACTTCGCTTTTGTACTCAAAAAAATTGGCACCCGGTTGCCGAGGACGAATTTGCTGACTCGAGGAACCATTTTTATGTCCTATTTTCACTTCCTCGACGCGTTTTCGTTTCATTGGAACAGGTAAACAGTCCGACACAATTGAAAACTCTGAAAATTGGCCTCGGCAACCTCGTTTTGGTCTCTGCAGTGCGTCGGCGCTTTTCTCGGACGCACCTGGCTACCTCATCAGAGATACGCGCGCCCTCGCCGCGCCGCACCCCATTTTTCTCGTATTTTTGGCTTCGCCGATGTCCGCCCACCCCGTCGCGGCACCCCTCGGTGCCCGGCCCACGGCCGCGCTCCGCCGCAGGGTACGTCACGATCCCGCGCGAGATCTACCTGTCGTTGTTTGTTCTTCATTTGTTCTTCCATTAATCCGACTCGGACGACGGCACGACTTCGCTACGACAAGCGGATGACGCGCCGCGTGACGTTGGATGTACGTCGGTGGCAGGCGTCGAACGTACGCAAACATAATGTCTGACCCCTACTTCCCCACTTCTTCCCCTCCTTTCTCCAGAACCAGCCCACCGGAACTCGTAACCGCGCGCATGCCTTCCGGGTCGTCGCGAAAGCGGTGACGGAGGCCCCCCCCTCCACGAAACAAGTGTTCGTGTTCGGCGACGGCACCGCGGATGGCGACGCGAGCATGAAGTCGCTTCTGGGCGGCAAAGGCGCCAATTTGGCGGAGATGAGCGCCATCGGCCTGTCCGTCCCCGCCGGGTTCACCGTGACCACCGAGGTGTGTGCGCAGTTCCACGAGAACGACTCACAGCTCCCAACCGGGGCGTGGGAAGAGATGCTCGTGTCCTTGAAGTTCGTGGAGAAGTGCATGGGCAAGACCTTGGGCGACCCTGCCAACCCGTTACTGCTTTCCGTGCGCTCAGGCGCCGCCGTGTCCATGCCCGGCATGATGGACACGGTTTTGAACCTAGGCTTGAACGACTTAGTCGTGGAAGGCCTCGCCGCGAAAGCGGGCGAAAAGTTCGCCTTCGACTCGTACGTCTTGTATTTCCCAAATCCAGGCACACTGTTTGCCGATTGTCCAGAGTAATTACTCATATACATTACGAAAGACTGACACTTTTCTTTTACACAAAACAGTTACCGAAGGTTCCTGGACATGTACGGCGACGTGGTGATGGGGATTCCGCACAACTTGTTCGAGTCAAAAATCGACCAGCTGAAGCGAGAAAAAGGCGTCGTGAATGACAACGAACTCACCGCCAAAGACTTGCGGGAGCTGGTTAAGCAGTACAAGCTGGTGTACGAAACCGCCGGGGTTCAATTCCCGCAAGACCCGCTCGCGCAAATGAAACTCGCCGCCTTCGCCGTGTTTGACTCCTGGAACAGCGACCGCGCGAAGAAGTACATGTCCATTAACCAAATCACGGGCTTGAAAGGAACCGCGGTTACCGTGCAGGCGATGGTTTTCGGGAACATGGGCGAGACGAGCGGCACGGGGGTGTGTTTCACCAGGAACCCTTCGACGGGCGAGAACCTTCTTTGTGCGTAAATACCAACCCAACCCAAATCCCGCGGACACACTGTTTGACTGTTTTACCGAAGCTGGTGACTGTTTGTCCATGCATCGCGATATACAACACTGACGCTTTGTTTTACCCATCGCAAGACGGCGAGTACCTGGTAAACGCGCAAGGCGAGGACGTCGTGGCAGGGATTCGAACCCCGGAGGACATTCTTACTATGGCCAACGCTTTACCAGAGGCGTACGCGGGGTTAGTCAAGAATACGCAGCTCCTTGAAAAGCACTACCGGGATATGCAGGACATCGAGTTCACGGTGCAGGAGGGGAAGCTGTACATGTTGCAAACGCGAAGCGGCAAGCGCACGGGGGTTAGCGCGGTGAAAATCGCGGTGGATCTGGTGCAAGGTACGTATTGGGCCTTTCCCAAATCCTGACACTGTTTCAAGCCCCTGATGGACGTGCTGCTGTATGTAGTACAGTCAGAAAGTCCTGCCACCAATCCCTCATACAAGTTACGAACATGGCCCGAAAGACTGACACTTTCTTTTTTTTACCTTAGACGGGATGATCACAAAAACCGACGCCATTAACTTAGTGGAACCCACGCACATCGACCAGATGTTGCATCCGCAGTTCAAGGACGAGGCGCTTTACGCAAACGACGTGATCGGAGTAGGGCTGCCCGCGTCGCCGGTACGTGTTGCGCGTTTCCCAAATCCCGCCTCCACGTTTGCGCATACGGAACTGACACTTTTATTTTACAATCCCAGGGCGCGGCGGTCGGCCAGGTCGTGTTCGACACCGAAACCGCCGAGACGCTTCACGCGCAAGGCAAGAAGGTACGGCCTTTCCAAAATCCAAAGCGCACGACTGTTTCCTACCCCTGATGTAGTGCTAATGTATGACTAGTAACATTCACTGACGTACTGGTAACAGTTACGAAGTCATACCCCGGTACCCTGTCCAATCCCTCGTACACATGGCCCGAAAGACTGACGTTTTTTTTTTCCTTCAGTGTATTTTGGTCCGCGTCGAGACCTCCCCCGAAGACGTGGGAGGCATGCACGCCTCCGAGGGTATCCTCACCGCGCGGGGAGGCATGACATCGCACGCCGCGGTCGTGGCGCGGGGCTGGGGAAAAACCTGCGTTTCCGGGTGCTCCGAGCTCGTGGTGGACGAAACCAACCGGTGGCTTTCCTTGGGGGGCGTGAAGCTTCACGAAGGGGACTGGGTTTCTTTGAACGGCACGACCGGGGAGGTGATTCGCGGCGCCGCGGAACTGGCGCCAGCCGCGATTTCGGGAGACCTCGGTTTGTTCATGTCATGGTACGTATTGGTCGTTTGTTTCCCAAATCCGACACACCGGCCGTTTTGCCGGTTGTCCGCCCGTAATTACGATAAGGACACATGGCCCGAAAGACTGACACTTTGTTTTCTTTCATCTCAGGGTGGACGCGGAACGGCGGTTGAAAGTCCTGGCGAACGCGGACACGCCGGAGGACGCGAAAGTGGCTCGGGAAAACGGCGCGGAAGGCTTAGGGCTTGTTCGGACGGAACACATGTTCTTCGGGTCCGGCGAGCGTTTGAAAACCGTGAGGCGGATGATCATGGCGGGTAACACGACGGACCGGCAATCCGCGCTTGACGACCTATTACCTTTCCAGGTACGGCCTTGGACCTTTCCCAAATCCAGCCGACTGTTTTACCGAAGCTGGTGACTGTTCGGACCGATTACCCTGACTGTTTGTCCATACATCGTCCAATACATCGCGATATACAAGACTGACACTTTGTTTTACCCATCGTAAGCGCACCGACTTCGCCGGCATTTTCGCCGCGATGGACGGCCTCCCAGTCACGATTCGGTTGTTGGACCCGCCTCTTCACGAGTTCCTCCCTGACGGCGACTTGGACGAAATCGTGGCTCTTCTGGCGCAGGACACCGGGACGGACGAAAACGAAATCGTGGAGAGAATCGAAAAGCTCACGGAAGTCAACCCCATGCTCGGGTTCCGCGGGTGCCGGCTCGCGATTACCTATCCCGAAATTGGAAAGATGGTACGTTGTATTTCCAAAATCCAAACACTGTTTGCCCAAACAAGACTGACCCTTTTCTTTTACAATCGCAGCAAGTGCGCGCGATTTTCCAAGCCGCTTGCGCGCACCAGAAAAGCGGCGGGTCGGTTTTTCCGGATATAATGGTCCCCCTCGTGGGTACCACCACGGAGCTGACGCACCAGATACAGATGATACGCACGACCGCCGCCGAAGTGTTTGAGTCCACCGAAATCGTCGTCAACTACCGCGTCGGCACGATGATTGAGATTCCGAGGGCGGCGCTCGTTTCCGACCAAATCGCGTCCGCGGGCGCCGAGTTCTTTTCCTTCGGCACGAACGACCTTACGCAGATGACTTTTGGGTACTCTCGAGACGACGTGTCGAAGTTCCTGCCCACCTATCTGGAACAAGGTATTCTGAAACATGACCCGTTCCAGGTGCTTGACCAGGAGGGGGTCGGGCAGCTCATCGAGATGAGCGTTAAAAAAGGACGGAGCGCGCGCCCGGATTTGAAAATTGGCATCTGCGGCGAACACGGCGGCGATCCGTCCTCGGTGGATTTCTTCCACCGAACCAGGCTTGACTACGTCTCGTGCTCGCCCTTCCGCGTGCCGATCGCGCGGCTCGCAGCTGCGCAAGCGGCGCTGAAGGAGAAAAACGGGAAATGAGGAAGAGAGAGGAGGTTGCAGCTTTTGATTTTTTAAATGATAGACTATGAGTGGATGACTATTTGCACACGTACCCCTCAAGTACAACCCTCACTCACTCGCCTCTCCCCCCCCTGTTTGTCGAAATCGAAATCCACCCACTCCGGGGCTTTTTCTTTTTCGTACCGGTAATCGAAAAACAGCTCCTCGCCCGGCGCGACGTCGCGAAGCGCGAACATCCCGATTCTGCGATTGAGAAAGAAAAGGGTCAGTCGTTCGTAACTTGTATGAGTAAACAGTCTGGCGGTTCCGGGCCTCCACAGTGTGTCGGGATTTGGGAAAGGCCCGATACGTACCGGTGTTCGCCGCGGCACATCAACACTTTGGGTACGCAGTTCGGGGTTTCGCTGTGATTGATGAACTGGGATTGTGAAGAAACAAAGTCAGTCATGTATTGGGCGATGTATGGACAAACAGTTGCCAGCGGAGAGATAAACCAGTCGTCCGGGATTTGGTGCAAGGCCCAATACGCACCTTCAGCTTGTTCCCCAGCGCGTGCCCGTCCAACACGAACTTGTCGTTCAGATTGAACAGAAACGAGAGCTGGTAATTAACGTCGTACACCTTCCCTCGACGGTCCGCTTCTTCCTGGCCGATTATTTCGCCGGTGTACTCGCCGATCATCTCGTTTTTCGACGCCCCGTCCCGCAGAAAAGCGCCCCACCCAGCCACGCCCGATAAACCCATCTGATTGCAAAAAAGCAAGGTGTCAGTCTTTCTTAATGTGTATTACGTACTTACTCTGGACAATCGGCAAACTGTTTGTCAGGATTTGGGAAACGCCCGAGGCCGTACCTGCACGTGTTTCCGGCGGTGCAACGTGAGTTTCATGTTGTCGCACATCTCGGTTGGGCGAAGTTTTACGCGCGTGGGCTCGGTCGGGGGGGGAGGGGGGGGAGGTACCTGGGAAATAGGTATAAGAAAAGGGCAGTCGGCGAGTCGGCGAGTACGAGTATGGGTGTACTGTATTGGGCGATTTATACAGTGGGCAAACAGTCGTGTACTCTGGACAATCGGCAAACAGCGCACTTGAGATGTGTGTAGTAAACAGTAAACAGTCACAGAGGCTTTGGATTTGGGAAGTAAGATACGTACCGGCATGCACAGTTCTTTCCACGGCCACCCGTCCCGCCGGGCGTGCGTCGCGACCTCGCACGTGTACGCGCACCGCTTGCACAGGTCGGGGTCGCACTCCCGGTTCGCGGCGACGCACGGACACGCCCGGCTGTTACACGCGGTTTTGCAGTTGCATCCCGTGAAGTCGTTGCCGCACCGGCCGGAACAGCCGCACCAGATTTCGCAGAAGTTCCCGTCACGAACACACGAGCACCCGCCTTGATAGGTGAAACAAAGCAAAGGGTCAGTCTTTACCTGGGAAAACAGGGAGGCTTTGATTCGGGAAAAGGCCAAGGCCGTACCTTTCACGTCGCACCCGCCGCCCGGCTTCGAATTGTAAAAAGAAAGTGTCAGTCCCGTGTTGGGCGTGTATTGGACGACGTATGGACAAACAGTCAGAGTAATCGGTCCGAACAGTCACCAGCTTCGGTGAAACAGGGAGGCGGGATTTGGTGAAACGCCCAATACGCGCCTTCCCGTCCTCGCCGGGGGCGCAACACTCGCACGGCAGGTACTGCATCGCCACCGCCTCGGCGTTTGTGTTGTTTTGCATCCGACGCTTAATCGTGGCGTTGGTTTTCTTTCTCCGCGACGAACTCGCTTTCCTCTTGCCTCCCCACCGGCCTCGCGCGCGCGGGTCGCTGTACTCGTCGTCGCTGTCGTCGTCGCCGCCGCCTTTTGCTTTTCGTTTTGAAGCGCACGCAAACGCTTCGCTCGCGATGTCGAACCGCAACCTCGTGCACACGCTCGCGCAACTCGGCCCGCACAGCGCCCTGGCGATGGCGCACGGCGTCGCCCCAGTGTCCGTTTCCTGGTCATACACCACCCGGAGTTTCTGGTAAAACGATTCCTCAAACACGCTCCAGCGCACGCCGCCGTTGACCCTCTGCGAGTAATCCGTGAAAGGAGTACGGACTCCAGTCTCCCCTTCCCGGTTCCCATCCGTGTTCCTCAAAAATCGCGTCGTTCCTTCCAAACGGAACTCGAGCGGGTTCCAGTGAAGCACTGCGGCGGCGGCGTGCGTTTTCGACGCGCTGACCCAGCACCCGTTGGAACACGGCTCGGGAAGTAAAACGCACCCGTCATCGTCGTCGTCGTCGTCGTTTGTTTTATCGACGAGCTGAGACGATTAACGCCGAAAGTGTCAGTCGGTCGTGATGTGTATTACGTAAACAGTCAGAGGTAGTAGTCCCTTCGCAGGACGAGTATGCGCAATCGGGTACCGGCGGAACGAGTTGGGTGGAAAAGTTCCGTACCTTGTGCGGGAAACTCCCCGCGTCGAGGTCAACCTTGACAACGCGTTGTTGCTTGTGGTGGGTTTCGTGTAACGGGCAGTCCTGTGAGTGTTACACGAAAAGAGTCAGTCTTGAGTCTTGTGTTGGGCGATTTATGCACAGTGGGCAAACAGCTTGTCCTCTGTTGCTCGTATTCTAGTGGTAAGACTGCACTCCATACAAGGCATCAAACAGTGTGCCTGGATTTGGGAAAGCCCAGCCTTACGTACGTAGGTGTGGCATCGTTTACAAAACAGTGTGCGGAAAGAATCAACCGCCACGTCCACGGTTTGGTCGTGGAAGTGGAACTCGTGTTGCGAGTCGTTCCCGGTTCTGCCGTGAGCGCGCAAGGCGTCAGTACCGCGGTCCAGGCCGTGGATGTCCCCGGAAAGCACCAGGAAACGCCACGCGGTGAGGTTCCACACGTTCAATCGTTGGCGCTCCGCCGCGTTCACGGCGGCGACGGAGTTGTTTTCGTTTTTGGAGTTGTTACCACCACGCGCGTTTCCGGGGGCGCCCGGATTTCCCAGGTTACACGGCCCGGCTCCGGGCCTAGCTCCGGGAGGTACCGCGTCGTCGCCGCCGTCCAAGTCGCCTTCGCCGTCGTCATCCTCCGGGTCCGCTTTCGGGACGACGCGAAGCATGTCCGCGAAGTCGTCGTTCACGCCTCTGGTGTTTCTTTTCGATGAGTTATTCGATGAGTCGTTACTCCCGCCGACGCCGGCGCCCACGTGTTCGTCGTCCCCCGTCAAATCGACGCTGAGATAAATAAAAGAAAAGTGTCAGTCTTTCGTAATGTTACGTGAGTAATTACGGGCGGACAATCGGCAAACAGTGTGTCAGGATTTGGAAATAAAATACGTACCTGATCAACAACCCCGCGCGTTCCAAACGGTTCCTGCGCACCGACTCCGCCGCGGTCATGGCGAGTTCCCTCCACTCCGCGTGCGCGGTGACGCCGTTCGCGACCGCGGTTTTCGCGTGTGCGTAAACAGCGGCCAGGGAGAGGATGTTTTTGTTCGTGTTGAGGACGGTCTGTTTCGGGGAATCGGTTGTTTCTTTTTTTGTGTGTGCGGCCGCGCCGTCGTGGTCCATACCGTCGGAGTGTCGCGTCGCACCACCTGCATTACCACCTCCACTACCACCTCCATCACCAGTCTCATTCAGCAGCAAAAGTCGCGCTCTCAAGGTCATCGCTTTTATCCCCAACACCGCGGAGATGCTTTCAATCGCCCGCGCGGTTTCCCCTAAACTCGAGGTAAGCGCGAACAACAAGTAATCGTTCGCCGGGGCCCACTCCGTGCCAGCGGCGGCAAACGCCACCGCGTCCTCGCGCCGCCGCCGCGCCTCAGCGGCGCGCATGGAGTAGGTCATCTTTTGTGTGGAAGGGTCCTGAGAGCTTCCCTTCCCGCCAGTTTTAAAAGGACTTCCTGTTTTTCTAGCAGCCTCCAAAACAGCCTCGTCCTCCGTGTCCTCGCTCGTGGAAACCTCGTCGTCACTCGCGGCTCTCATTTCACCCTCGCCGTCCGCGTACAGAAGTCTGCGCTTCGGCTGGTCCTCGTCCAACTTGGCGTTCCCGTTAGCGCTGTACTGGTACGCGGTGTACTTGGGGACGTTCTTGACGGCCGGTAACACGTGCTGCGTGACCTGCTGTTTCGCGCCGGCGTCTTTTTTATCGGCGGCCTTTTTCGGCTGGCCAAACCTTTTGAAAACGACGGAGGTAACCGGCTCGCCATGTTTCGCGTTGCGCAGAAATTCCCCCTCGTTGCACGCGAAGTTCAAGTTCACTACTTGCTTGGCGTCTTGGCGGAAAAGCCCGGCGGCGCCTTGTTTAACAAGGTCCCCGGCTGCCCGGGCGGGCTGCAGGTTCACTCGCAGACGCACCAGGGCCCAGTTTTTTTCCTGGTTCTTGAAGATCTTGCGATGCGAAGCAGCGCTTCGATCCACCGCGCGCCCGAAATCCTCGTCCCCCATCGCCGCCAGAACCTCGGGGGTTTCCCAGTGCGTCCCGGACGCGATTGTGGCGCCGCCGCCGTCGTCCGTACCGCCCCGGGATGACGCCTTCGAGGGCGTATCCCCGTTGTCCTCGGAAACACCGCCTCGTGAGCGGCGGTTTAGGGCACCCGCCATTGTGTGTTATTTGCGACCCGCCACCCGCCAACCCCCCGTCACCGCCCGCCACGCGAACCACGACAACGGATCCGCGTTCCCGCGGTGCACCAACTCGGGGACGACTCCCGCTTTCGCGAACGCGTAGCACCCCAGTTGTGACAGGCGAGACAGGGACGAGTTGGACAAAACGAGGATCTGCTCAGGAATGGTCAGCGCAGGAAAAAATGATTTATGTTTTTATTTCAGCCTCTCCAGCGCTTTCGTCGCTTCGGCTACGGCATCCGGGTGCTTCTTGATCCACACTTCGTTTACCACAGGGTACCCCTTTTCGGTTAGCGCCAAGTTTGGCGCCACAGCAGCTTCGGGCTCGCTTCGCATTCCGTATTTTCGGAAGTCAACACCGGTACGAGTTCCACCGGGACCGATGGCGTTTTTGTAGTCGTACTTGAAACTGCCGTCTTTGTATTCGCTAACGTGAACCAGCGTACCTTGCCTCTCCCCCTTTTGTCGCGCCGCGTCGCTGAGGCTGACGCTGATCGCCGCGCGTCTTCGCGCTTCGCCGTCGAGGTCGGGGTCGCGCTTCGCCCTGGTGTCCTTTTTTTTTGCGCACTGGCCTCGCGGTCAGCCGCTAACCCGCCGTTGCTCATGTAGATCGCCGCCTCGCGCAGCAGCTGGGGTGTGACCGGGTTGCCCGCGAACGCGCATTCACCGTACGAAATGAACTCCTGGAGTTCCAACATGCGAAAAAAGTTCGCTTGCTCGGTCACCGTGACCGCGGCGTACTGCGGCCCACCTTGAAACGCGGCGGCGCGTCCCCAAATCGTGTCGCCAGTCCCGGTCGACGGGGTGTTGAAGTACATGTAGTGCTCGTTGATCGAAAACCCGATTCCCCAGACGTCGATACCCTTTTCCTGTGTGCCGTTGTACTTGGTCAAGTTAGGGTCGATACCTCCGGCTCTGCGGATTTTGGCCGATAGCATCCCCACCTTCCATCCGTTCGCCTTGGCGCGTTTCTTGTAAAATTTGTTCACGGCGACGCCTTGCGGGAACACGTTGTCGTAGTCGAGCGGGAAGTTGAACGCGAGGTCCATAGTGAGATGCACAGAGGCTTCAGCTTTGCCTGGCCATCCAGGGCAAACCAGGGACTTCTGTACTTTGCCTGTTCTGTGGTTTTTCGTGAACCTGTACTGGTCTTCCTTGTGCAACACACCCGCAAGCACGTCGAAGGCGTGGAATACGCCATCCCACTCAGAGTCGAATACGTTCCAGAAAGAATCCGCCCGTTTGCGCACCATCGCGAGGAAGTTCGTCGCGCCCTCGTGTGTCCGGCAGCTTTTGTATTTAGGCCACCCTGGGGTCCACGAATACGTTAGCCTCGCGAACGTAGCTTTGTGGTCCGGGGGACCGACCTGGATTTTGCTTCTTTCGAAAGTCAAGTTGGCGTCGGAGTGACGCACCCACGGATACGGGCAAAGAGTCCGAGTAGCGCCGTCACACAGCAAAGCGCCGGCTACATTCGTGCCCGCGCCGACAAAGTCGCCGGCGTCAAAACGTTTCACAACATCCGCAACAAACGCTTCCGCCTCAGCAACCTTGGCAGAAACAGGCGCGCATTTCAGTATCATCGCAAACCGCGCCATGAGCCTGTCTTTCAGTTCAGGGAACTCCTCGAGAAACGCTTCTATGAACGCACCGAGCCTGCCTAAGCGTTTCAGAATTTCGTCCACTATCTTGGCTGAAATAGACGTGCCAAGTAGTATCTTCGGAACCCAGGTCAAGACCGCGGGTTTCAGGTCAGGGTACTTGACGAGAAATGCTCCCACGAATGCCTGGAGCCTCTCCTGCAAATCCCGTTCGTTCTCGTCGCGCTCGAAAGCCGCCGCAACCGCTGCGGAATCCGTCTCCCCGTCGTCGTCGTCGTGCTCGAAAGCCGCCGCAACCGCGGTGCCGCCGGGACGTGCGGAATACGTCTCCCATTCGTCGTCGTCGCCGTCGTCGAAAAACGCCGCCTCCAACGCGTCGGCGACGTCACCGCCATACTGGTCGAGGAAGACTTGAGCCACGTCCAGGTCATCGCACCCGATCACGTTGGCGAACTCAGTGAGCTTCGCGTCAGCACGTGCGGAATCACTGTCATTCCCGGTGGTCCTCGTGTCGTCGTCGTTTGGATCCGGCACCACCTCTTTCCCTTTCTTCGAGATCGAGCGATAACGAGGCCCCCGAAAAGCGTCGCCGCGTCCTTGCTCACCTTCGGCTCACGTGATTCGCCGTTCTTTCCCGAGTCCTTCCGGTTAGCCTTACTCCCCACCTCTCGCGGTGTTCGCCCCGACATCGCCGCCGCAAACGGCAAGATGACGCCAGGCACGCGCCTGGTTCATTGCATGAAGCCAAGATCTGGGGGAAAGGATTCATCATTCGTTGCCTCACGTCACCATCGCGGCGTCCAAGGAAAAACGATCCATTCGGAACGCGCCTAATTCCTCGGAAACCACCAAAGCGTCCCATGTATTCGGTGATGACGCCGCGGACTCCATGAACTGCACTGCGCACCGACGCGGCTGCGCGCGGCCAGAAGTGAGACCCCTCAGCAGGGACTTCTTTGCCTGGAGAACTCGTCGTCCGAGTCGGGCGAATACTCCGCAGTATCAGTCGGTTGGGCGCCTACGGTTTGTAATAACTCATGAATTAGACGGTCAAATGATTTCTTCTTTCACAGACTAATTGTGCGGGTATAAATTCGACTTTTGGGAAGGAAAATCGTCGACGCGGTTGGCGACGGGGAAGCACTCGCACCAGCGCGTGGGTACGCGACCATCGCGAAATCCGCTCGGCTATTGACTTGATAAGCGTGTTTTGTCACGGGAACCGGTCGAGGGGGGGCGGTAACGTATCGCGCTCACGGGTTTGACTGTCAAACGTCCATCGTTGTGTGCGGTTTTCGGCGGCGATTGGTTGTCCAACGAAATCGACACCATCATCGGACGAGTGGATAGGACCCATCTCCGTCTGATTTGACCACGGAAACACGCAAAGAAAGGCTTGGACACAGGTAAGGCATACCCAAGAACACTTCCCGACTCTCTCGGGCTCGAACGAACTGGATAACGAAGCGTACGGGGTGGGTGTAGCTCGGGATTCGGCATCGAACGGTCCGATAATCCACCGCGAAACACAGCCCCGCGCGTACGGGGAGGCTCGCCATGTCGTCGTTAGGGCATCATCGCGAAATCGGGACCGTGGAACCAATCGACATGGTATCTTCTGGCGTTGGTCCAATTCTTCTGGGGTACTTCGTTCGAACGGGTGACATCATAGCCGCGAGGTCGATCGTGGTTGGGACCTGATTTGGACTGACCGACCTTCCTTTCCTCAAAATATTTATCGTCCAAAGCCATCGCGCATCAAGCTCAGGGGTACCTAAAGCATGTTCCCGACGTCTTCTTTGAAATATTCTTGCAGAATCGAGCTCGTCGTAAGACACACATCTCAAGGACATTGCCTCGACAAGTCAACTTCTGCAAAACTCAGTGAAGAAACGCGCATCAGTGCGAGCGCGTAGAAGTGGACAGTCAAGGTGTAGTTTTCGGTTTTTCTATTAAACAACCATCGCCTCTGAGAAGGACCTCAGGGGTATTATTTATGCTTTTCCGTTAGCATTTTCAACCTTTTCTTGCACACGCGCCACGCATTTGGTGCACACACACCACTTGAGGAGTTTTGCGTGACACACCCTTCGATCGACTGGTTGAGTGACTCACGCACGCCTCGACCCGGCGATTCGTAAAAACGCATTCAAGCCTTGAAATCACCATTGTTACTTTTTTGAGCCCATCGCGCGCGTTGAGGGTCACCCCGTCATTAATTTCGCGCCGTACGGACGTACCCGCGACCAGAAACGCGCTTTACGATGTACCGAATGCAACCGCGGGCGACGGACTTCGCACGCGGCACGGTGGGCGCGGCGAAGAGTGCCCTTTCGGAGGGAGGGGGGCGATTTCACGACATCCCAGGAAAAGCGCACTTTTTCGAGGGACTAAAACATTTACGAACCCGCAGCGCCCAACCGACTGCCTGTACCTCGCCTACTTATTATCCATCGCAGGCCCTTCGCTTCTAGAGCCACTCCCCTCCGTGTCTGCACTCGCGCCCCCCCGTCCCCGGCCCCCCCGGCCCCGCCGAACCCCGCCGTAGAACGACCCGCTGTGGTTCGCCGTGTTGCCGCGGCCGCCCCTGCCGGTTTTCTCGGCCTCGCGAATCGCCCGCCGCGTTCGGGAATCCCGGAACCCGCGAAGACCACCGGGAGGGATACTTTCCGAAGAACTGTCAGAACTGTCTTCCCTGGGATTCGAGCCTCGGTGGTTGTTTTGAAAGTCTGGCCGGTTCTCGGACCTGTTATCGGACCTTGTATCGGACCGTGTATCGTTCCGGTCCTGTCTACGCGTCCCTCCCCCCCCCCGGGTCACCCACGGAGGCGGCCGGCCCGGGCCTTTCACCCGACGCGGGCCGCCCGCCGGGCGATCGGGGTCGATGGGCATGCCTTTTTCATTGTAAAAGAAAAGTGTCAGTATTTCGTAATGTGTATGAGTAAACAGTCAGAGTAATCGGGCCGAACAGTATTGTATTGGGCGATGTATGGGCAAACAGTGTGGTGTACTCTGGACAATCGGCAAACAGTCGTCGGGTTTGGGAAAGAGTGATTACTTCGACTCGTGAAAGACTCTTCACGAACACCGGCTGTGCAAAGTGTACTGCTGACGTACCTTTCTCGTCCGCCACCACGTGTTTCCCAAAGTGGCTTCCCTGAAGTCGTTCCCGCGCGACTTCCATCACCCCGAGCGGGGAGATCGGTAGGAAGGTTACCTGATTGTGGAAAAATAAACGTCAGTCTTGTGTATCGCGTGTATTGGACAACAGTCACCGGCCATCGGTCTGAACAGTCAGGGCATCCGGTTACACGTCCCTTCGCAGGACGAGTACGTCGCGATGTATGGACAACAGTCACCAGCTTCGGTAAATCACAGAGGCGGAGCGTGGTGTTTGGGAAAGTTCCGTACCTGCGCGCGGTCCGCGCGCGCCGACTCGAGAAACGCGAGCTCCACCGCTCTGCGGTTTTTCCTCTTCTGCATATCGATAAAGTCGATCATCACGAGCCCGCCGACATCCCGCAACCTCAACTGCGCCGCCACCTCAACCGCCGCGGCGACGTTCACTGCCACCGCGACGGTTTCCACGGTGCCTTCCAGCCCAAAAGCTGCTCTTCCCGCGTTGACGTCAACCGCGGTGAGCGCTTCGGTTTGCTGAATCACGAGGTGCGCGCCTGGAAGGTCTTGGTCCTTGAGCCACACCCTCTGTTGCGCCGCCCGACCGACGGTTTCACGGAACCCGAGTTTGTCCCAAACCTCGGAAACCGTGCCGGTGTCGGCGTCCACCGTGGGGAGAATCAACTCCACGCGCGCGACGCTCTCCGCGGCGCCTGTGTTATTTGTTTCACGAAAAAGGTCAGTCAGTCAGTGGGAACACGGGACGGGAGGCCTCCCTGATTTGGGAAAGCAAGACAAGGCCGTACCTGTTTTCTTTAAATCCGCCACGATCGCGTCGCGGGCGGTAACGCTGTCCACGACTAACCGGGAAACCCGTTCGCCGAACAAATCGCGAACCAGAATCTGCTCAACTGAAGCGGCGTCCAGCAAACGCCGCGGCATTGGCGAGCGACCGGCCGCGCCCGACGCGCGAACCGCGGAGGCGGCGGCGTCCTGGTTTTGTGGACGGAAACGGTCAGTCGGGTCAGTCTTGTAAGGCCATGTTCGTAACTTTCGAAACTTGAACAGTCACAGAGGAGGGGCTCAAACGGTGTTTGGATTTGGGAAACCCCCCACGGCCGTACCTTGACGTCGCGCCAGTCCTTGGCGAGTGAGGTGATATCCGTGGAAAGCACTTCCCGGGTCACACTCGCCGCCTCTGTGCGCATAATGAGCGCGCAATCCACAGGCGCCACCTCCGACCCGACGCTCTTGACGTACGCCCTCGCCGCGCCCGAAAGTTTCCGCGACACGTAAACGCCCTCGCCATCAGGACACAGCACCACGTTCCGCCCGGGCAACGTGGGCCGCGCGGTGACCCGCGGGCCTTTGTGCCCCGACCCAAGACGCGTTACTTGTTTTGGAATTTCCGAAAAGTGTCAATCTTTCGTGACGCGTATGAGTAAACAGTCAGAGGTAATAACCGTCCCTTCGCAGGACGAGTATATCGCGATGTATGGACAACAGTCACCAGCGTTAGAGGTAAAACAGTGAGTTGACGGATTTGGGAAATGCGCAAGGCCTTACCTTGCACCACGACGGGCATGCCGGGGACCCAGTCATCCGCGACGCCGCGCGAGGACGGTTGAGGGCGTGGTTTCCGTTCAGCCCATTCGCCAGAGTTCTCGTCGCGTTGCGTTTCGGTTTCGTGGTCGAGGTCGTGTGCGGCCGCGTCATCCTCCGCGTCATCACCCGCGTCGCCCAAATCAACCGCCGGGACGCCGCCGCCGCGTCGCCACGGCGCCCACCCGTGGTGCGCTGCTTTTTGAGGCACCGGGTGGTCGTGTGATGCGTCTGTAACGGAACCGTTTCTGGTAACAGTGCCACCGTTTCGCGATGTCTTGTGTTTGCGGTACTTGGCATCAACCTGGTCGGGGTCGGGGTCGGGGTCGGAAGAGGAAACAACCGTCGCATTTAGAGTCGCGCCGTCAATCGCGTCATCTGTTTCGTCGTCGTCGCCGTCATCCACCTTGACGCCATCCAGCCTCATCGCCACTGAAGCGTGGCGGCCACGCGACCCCCCGTCGATCCCTTGCAAGGTGCCAACATCGAAACTGTCGCTCACCCCCACGCCCTCCGCCCACGCGTCCGCCCACCGCCCGCCGAGTTTCGTTTCCGTGGACGACGAATTCCTCGCTTTGCGTTCCAAACGCTCGATTCTGCGCGCTGCGGAGGCGGAGTCGGAGTCGTCGTCCCCGGTTTCGAGGGTATCCCCGGTAGTCTCCCCATCCGACGAATCCCCGCTGGTATTTCCAGCCGTATCCCCAGAGGTATCCCTAGAGGTATTTCCAGCCATTTCCATCTCCCGCAGCGTCTCAATCTCCGCCGCTACCTCCCTTTCGTAAAGTTCATCCGCTTTCCGCCACGCAAGCGCGGGTTCGTCCACACCTTTTTGCATCAGCGCGAACGGCGGTCCTTTCCCAGTCACGTCCACAAGAACCCCCTGCATGCCCCCAATGACTTTCGCCACGACTCCAAGATACACGTCACCTACCCGCATGCCCTCTCCGGGCCCGGCCCTGGCTTCGTACCAAGTCTCGACTAACGCCCCGTCCTCCACCACCCCGACCCTGATGCCAACCTCCGCCGCGTTCGCCGCGTTCACCACGAGTTCGGTTTTCTTGCCTCCCTGCATGTTGTCCAGGTGCGACCCGAGCTTGTACCCGGCCGCGGTGCGGGCTTCGGTGGTTTCTTGCGAAGTATCGTCGTCATCGGTTGCTTGTTTTTCGTCGCCTTCGTCGAAGGTTTCGTCGGCGAAAAAATCGGTGTCGTCGTCGGCGGATTCATCGACCGAAAACGTTACGTCGCCGTCGTCAGACGTACTACCCACCGCGTGGATGGCGTCGACCACGAGCCTGGTATTTTCGTTGGTTGTTTGGCCGCGGAGGGTCGTCGCGCCGCTGTTCGTCCCTCCGTCGTCTCCGCGCCCCGACGCGTCTGCGTCTGGCTTATTTACCGACACGAGCGGTCGCCGCAGCGCGCCTCGCGAGTCGTACCTCGGGTTTCCTGTTTCCACGCCATGTATATCCTCGTCAGAAACCTCGTCGTCGGTATCCCCCCCGTCGCCATCCCCGTCCTCGTCCGACTTCGTGCCGTACGCCAGCCACGCCCCGCCCGTCTGCGATTGCGAAAGAAAAGTGGTTAACGTCTTGTGTTGGGCGTGTATTGGACGATGTGTGGACAACAGTCACCGTAATCGGTCCGAGCAGTCACCAGCTGAGAGATAAAACAGTGTGTGTCGGATTCAGGAAACGCGCAAGGCCGTACCTCCACGCGGTACTCGTGCAGCGCTTTTTCCACCGTGGTTATTTGGCGCACCGAGATTGGAAAATCGGAAGCTCCGTTTTGTTTCCCGTCCCGGTTGTACCTGGTTGGCCAGTCAACGGAAACGTCCACCTGCGAGCACCCGTTCGGAACCTCAACTTCGATTGCCGGGCCCTGGCTCCACTCAACGACCGCGTCGCCCGGGTCCACGGTGACTAATTTGAACTCGAACTTCGTGCCGATGGGCACCACCAGAACCCACTCCCACGTCACGACGTCGTCTTTCCCTCGTCGCATCGGGGCCACCTTACTGCTGTCCCACTTCCCAAGGACCCCCCCCGTGCCGTCCCCTATCAACCCTACTCTCAAATCCCCGGGGCAGTCACGCTTCACCCGAACCGTGACCGCGGCGTCTACGCGGTCGTCGGGGGACAAACGAGGTCTTCGATTGGCGCGCCTGCCGCGTCGTGCGGACCTCGCGTGGTACGCCAGCGGGGTCACCACCGGTTTGGCGGTGCAGGATGGCGTTGCATTTCTGCCATGTGTACGCCTGCTGCGTAGCCCTCGTGCTGAGGATACCGAAACGGACCACCCACTGGGTTGAGGCAACACACACCACCCCATCGGTCGGGACATGCCGACGACGGCGCGACAGGTAGTTTCTTAACCAGATTTCACCCAGCCTTCCCCGCCTCCTCGTCCCCCACCCTCGTCCGCGCCACACCCACTCCACTCGGCTACCCACCTCCGCGACGATACCTGGCACGATCCAAGGCACAGAGCGTCGCGACGCCGCGCGAAGGGCACTGTGCGGGAACTCCGGGAGTCCGGAGGCACGAGACCGAGAACGACGGATGGATATTGAGTGGGGTTTT
>Ga0115003_10001858_pt1 | contig 17993 bp, 13 predicted proteins | sample ArcticOcean_MG_C_7_FD_88736 | JGI IMG/M metagenome (GOLD analysis project Ga0115003, IMG submission 88736) | Marine microbial communities from western Arctic Ocean - ArcticOcean_MG_CB11_88 | ecosystem: Environmental > Aquatic > Marine > Oceanic | place: Arctic Ocean: Canada Basin | collected... | reverse complement strand
CTGGATCGTGTCCATATATTATTTTTGCGCCTGCCCTTTGCAGTTTTCGCAACAACAAAATGGAATTAAGCATCTCACCACGATCATGCACTAAGCGGGGCAAGTGCAGATTAATCAGAGTTTCTTTGAGATAGCACACGCCTGCTTTAATTGCATCGTCCGTCAAGTACCAGAGTATGCTTTTGAGTTAATTTTTCATATAACCAAAGTTGCACCCCAGCCTCCTCACCAGTTATTTCCACTAACACCCTCAAATTAAGCCTGCCAGAGCATAGCCCATCAGTTGTCAAGTGACCCGTTTTGGTCTTCATCTTGGTCTTGCTCTTCATCCTCAAGTGCTTGCTGTATTTGAGAATGCTCCATATTTTCAGTCCGCATCTGGGCCATGTGCCACCAAATCCAAAAGCCAATACACAACAATACCCAAAGCCCCTCACTTCCAACTAACGGATAAATAGGCCCTATTTCAGCGATTGTTCCTAACCAATTATCAAATCCACCTGTTGACATAATTAATCCTTTTCTTCTTTAATATCATCTAATATTTGTAATTCATTATCTGAATTATTCTCAGACTCCAAACGGGATATATTATTGCGTAAGGTGTCCATGCCAATGACTTCAATGTCTGGGTTAAGTCGCAATACACCCATAAATTTTAGGAAGGAAGAGCTCAAGTGGCCAGGAATAAAGCCAATAACCCAGAATAAGATCGTCGCCCCAACAAACTGACCCAAAGGATTAATAATTGCATAACCCTCATGGGGTGACGCGGGGTATCCCCATAAAACTACACCAGCTATGACTAAACCAAACCAACCTGCAAAACCATGGAACGCCACAGCTGAGGTAACATCATCAATTTGAAAGCGAGATTCAAGCCAGTAACGCATCCGGAATACCAGCCATACGACCATGGCTGACAATAGGAATGCCTGCAGTGGATGGTAGTAGTCATTACCAGCAGAAGTGCTCACAATGCCCGCTACACCGCAGGATAAGATCCAACGTAAATCACCAGCAGACAAAATGTAGCCCACCAGCATGCCAGCCAACAAAGACATAAAGAAATTTAAGGTAGAGGCTGACAAGACAACGGGGGTGCCATAGATATTTGTGGCAGAAAAAAACGTGCCCTCTCCCGACTGAACATCCACTATAGGTTGATTACTCGCTAGATAAAAACCAAGCAATCCAAGAATAATCAAAATCTGCCCAAATGAGGCCATATGAATACTGCGGGGAGGAATATTATAGAGACTTTTGTTACTGCTTACTTTGGCTAATCGGGGGCCTAAGTTTTTTAACACACCCAGCGCAAAACCACCCGCTACTGTATGCACTACCCCAGCAGCATAAGCATCATGAAAGCCCATTAGCTCCACCATCCATCCCCTGGGAGACCATCCCCATGCAGCTCCAATTACCCATAAAACCGAGCCTACCAGAACGACCAACATCCAAAGTGCACCCGAGCGGATACGTTCCAAAACAGAACCTGCCACAATGGCAGCTACGGTGAAGGACATTAGCAAGAAACCTAACCAACTTACACCGTTTATACGTGACCTACCAAATTCATCTATCCCGATAAAACCACCAGCAAGGGGGTGCCAAGCAACAGCAAATGGTGCGCTTTCAAAACCACCAGCGCCAGGGCCGTTGACAAAACCAAAGTAAATCCACCAGCCAAAAACAAAGCAAGGCAGAGCTAGCACTGGCAAAATCATCAGCTGCGTAAGAAATGCATTATTACAATTTTTGTGCCTGACAATTGCACTAGCGTATAAACAAAAACCAGCGGGAATGAACATCATGAGGAACATGGATAGCCAGTAATAAAGTTCAGTGAATAATAAAGTTAAAGCAGTTATATCTTGGTCCATCAGTAAACCCTGCAAGTTATTTTCAGTTAATTAGATAAAAATAGTTCGCCAGATTATGACAAACCTACCCTAGCTCAACTCAACTAATACACCTTTGTTTTGGATGTCTTTTGATTCTGAAACTGCCGTAGTTGCTGATCAGTGCGTTCGAGTTTAATTAATGATCTTGGCTGCCAGTGGAAAATTCCATGCACCAATTTAACTAATCCACCAGGCAGGAAGATCATCGACAGAATGATAATTAAGGCAAGACCAAAATTACGAAATTCGGGGATTTCACGTAATCCACTATCAACCACCATGAGTGCAGCAGCACCAAGAACAGGTCCCCACCGAGTCCCTCGACCACCAACAACCATCATTGAAAGCAAAAATAATAATAACGATAATGAAAAAATATCAGGCCCGATTGTGCCTAATATGCCCGCATAAACACCCCCAGCTAAACCAGTAAAAATGCCAGATACAGCAAACACTAAGAGCTGGAAACGGATGCGATTAATACCGCGAGCTTCGGCACATATTTGATTGTCACGCAGTGCCCCAAAGGTTAATCCAATAGGACTGTACATAACGCAAAGGGCAAATACCAAGCCCAACGTCAACAGTGCGAGCCCCATATAGTAATTCCCCCAAAGACGATGACTGTAGCCAAGCCATTCCCTAAAACCGAAATTCCCGTAATGGATGAGACCTTTGGCACCACCAGTGAAATTTAGGCAAAGCAAATCTGCCATAATAAAACAATCTACATCGGTAATAATGAGGGCATAAATCCCTTGTGCTATGGCAAAGGTCATTACAGCGATGTATGGACCCCGCAGCCTAAGGGTTGCAGCACCCATCAGCAGGCTAAAAATAACGGCTGCCAAAGCGCCTATGGGCAATGCCAGCCATAGATTGATATCCAAATAAAGGCCCATCATGGCGGTCACATAACCACCTGCGGCAAATACCGCCATATGTCCCAATGAGAAAACCCCAGCCACGCCAAACACTAAGTTCCATTGCGTGACTACCGCCGCCCAAATAAAAAACAGTGTCACCTGAGTAAGGACATAATTACTCATACCAATAATAGGTAACAAGGCCGCAACCAATAAGAAAACAGCCCCTATCCAAAGATCTCTACGAATATTAATACTGGAAGTACTGTTTTTTTGCTTATTCATACTCTATTCACCGTCGCCTTCCCAAAGACGCCATGGGGTCGCCAAATTAACACCAATACGACAAGTCCTAACATTGCGGGAAAACCATAGCGTTGGCCAAAAACATATTGCACAGTTATTTCAAACATCCCCAGCACAAATGCCATCGTTAAGGCGCCCGGTATATTACCCAAGCCTGCAATTATACAAATGATGAAGGACTTGATCGTAGTGTCGTATCCAACAGCTGGAAACAGTTGCGTCATACTAGTTACCATCACACCAGAAATTGCGGCAATACCGCCTGCCAATACAAGTGCTTGAGTAAACGCCAGTTGTACGTTAATACCCATTAACAAGGCTGCATCTTTATTTTGTGAGACCGCACGAATGACATAACCTACTTTGGTTCTATTAACCGTCCAGCTAACCAGAACCATCATGACTAAAGCAACGGCGAGGGTTAACAAGGTTTGGTAAGGTACAACCACATCGGATATTTTAAAGCCGGATGGGATTTTGAAAGGTTGGCGCATGGCCGATGGTCCTGCAATATTAAGCAAACTATTTTCCACTAATGAAGCAATGGCTACAGTTACAATAATAATATTTACTGAAAAATCCTCTCGTTCATACATCCAACGAACCACCAAATGGTAGAGGGCATACCCCGCTAACATGCCAGCTAAACCCGCAATAGGTAGTACAAATAACCAATGACCTCCCAACACAGTCATCACCCAATAACCCGTATAACCGCCTATGGCAATGAATCCACCATGGGCCATGTTGAGCATACCCATTGAACCCCAAAGCAGTGATAAAGCAAGTGTGCCTACGGCATACATCGCACCAACTGTTAAACCACTAATAGTAATTTGTAAAAAAGTATCCATAATTTCTATGCACCCAGATAAGTATTTAACAGGTCACTGCTTTCTTTTAGTTCGTCGGCTGAACCATTCCAAACAAACGCGCCATCATCCATTAGGTAAATCCAGTCTGCGACACTTTGCAACCGAGTTGGGTTTTCTTCAACAATCAGTAATGTAGGGCTTGATGTTCTCAAACCTGCAATCACTTCGTAAATATGGTCAATGATTTTTGGCGCCAAGCCTAAGGAAGGCTCATCTAACATCATAATTTCGCCACTTGTCATAAGTCCTCTGCCAATGCCTAGCATGCGACGTTCCCCTCCAGAAAGGGTTCTTGCCTGCTGACTACTGCGCTCAAAGAGCCGAGGGAAAAAATCATACACTGTTTCAAGTCGGCGGTTGAGTTCATCTCCACTTGGAGCAAGATAACCTCCAAGAATGAGATTTTCTTCAATGGTCATATCAGGAAAGATCAAATCACCCTGAGGAATATGCACCAAACCTTGGTTTACTCGGGTATATGCAGGCATTTCTTGGATAGCAGTACCATTGAGAAAAATTTGACCAGACCAGACTGGAACTAGGCCAGAAATGGCCCGCAACAAGGTGGTTTTCCCGTGTCCATTGGGTCCAGTTATCCCTACGACTGAGCCTTCAGGCACGGATAAAGAGAGATCATGTAGCACCTGCCGTTGGCCATATCCAGTAGTTAGATTATCTATTTTCAACATGGACTTACTCATGATGTAATTCCTTGTTAATGCTATCGGGATCAGCATTGTTTGCCACCGACCAAAACAGTGCCGCTTTGAGTTCGTCCAGTTCTTGTTTGCCTAACAAATTATTCGACTCTCCCTGAATAACTGCTCTAGCTGCTTTTTCAATGGCCTTGGCTCTCATTAACGCTTTGTCTTCTTTAACATCAGTGGCCAAAATTCTTTTACTGTTAGTCAGGTGAGCTTCTTCCAACATGCTTGCTAATAGTTCAAACGGCTGTGCTTCTGAGCTACCCGCGTTGTGAGCTTTCATAACTCCCTGTGCCGCTCGAGCAATTTTAGTTGCTTTGTCACTATCAGCTCGTTGGCCTAGGAGCGTGTCTAGGTTCATGTAATCAATTGGGTAAATGCGACCTGCGCGATATTGTTTGAGTAATTGTCGGGCTGCGCTCGCAACATCTTGCGACCACGCATCTTCGATGAACATTTCATCCGCATCAAGATTGGTGAGTTTGGCTTCAAGTGTCGGGGCTTTAATTGGTTTAGCGTTAATTTGTCCAGACGAACCTTCGCCAAGATAAACCTCAACAACTGCCTTATCATGGGCCAGACCTAGCGGTGTGCCTTGATATAGTTTTCCACCCTGATTCATGATCATTACTTCGTCAGATAAGCCAACCAAAAAACGCATCACATGCTCAATCAGAATAACGGTAATACCCTTTTCTTCTGTCAAACGCCTGACCACTGCTTCGACTTGGTCTATTTCCTGTGGTACAAGACCGCCCACAGGCTCGTCCATCATTAAAATACGCGGGCTTGTGGCTAAGGCAGCAGCAATCATCAGTAACTTACTATCTACCAGATTCAGGTCTGAAACGATCTCATCTGCTTTGTCTCTAAGGCCTGTGAGGTCAAGAGCATTGTCGGCTCTATAGCGTTCTTCATCATTAAAAAAAAACTTGGGTAGTTCTTTTAACATGTGTCCATGATGAGCCGCTAACATCACATTGTCGCGCACTGTAAGGGTATCAAAGGACGCATTCATCTGAAACGTTCGAGCAATGCCTTGGTGGCACACCTCGTGGGGCGCCATGTTAACAATAGACTTGCCATCCAAAAAAATATCTCCACTTGTAGCAGGGGCAATGCCACAAATAACATCATATAAGGTGGTTTTGCCGGCGCCGTTAGGGCCTCCTATACCAAAAACGGTGCCGGCCTGAACATCAAAAGTAAGCTTATCAACGGCATTTAAAGCGCCATAGGATTTGGTGACCCGCCGACAGGATAAGAGAGGCTGCTGTTCACTAGTCGCCCGTTTTATCTTTCTATCTTTTTTCATGCGGTTTACCATTATCCTAGCGCTCCAAATTTAGCCTTATCAAACACTTTCTCAGTTCACTTCTACCTACTTGAACCATGGTGGTAACTGGAACTTACCAACCGTATATGGATCAGGATATACAACCACAGGCGGTTGATTCTTATCTTGAATCTGCTGCAGCATATGCGGATGCCCTAATGAAGGGTCGCGCGTATAGGTAGGATAAGGCAGTGTTGCCTGGAATTCTGGGTGATACCAGTAGCTTCCAGTTGGTCCCCTGAAGGTAAAACGTTTTAAGGCCCATGCAATCTTACGATTTTGTTCATAGTTGCCTGGCTCACCAGTGCCACCGGCCATAGCAGCTGCTAGTGCATAGTGCATCATTGGGCCATAGCTTAATGCTCCTGGTTGGGGATCAGACTCAGCACCGTATTTAGTCGCATGAGAATCGACATAGGATTGTGCATACTCGTCAGAAAGTAGTCCGTCCACTGTACCTGTCAACACGCCTACTGAGGCATCACCTGCAATATCACGGAAGGCTTTTTGAAGTGCACCATATTGGTAATAGAACAGGCTATTGGTTGGGTTTTCAGCAAACTGCAATTGACATTGTGCAATATCACCAGCAAAAAAGTGCGTGTTGGCGATGGCAGCAGGATTGATCTTACGGATTTTAGACAACACTGGACCCCACTCCGTTGTAGGGGTTTGCACAACCTCATCGAATACCACCTCAAAGCCCTTTTCAGGGGCAGCATCTTTCATCGCGTTGGCAATAACAATACTGTAAGGAATTGAGCCCACAATAATGGCTATTTTATTATTGTCTGGTTTCCAGACTCCTGCATCTCTAAGGTCAGCCAGCATTTGGATATATCCTGCGCCATACCAATATTCAGCAGGGTCGGCCATAAAACAATTGAAATACCGATCGGGGTTAGATTTAACAGTATTGTGATGCTGGATCGATGTATTGACATGCATATAAATAATGCCAGCATCTGCAATTGGCTCATATTCTGCATCATTAGGACCAATATTATAACCATTAATAATGGCGTGACACTCATGACGATCAATGAGGTAGTTTGCTGCAGCGACAACTTCAGTTGCACTCATGTTTTTAGTATCCACAGCGTGAGGCTCAAGTCTGCGCCCCAAAATACCACCATGGTCGTTGATTTCTTCAATGGCTAATTCGACGCCTCGTTTATAGCCTTGGCCATCGGAAGCTGCAGGACCCGTTAACGGATACATAGAGCCTATTGGGATGGGTTTTTTATTGACTGCTGCATGAGCTCCTTGGTTGAGCATACCCAAAGTGCTTAAGCCTAAGGCACCTCCACCCAAACCTAAGGTTTTCATGAAATTACGACGAGTTCCGTCATCTACAGGTCCATTGGTTGCTGCAGTTTCTTTTAAACGCGCCTTGCCTTCTTCATTGGCTGTGAGTTCAGCTGTGTTATGCGCCTTCCAGTTTTTTTGTTCACCTTTATTTGACATTTTATGTTTCCTCTATAGGTTAATTGCTGCTTGTTCTAAGCATAATATTTGCTCACAAATTTATTCCCTCCCCTCCTTAACGTGATCGTAATTTGGTTATTTTTATTTAATCGTTATATCTAAGATACACTAAGGTCCTTAATTTATTAGTAATTCTTAATTTATTTTAGGCGTATTGATACTCTGATGGGTTGCTGTGGGTTCTAGACCAGCATCCATTTCAAGTACCTGTTTTTTCCACATTTTTTCACGCTGTGCAGCTTCTGCTGCCATTTTCTTAATTAGTGGAGCAGCTAAACCATTGGCAGCAGGCCGCCCTGAATCGAATTGATTATTGAATTTCAAGCTTTCTGCCTGCGATCTGGCATCTTCTTCATTGTTATACACAAGGTCTTCAAAAATTTGGACTGGTGATATTGAATCTGCCCTCATTTGACCAACCGCCCATGCTGCGCCGGGTTCCAGACAGATAACGACATACCAGCCCTCCATGGGCCCTGGGCGATAGTTATTTAATTTAAAAAGTGTTTGTGCAAGATCCCCAAAATCACCCTCACCTTCAGGGATACCCGGTTCACTCACTGGTGTTGAGACCTCTAGATCAAAGAACTTTGCCCACTTGTAACTCCCACTTGGTAATCCTGAGTGATTTAAGTCCATCGACTGTTTGCCCCTATAAACTGGGTGCACCCACCAGAAGTGGTCCTTTTTTTGTTTGACTTCTTTTCTGTTACTCATCGCACTCTCCAGAAGCTTAAGGCAATGGCCCATCTTTTATGAACCCATTAATAACGTTTTGCATGATTTGAGAAACATTATTTTCATAGTTATTGTGAGATAAGGAACCCGTCCATGACATTGAGCCCACCGAGAACACAGCTCCGTCATTGGGAGTTTTGTAATACACTATGTCAGCCCTAATGTTTGGGTTGGTTTCACCTGTACCTGCAGCACAATAACCCCGTGCATTGAAGGTTGACTCCTCCGAAACGGAAACAAACATGTCCGAATGTCCCTCAGAGGTTCCCAACAGAAATGCTCTATGGGGTGTACCTAGTTCCAAATCATATCTATCTAACTCAAGACCAGCGGCACCATCACCAATTAAACCAAAGTTGCCAATGGGTTCGTCAACACCCACACCCTCCATAATCCATGAGCATTGGGCATTCTCACTATCTGGAGACCTTCGATAATAGGACGAATAGGTTAGGCCAAAGGAGGTAAATGTTACCCCTAGCAACTTACTCATTACCCGGCCTCGAACTCGCCATAGGCCACCGTGCTTGCCATCAAATGCATTGCAATATTCACCAGGCTCTATGGTCCACGCACGCGTACCATTGTCGCCCTTGCGTACTTCAATAAGATTGTTACTATCTGGGTGCGGCACTGTCACCCAATAAAAGCCATTTGCTGCAAGGTACATCCAACGACCACCTTGCATTTGATAATCATGGTAATAATCCATCATTTGTTCTGATGGGTATTCTGGATGGTGACCGGTAAGCACTACTTTATAGTCTTTGAGAAGATCGACTCCTTCATCCTGTAAATCTATATCGGTATGGATGTCACAGTCGTACCCCATTTCATGCAGCCAATCAGTAATATGCAGATCAGCATTTAACTGCCATAAGGATGGAGATAGCACATGGATATACTTTGGCCGCATGTTAATGATGGGTCTTAAACGTGAAGAGGTGTTGACCCCCCAACCATCACGATAATGCGCATATGTTCCTAAGCCGTAACCACGCTCTTTATTCAACAGTAGATCACCAGGCTGTAACAAGGGTACTCGGCCCGTCAGAAGTTGCGCAATAACTGAATTAACACTCAAGTTATCATTGGCATAGGCCATATAACTAAAGATAGGTAAGACCAGTGCAATTTTGGCCTTTGAACCAGTTTTAGGTGGACGCACAGCAAAAGGAATGTAGTCCTCGGTGTCTGCAGATGCAATGCGATTCACTCTTAAACGAGCAGCATATACACCACTTGGTAAACCTTCTGGCACAGTGAGCGTGAAGGATTGATCCCAACGTGCATCATCAACTGATTCATCATGGAAGTGGATGGCACCATATTCGTGGGGCCCATGGGTGAAGCTCATAAAGTCTGAACTCCAGTTAAAGCCAGTTACAGCGCGCACTGGAATATTGACACATTGGCCGTGTGACAGGGTCAGACTCTTATCAATAATGCTTTGCGATGCAGCGTTATCTTTAATATTACTAACAAAATCCCACGCACCAATGACACAGGCACGCAACTCATTGGGGGCATGTTCAATACCCTGACAACTGAGTAACATCTCAATTTCATGATCTTCTAGTGCTCGATTTGCTAGTTTTGGCCGCTCAATTTTGCCATTGTATTTGAGCGTATGGATTGGAATTTCCATAGGTTCACTTAATTCTCGATGAATACCACCATTAAGATAGCGTCCAGCACAGGATTTTTTAGTTGCTGCACCCATAAGGAATGGGCAATCATTCTGTGCAGGGCCTCCCATATAGCTTGAACCTTGAATTTCTCCTTGGGTATCATCCACTGGGTGTAACATGCTCATGCCATGGCCATTGTTGGTATTGGTCACATAGGGACGTTGAAATACTCTAACCTTGCCACTTGCGGCGTCAAAGGAAACCGCAACCTTGTACCACATCTTCCTGAACAACGGTTTACCCGTTGAGAACTCTTCTATTTTCCCTGGCCCATGACCAATTTTTAAACATAATTCTCCCTGCTCATTGATAAACATACCGTAACCAGTGTCATGCTCGGCGTCCCATTTGGACAGGATGCTTTGCACACCAACGGGCACACCTTCTGTATCAACAACGGGCGTAGTTGGGTATATATAGGCACACATAGTAAAACTCGACAAATTAAAACGATCATCGTGGGGCACCATAATATAGCCCCCAATGTGCATTTCTTGGTGCTTGCCCGGATACATATCGCTGACCGCCGTATGAATCAATTCCTCTTTGTAGCCGGGGCCTTCTGGGTTGGTATCACCATGTATAAGACGCACAATATCAGCTTGATAAGATTCGTTGTATTCAGAGTGCACATGAAAGCTTATGTCATCTCCAGGTCGCACCGAAAACTTATCTGAATATCCAGTAATTCTTAACATATAGTCTTGTGGTTGAAGTGTCTTCTCAGTCATAATTTTTCTCTAAGCCCCACGAACATTAATTTGATCATAATGCAGATTGCGGATTACATCTCTATGCCATATTGTTCAAGAAGGGTGCTAAGGCGTTTAAGAAATATTGCATGCTCGGCAGCTGCCCTAGTTGCATAACGTTCATCAGATAGCTGCACTGGCGACCCTCGCGCTCCTGGTAAGAAACCAATGGTATATTCCTGCCAAGGTTTGGTTTCAATAATTGTATGTTTGCCAGTCTGAGGCATCATACGCAGTTTATCTAACAGTCTTGCTAATGCGTTGCTTTGAAGGGGAGCGGGTGCTCCTGGTTGGGTTGCTTGTCCTACTGGAGCGGACAGATGTTCAGCAATTATTGTTTCTCTATCTTCCTTATTAACCAGATGGGGTAAGATATACATGCGGGTATCGTAATCATCAACCGCTATGAACCCGTGATTGTTCTGCAATGCTGTATTGGGTGGCTCGTTGCGTTTTTTGTACATAATGAGTTACTCCGTGGTTTGGGCACCTATTAAATTCATTTGATACCCAGGCCTTTTTTATCCAATCAACCGACTATTTTTTTTCTGGGATAATCTTAGATAAGAGCGAACTCTTGCCTGTGACTAGCTCAGACAATCCACTGCCCTGACTGTCCGTCAAGCCAACTTCATACAATAAACCGTCCAGTATTGGTGCCTGTGTGCGGTACTTAAGGGCTCCACTGACTACTTTATCAACGAGGTTCCCATCGGATGAACCAGAAGTCATGCCATCTCCACCATCAACTACAGTAGAACCACTGCCGTTAATGCCCACTCCATTCACATCAACAATTTTTATGCTATCTATATTTCCAAGTGGTTTTACACTTTCTCTAATGATCTCTGGCAGTTGTTGAATGACGCTCATTTTCACCTGCATAGAAACCTGTTCACTTGACAATAAGTTCGCAGCCTCATTAATCTTTTGCCGCCCTTCTGCCTCAGCCAATAACTTAACTCGCTCCGCAACCGCTTCACCATTGGCAACAATTTCGATCGCTGCTGCATGATCATTGGCAGCCGATTTTTCTGCTTGTGCAGCTAAACGAATCGCAATGGCTTTTTCTTCTGCAACACGATGGGCCTTGACCAAGGTGATCGATTTTTCACGTTCAGCTCGAGCCATTTCTCGTGCAGTATTGACACTTTCTTCAGCACTGGCAGAATCCGCCTCAGCCTGGTGTACACTAAGCTCTGCTAGGGCGCGTTCCTTTTGTTTTTCAAGCAAACCAATGGTGCTTTCTTCTTTAGCAATTTCGACGATCTGCCGACGCTCAATTTCAGCTTTTTCTAAGCTCTTTGATTTATCAATTTCAGCTTCTCGCACCTTTTGTTCCATGACAATGCGCTGCTGAGTAACTGTTTGTTCTGAAGTCAGTCTCAATTTCTCTACTTTCTCTGTCTCCACAATACCCGCCTCAGCAGCCTCAGATCGTCGTTCAGCCTGAACCTGAGCAATCTCAGCTTCGTGTTCTGCCCGACGCTCGGCAATATCTTTTTCAACTCCCAGTCGTGCATATTCAGATTCGCGCTTTACGTCAAAGCTTTTCACTTCAGCCTCAAGGTTAGTTCGTTGAATTTTTAGTTCAGTTGTTTTTTCTATTTCGTTACGCTTTTTACGACTGTCTTCAATTTCATTGGTAATTTTAATGAGGCCAACGGCATCAAAGGTATTAGCCGGATTAAAGAACTCTTTGCTAGTTTGATCCATGCTACTTAAAGAGACTGACTCCAGCTCTAAACCATTTTTAGTGACCACATCTTCGACTAAATCCCGCACCCGTTTTACATAGTCTCTGCCTTTCTCATGGAGGTCGTCTAAGTCCATTTCTGCGGCAGCCGTTCTTAGGGCATCTACAAATTTGCCTTTTAACAAGTCTTGTATGGCCTGGGGGTTTAAAGTTCTTGCACCCAAAGTTTGTGCGGCCATAGCGACCCCAGCTTGTGTCCCCACCACATGGACATAAAACACGGCATGAATATCTGCCCTCATTCTGTCTTTGGTAATCAATGCATTTTCTTTAGCACGGGTAATGTCCAAACGCATGGTATTCATATTAACTGGAGTCACATGGTGCACTATAGGAATAGCCAACTTACCCCCGGTCAAAACTACCCTTTCTCCAAACAAGCCTGTTCTTACAAACGCCACATCTTTAGAGCTCTTTTGATAGAACTTTGCAAACACAACGATCAGAATGAGAAGAACAACCAAACCTATAAGAATCCAGTTTCCAGCACTCATTAAACAAACTCCCTTAATTAAATTGTCCACCAGACGAATTGCTTTTTTTGCCGAGCGTCTAGCTCAACCCCACATAAAATTAATTTTCGGGGAGCCTTCCTAACCTAGTCATTTAACGCCCCTTCATTAGGGCATTTTGTAAAGCTGATGTAAAGCACTATTTACAAATGATTTACATATTAGTTTAAAGGTCATTAAGTAATGATTTTAAAATAAGTGTTTAAACCATGGGATAGTGAAATATAAGCCACACGCAATTCTTGTTAGCTAATCAGCGAGCGGTAAACGAGAGGTAAACGAGATATATTTTGAGCATAGCTCTCAAACACAAATAACGGTTTAGCTAACCACCATGACAACAAAGGTTTAGGTGATGTTTCAGTAAGCTAATTGTTAATGGCGATGGGGTTTGCATTGTAATGCAAACAATAATTTGATGAGCCACCAAAAGCACTGTCACGTGGCTAAATACTTAATAGGGAAAGTGCATCAATCATCTAGTCTAATGATGTTCAATACCATCAAACATACGCTCCATTGATTAGCTACACAGGAGCAATTAACCTATAATATGACTGTCCCTCAATGACCTACTCACTGGCTTTTTAAGACGTTCATCACCAAAAATAAGAGACACTTAATTAACATTAACAATCTGGGCTTATAATTCAATGAAGGCAGACAAATACCATTTACTTGTTGTTGATGATGAACCAGTCACACTTAATAACTTTATCGATTATTTTGAAGTGGCTGGCTTTTTTGTGACCGCCTTGGAAGATGGGAGGTTGGTCAACGAGTCCCTTGCTAACAACGAAATTGATTTAGTCCTCTTAGACATCAACCTACCCGGTGAGGACGGACTGAGTATTGCCCGCGAACTAAGAAGAACATCTGATATTGGAATTATTTTAGTGACCGGCAGGACGGACGATATTGACCGCATTGTTGGCATCGAAATCGGTGCCGATGACTATGTCACCAAACCAGTTAATCCTCGTGAGCTGCTGGCCAGAATCAAAAGCATCCTCTGGCGCATGAGTAAAGACCGTCCTGAAACTACAACACCATCTGGTAATTCTACTGGAACAATTAAAGTATTTTCAAATTGGTGCTTAGATATGGAAAAACAACAGTTGCGAAGTCAAAATGGCACACCTGTCAGCCTTACTGGTGCCGAGTATAATATATTGATGTACTTTACTGATCACCCAGGCCTCATAATTAATAGAGACCAGTTAATAAATCAAATTGATGAGGCCAAGGATGAGAACTTTTCTAGCCGAACTGTCGATGTTCTTATTGGTCGATTACGTAAAAAGTTAGAAACAGACAAATCAGAGGCTACCCTGATTGAGACTGTTTGGGGTAAAGGCTATCGCTTTACTAGCCAAGTTAAAATAACCTAAGACGCTATTTATTTGTAATCACAAAGTTAGTCACTATCTGCATCTGATTGCACTTTTTCTAAAGCTTTGACTAACCGATCACACGACAATTCATATAGACTTTTGAGCTTTTCGAGGTGGCTAGGCAAGTCTTTGCTTTTATCACAAGCAAGAGCTTCTAGATCACCCGCCAATTCGTACAAGCGGTAAAGTCCAACCGCAGAGGCTGATCCTTTTAACTTGTGCATGCCGTCTTGAACTGTAACAAAATCTTCGTTGGCTATGGCTTGATTGACTACCTTAAGCGTCTGAGCCGAGGTGTGAAGAAATAAGCCTGTTTTTATTTTGGTTTTTTCAATACCAATAAATTCAACGTCTTGCTTTAGTAAATCATAGCAGTCCCATCCATCAGGGTAAGCGCCATGCACAACAGGGGATTGGGAAAATGCCAATTGACCCTGCTGAGAAACTACCTGATAAAGGGTTTCATCTAATATTAAGGGCCGTACTGGTTTGGCGATAAATGCATTCATATTAGCCCCTACAAAGTCATCTACTTTTTGAGGATTAACATGTGCAGAGATGGCAATAATTGGTACCAACGATCTCTGGCTGGGCAGTTTTCTAATCATCTTAGCTGCCTCAACACCATTTATTTTTGGCATTCTAAGATCCATCAAAATAACATCATAATCATGATTTGATGCTAGCATCACAGCAGTCTCGCCGTTTTCTGCTTCGGTGACCCTGTGCTTGGCTTTTTCTAGATATGTCCGCAACACTAAACGACTGGTTGGATCATCTTCAACCACTAAAACATTCAAAATTTTAGTGCATTGAAAACCCGTCTGATTAGCCAGTGAATCATCATTTTGAGGAGTAATGGATAAAAGGTTTTGTTTAAATGGTAATTCGAAGCTAAATATTGAACCCACACCAAGGGTGCTACTGCAAGTAATTTTGCCACCCAGAAGACTTACTAGGCGGGTGCAAATGGACAACCCTAGACCCGTCCCTCCATATTCTGCTGGTATTGACACCATGCCTTGGTGAAATGCCTCAAAAATATTTTCTTGGAGATTATGTGGAATACCAATGCCAGTATCTTCTATTTTAAAAACTACCCAGATATTACTATCATCGCTACTGGGTTGCCTTAGCACGGTCAATTTAACGCTACCCTTGTTAGTAAACTTGAGTCCATTACCCATTATATTCAAAAGAATTTGTCTAAGTTTACCTACATCACCATATAAAATATGGGGCATTAACGGGTCCACATCTGCATTTAGGAAGATATTTTTATTGTCCGCTACAGGCTTTAATACGGTAATCATGTCATTTATAACAGCGTGGATATTAAAATCAGCACCGGTAACAATTAAGTTACCTGCCTCAATTTGCGAATACCCAAGAATATCATTTAAAATTTCTAATAAAGTATTTGAAATGACTTCTAGGGTATTCAAATAGTCTACTTGCGGTGCCGTGAGTTCAGTGTCCTTTATCAAGTTGATCACGCCAATCAAGCTGCTCATAGGCGTGCGAAGCTCATGGCTCATGGTTGCAAGAAAGTCTGTTTTCACCTTACTTGCACTCTCTGCTAACTCCCGTGCCCTGAGATGTTCAATGGACTGTTGTGCCAATTCACGATTAACTTCTAAAATTTGTTTAGTACGCTCTTTGACTAATTTCTCTAGAGTATCCTTGCGCATTCTAAGAGACGCCTCGGTTTCTATTTGCACCTCATGAAATCGCTGTTTTTCAATCGCATCTTCCCTAAATGCAATAACTGCATCGGCCATTAATGTCAATTCATCATGCTCATGCTGGTCTATATCCAACTCAATTTCATAGTTTCCTTTGGCTAGTTCAGTCATGCCTTCTTCTAGTACTTTTAAGCGGCGAACTGCTGTAACTACATAAAACCACAAAATTAAACCCACGGATGCAATAGTGACTATAATCGCTACCAAGGAAATATTTCGGCCCAAAAACATATCGTTTTCTGACTGCAGCATTTGACTATTAATATGATCATGTACCTGGCCTATATATCTGCCGACCTCACTATTGACACTAATCACATGATCATTATTGTCATCCTGCAGATCAATTAGGCTCATATCGAGTCTTAAAAGATTACGGTTGATCTCAAATACATTATCCTTATTGAAAGTTTTGCTATTTGCAATAATCAACTGCAGAAATTCTTCAGCCGTTTCTCGAGTAGATCTCTTTGTGATCCTTCGAACTTTGCTAACAATGGCATTCAAATTAATAGTAAATTCACTTTGAAGGTAGTTCATTACTATCAAATCGGTTTCTCTAGTCAGTTGATTAATGATGCCCACCAACTTTACAGTTTCCACTTTTAAGGCTGAACGGTCTGTTTCAGAGAGTCCTAATTCTCTTAACCAAAAGTTTTTTTCAACCCATTCTGGACTATTTCCATTAATGAAATTTTCAAATCCAGCAGGATTTTCTGCACTCAGAAATCTGCTAAGATCGGCCGCCGCATTCATTAGCTCCGTAGACACAACATCACGTTTTCTTGACAATTCAAGCCGCAAGTTAACTAGCTCTTCTTGTTGTTTTACGTTTTTAAGAAGTTTGCCCCCTAAAGACTCCAAAGATTGGACAGTTCTCGCATTAGAGTGACTGTTAGTTAACTGAGCCAAAACCACTTTTAGCTCAGTCTTATCCCCTTCTAAATTATTTAATAAATCACTACGCTCTTTTTTTATTTTTGCTCGATTAAGAGCATTTATATTGGTTGAGATTCTACTCGTTACTGCCGCTAACTGTTGGGCTTTAATCATTGCAGGAATGGTGTCTTGAATAATTTTCTGCTGATTATTTGCCGCATTTACAAACCCAATCCACCACACAAGTGCAGCCAACAAGACCGCACTTGAAGAAAAACCAAAGGCCAATAGTAGTTTTTTACTGATACCTAAATTCATAATGTATTCATACAAGAACATCTTCTTTTGATAGGTAAATATTTAACAGTGCATTAGCGGACCATGGAATAGTTTTATTAGAAAGCTGCCTGATTTTAAATAGTGATCACCGCAACACTAACCAAAATTTGACACTTCTAATGCTGGCTAAAGGATAAACCGCCTCGTACCAAAAACACACACATTCTATGAATTTTACTTTTCATTTACATATTAATTCATTTGTGTGACTCCCGTATACCTTGGCATTTGGTTTATCGAGTCTTATTGGGGACGTTATGCAGATTAGAGTGGGTTATGGATATTTCTTGACACAGGAATTATCAAAACCAACTAATGTTCACGAGCTGGGATATTATTAAAGAATAGATAGATTTATTAATGCCTCGTCTATGGCACTTTCTACTTCCTTCACGCCGGCCCAGAGAAACATTAAATCATTGGTAAACAAGTCAACCAGAGCGAAGCTCATAGGTTATATCTTGATGTTTACTAGAGCAATGAATATGGTTAGGCAAAATCACCAAAATTAAAGGTGTCAGCGGGGTCAAATCTGCTTTTGTGATGCGCAAAGTACTTGATAGCACTGCACTGCCTTTAGGGTATGTGAAGCATTAATCTTGTATTAGGGGAATACACCACGGCTTTTGCATTGCTCTAACTTTAGCCCTAATTCAACTAAACAACACACTCAGGTGCTTGCGGGAGCGTGGCCCAAAAAGCTGG
>Ga0115003_10001857_pt1 | contig 17997 bp, 19 predicted proteins | sample ArcticOcean_MG_C_7_FD_88736 | JGI IMG/M metagenome (GOLD analysis project Ga0115003, IMG submission 88736) | Marine microbial communities from western Arctic Ocean - ArcticOcean_MG_CB11_88 | ecosystem: Environmental > Aquatic > Marine > Oceanic | place: Arctic Ocean: Canada Basin | collected... | reverse complement strand
AGAAAACGTTATATTGGAAGATAACGTGTTCGTAGGTCCTCATACCGTTTTTACTAATGATAAAAATCCACCCTCAAACGGGGCTTGGAAAGAAGAACCACCGACTGTAGTTAAAGAGGGGGCTGCAATTGGGGCTAACTCTACAATATTACCTAATATCGTACTTGGTAATGATTGTAAGATAGGTGCCGGTTCAGTGGTAACTAAAAACGTACCTAGTGAAGAAGTTTGGGTGGGTGTACCAGCAAGAAAATTAAAATCGTATGGAAAATACTAAATCAATTATAAGCGTAATAGGGCGAGGATTTGTTGGTGATGCGGTATATTCCTGGTTTAGGAATAAAGGATATAAAATTAAAAGCTATGATAGATATAAGAGTTTCGATTCATTCGAATCTACTCTTGATTCTGATATAATGTTTTTATGTCTACCAACACTTTTTTCTAATGAATTAAGAGGTTATGACTATAGTGCACTACATGAGGTATTAAATAGATTAAATAAAAAAGAGTATAAGGGGACGATAGTAATAAAAAGTACCACCCAACCAAACACTTGTTTGAACATCTCTCACCTTTACAATCTTAATATTGTTCATAATCCAGAATTTCTAACAGCCAGAACCAGTGAAAAAGATTTTTCCGAACAAAAACACATTGTATTAGGTTACACTGAAAATAAAGAACAGTTAGTTGATGTTGTTAAGTTATACGAGTCTAGTTTCCCAGAATCTAAAATTTCTATCTGTACTTCTACAGAATCGGAACTTATGAAAATATTTGCTAATTCTTTTTATTCGGTTAAGGTACAATTTTTTAATGAAATGTACGACTTATGTGGTAAAATGGACTCTAATTATGATATGGTAAAGGATCTCATACTTAAAAATGGATGGGTAAATGAAATGCACACAAACGTACCTGGTCCAGATGGACGACTAAGTTATGGGGGAGCTTGCTTTCCTAAGGACACCCAAGCACTATATAACACAATGTTAGAGAATGGTAGTATTTGTGAAGTATTAGGAGCAACAATAAGCGAAAGAAATAAAATGAGAAAAAATGAAGATTCTTAGTGTCATTGGTACTAGACCTCAGTATGTAAAAATTAAACCTATTTTTGATTACTGTAACGAAAATAAGATTAACCATATCATTGTTGATACTAACCAACACTATAGTGAAAATGTTTCTGATTATTTTATAGACGAATTTTCACTCCGTATTGATCATAACCTTAAAACATCAAATAGTGGAGAAGTGTTTTTCATAACACAGACTATGGAGAAGTTAACAGAAATCTTAGAAGATGAAAATCCTGATTTTGTATTAATATATGGAGACACAAATAGTACCTTATCCTCTTCTCTGGTTTGTTATAAACAAAAAATTCCTTTTGCCCATATAGAGGCCGGTCTAAGATGTAACGATATTAAAGTTCCGGAGGAATTGAACAGAATAGTTGCCGACTTGACATCACAAATTCAATTCACCCCTAAAGAAACAGGAGATTTCTTTACTTTTAGTAATGAAGTAGTGTGTGGTGATTTAGAATACGAATTACTTAATAGATATTACGATAAAGATATTACTTTTACGGGTCCGCCTGTTATGACAATCCATAGAAAAGAAAATCAAAATGTCGAAAGTTTTTCTAAAATTCTTTCTTTCTGTGAATCATACAATAAACCCATAGATTTTTACTTACATCACAGTACAGAATCCTTTATTAAACGTAATAACATCACTCTTCCAAAGAATATAAAAATCAAACCACCCGCAAAATATAGTGAAATGGTAGACGCGTTATCAAGTTGTAAATTTATCATTACAGACTCAGGTGGTTTAATGAAGACATGTCCATTTTTTTCTAAAAAATGTATAGTTATGAGAGATAATGTTGAATGGGGGGAAGTAGAGTCATCTGACTATGGAGTGAGATATAAGAACCTCACCAACCCTTTAGAATGGGTAGTGACCAATAAAGAAGTAAGACAGAAGGATTTTTACATGAAGAATGGAAGACCTTCTAAAATAATAATAGATAACGTAAAAAAAATATTAAATGGTACCAAGAAATAACAAGGAAAAAACACCACCAAAGGGAACGGTCAGATTTTCATTAAGTTTATCCTCAGAACAAAAAGCCGCGAAAACGGAAATATTAAAACACCCTTTTAATTTTGTTGTTGGAAAACCAGGGAGTGGTAAGACATTACTAGCGGTACAAATCGCACTAGACCAATTCTTTAAGAAACAATGTAATAAAATTATTATCACTAGACCAACAGTTTCTACAGAAGATAACGGATTTTTACCTGGTTCTGAGAGAGAAAAAATGGAACCGTGGTTAGTCCCAATTAGAAGTAATATGAGGAAGGTTTACAATAAACCCGAAAAATTAGACTCAATGGAGAAGGATGAATCTATCGAATTGGTGTCATTAGCTCACTTTAGAGGAAGGACCTTTGAGGATAGTGTTTGTATTATAGATGAGTTCCAAAATCTTACCAAGTCTCAACTATCCATGGTATTAAGTAGGTTAGGTAAGAATTCTACTATGATATTCACAGGGGATAACCAACAGATTGATCTTAAGGATAAGAACTACTCTGCAATACACGAAGTTCCAAAAATATCAACATCAAAATTCGTATATAAATCATTATTAACTGATAATCATCGTCATGAAGCAATAGACGCGGTTTTTGAGTTATTAAATGGGATGTAATTAACTTTACTTTAACAAGATTAGAAATAAATTTCATTATAATGAGAATAGGAATAAATATAGACGGTGTTTTAAGAAATTTACTAGGTAAATTAACTACGACATTTGAGAAATACTTCGATAAGGAAGTATCAGTTGAGGATATTAAAGATTACGACTTGGAAAAGTATTTTGAGTTTAATGACGAGGATAGTTTAGATAAATTATTATATGAAGATTGTTCTCTAGAAATATTTGGTTACTCTAGTGAGATAGAGGACCAAGTTGTTACTAAATTAAATAATTTTATCCGAGAAAATCTTGATAAGAATGAGATAGTTTTATTATCTAGAGAATGTGGTAGGGCTATTCCTTCTACATTATTTTTTCTTTCGAAGACTGGATGTATGGCAAAAGAAATAAAATTTGTTAGTAGCTATGAAGAAATGTGGGACCATTGTGACATATTAGTTTCCACTTTCCCAAAAGCGTTAGAAAGTAAACCAATGGATAAGAAATCCATAAAGATTAACCGACTTTATAATAAAGATATTGTCTCTGATTATAATATAGACAAGACTGTAGATTTATTCGAAGAAGGTTATATTGATAAAATAATTAATACCAAAACGGTAGAACATAAAGAATTAAATTAAAATGAGTGAGATAACACAAAAAGTAAAAAACGCAATTAAGACCCTAGAAACCAAAACGAATAAAATTTATTTTTTCTGTATGGATTCTAAAGGATCAGCAATGGCTGCTGTATCAACTATCTATGAACATGTTAAGATCCTAAGAGAATTAGGATATAATGCAATAATCCTAACAGAAAAGAATGACTATGTTAAACCAGATTGGTTAGGTGACGGATACGGAGAAATACCTCATGAAGCTGTTAGTGGAGAAAGTCAAGGAGCTTTAATAGGTCCACAAGACTTTTTAATCCTTCCGGAAATTTATGGTGGGGTTTTAGACCAACTAAAAGACGCTAATTGTGAAAAAATTATGTTTGTACAAGCTTATGATTACATATTCGAATTGATGAAACCAGGAGTTACTTGGGGACAATTTTCGGTGAGAAGATGTCTTACAACAACTAAATCTCAAGAAAGTTACGTTAGTTCCTTATTCCCTAACATTAAAACCTCAATCGTTAGTCCCACAATACCTGATTATTTTGTAAAGAATAAAGAACCAAAAAAACCTTTTATCGCAATACATTGTCGTGAGTCTAGAGAAACCGCTAATTTTATTAAAAGTTTTTACATTAAACACCCATTCCTAAAATGGATTACGTTTAGAGATATGAGAGGTTTAACTAGACCAGAGTTTGCGGAAGCATTAAGGGAATGTGCTCTTTCAGTTTGGATAGACCCTATAGCAGGATTCGGTACTTTCCCAATAGAATCTATGAAGTCGGGAACTCCAGTTGTTGGTTTGGTACCGGATTTAACACCTAATTGGTTAACCGAAAAAAATGGAATTTGGACTAACAATAAATTAACTTTAGTTGACACCGCGGCTAGTGTGATGAAAAACTGGTTGGAGGATTCTATCCCAGAAGAACTATATGAAGAAATGGAAAAGACGTCATCAGAGTTTAGTGAGTCAAAAGAAGCGGAAGAAGTAGCTTCTTTCTATAACGAACTATTTGAAGAAAGAGTAGAAGAACTAGTCTTAGCACTAAATAATCAAGAAAATAATGAGAGAGAAAAATCCCTTGAAACATCAAAAAATTAAATTGAAATGAAAGATATTACTATTATAATACCGATACACACCAACGAGAACAAAGAGTTGGAACTTTTGAACACTGCTTTAGATAGTGTGAAAGATCAACAAACACAAGCCGAAAAACTTGTAGTGGTTTGTACACCAGAACTTGAGTCCGATATAAAAGGATTAGACTTCGGAGACTTAGACTACAATATTTTGGTAAACACCACTGGGTCTTACGATTTTGCATCACAAATGAATTTTGCTGTGGAAAATTGTAGTACTGAATTTTTCTGTATTCTAGAAGTAGATGATGAATTATCTAATCTATGGATAAGAAAATCTAAAGATTATATGGAATTCTATGAGGATGTGGATATCTTCTTACCTTTAATAACTAATGTTGATTCTAAAAATAAATTCATTGGTTGGACAAATGAACCTGTCTGGGCATTGAATTTTTCTGAGGAAATTGGCGTTCTTGATTTAGATTCGTTATTAAACTACCCTAATTTTAATATTGATGGGATGGTGATGAAAGTTGATATGTTTAAGGAGATTGGAGGGTTAAAAAATAATATTAAATTAACCTTTGTTTATGAGTTTTTATTAAGGTCTGTTTTCATGGATGCTAGAATTATGACAATACCGAAAGTTGGGTATAAACATGTAAATATGAGAGTTGGTTCTCTATTCTTTAATTATAAAAATCATCCTGGTCATTTAATAGGTAAGGACGCCGGTCCTTTCTGGTTAGAAACAGCTAAAAATGAATATTTCTTCACTGAAGATAGAGAAGTGGAAGTAAAAGAAATATAGAGATGCCTAAAAGTAAGAAAAAACCTTATTTTGGTCAGGAACAGGAAGCGGCGGTTAGGGTTTTCCTAACGGCCAGTACGTATACTGAGAAACATAAGGCGTATAACGACCACTTACGAGCCCCTCTAAATAAAATGGTAGAAAGTATCATAAGAAAATATAAACTTTATCGAGATGATATGTCTTTTATTAATACACATAATGACACATTATCTTTTTTAATAACTAAATGTGATAAATTCAAACCAGAAAAAGGAAAGAAAGCTTATTCATATTTTGGAACTATCTGTAAAAACTACCTACTAGGTCAATTAATTAAAGACAGTAAAAAGACTAGGACTCTATTATCTTATGAAGATTACGCTTCGGACTTAGAAGAAAGAGATGACATGGTAGAATACCAGGGTGAAGAAACTATCGAGAAGGAAGCCTCACTAAAGAAACTAATGTCAAATATTATAGAAGAAATTACGGAAGAGCTTAAACACCCAAAACTTACAGATAATGAACGTTCTGTTGGTGAATCTTTAGTATATATGTTCGAAAATTGGGAAATCATATTTAGTGATAACAATGGGAATAACAAATTTAATAAAAACTTAGTATTACATAATATACGTGAAATGACCTCACTTACCACAAAAGAAATTAGGAATGGTATGAGAAGATATAAAAGGATATACAAATCAATACGAGATAAGTTCAGTTCAGAATATTTATAGTAAAAGAAATGATATGCCAAGACCAAAAAGAAAAAATGTTTTATTAGATAAAGAAAGTATCGAACAACTTTTACAAGAAAGTTATAACGAGACTTGTGAAAATAGATCAAAAGCTATTCACATGCTTAATAAACAATTAAGAGACGTCACTGATAACACTGATATACAACAAGTGGGAAAAGTTAATAATGAACTTCTTAGGATTGTAGATTCGTGTATTTCTAAAAAATTAGATATTGTTAAATTACAAATAAGTTTAGTAAAAAGCGACACAACTTCTGAATCTAGTCCATTATCAATCACCGATGAAGATAAACAATTAATAGAAGATATGATTAACAAATCCCAAGAAGAAAGTGAGGATGGGATAAAATTCGAAATATAAATTTATAATGTCTGGAACTCAATCGAGAAAAAACACACTAAAAAAAGTACTTAATGTACTTCAGGTGATTAATAATACTCAACCGTTAGACCTAGCTGGTCAGTTAGGGATTGACGGATTTGGTACCAGAAAAAAAGATTTAATTCCATTCCTAATGGATATTCTTTCTATGTTAGCTGGAGGTAAATCATTAGAAGACCTACTCTATAATATCTTAGGTTCCCAATTAGAAGAAATCGATAACACGGTTAGAATCCAACTACGGGATTCGCTAAAAGCAAAATGTGGAGAGGCCGTACTTAATTCGGGTTTTCCTGCTTGGATGGGAGGTGGTGGTCTAGAAATTAATTTTGTTAACATCGATATATTTGATTTGTTGAAGACTATTCAAGGTACTGGTGGCGTTGCCGGAGATTATGCTGGTAATGTTCTCGGACAGGTTGATGATTTTAATCGAAAAATTATGGAATCTGTAGATATGTTAAATAATGCAATTCCTATGGAGTACAACGGACAACAAATAATGAATGTAACATATACAGGTAGTGGATTTATTTTTGAAATTGGTGTGGATTATACTAATAAGACTGTAGAGAACTTTATTGACGACTATTTTGATGGTTTGGTCTTATTCCCGATAGACGCAATTGTTGCTGCGATAGTTAACTTACTCACTGGTATATTTGATAGGAAATCTGGTAAGTCTTTCGAAGACATAATGGAAATGCAACAGATAGATGGGACGATAAATAAGATGGCCGACGCAGATTGTGGAGAGATTGTGAACGAAGAAACAGCTTTTTATAAATTTAGTAGAGATGAATTAGAGTTATTTAGATTTAATGCAAGTAATAAATCTTCAGGAACTGTATCGTTTGATTTAGGTTGTGGGACTTTAGTAACTGAAGTATCTGATGAAGCGGTTAAAAATCTAATTAATGTTTATAAAGAGTCAGTGTCATCGGAACTTTTTATAACTAAATCAGCGAGAAAATCAGCAACTCAGGATTTAATTAATGGGGTCGCTGATTTAATGATAGGTGGAAAACTTTTTACTGTTTCCACAATCCCTGCCGACACTGATGATCAAACAATTAAAGACGATATAATAAAAATGTTATTAGACCACTTAAAGAATGTGTTCCTTAAACAAGCTTTAAGTCCACAAACATTAGTAATGTTAATCTTGGTTGGTTATGCCTTGGTTGATGATAGTGAACTACAAGACCAAGGGTCGGGACAACCTAAGAAAATAGATATTGGTCCCGAAAGATTGCAGATATTCGCTTCTTTAGGTGGTGCCATTAGAGAAATTGTTAAAATACTATACGAACTTATTGTTAAGAACTTTTTTCAAAACCTAAGTTATTTCATCCAAAGACTAATGGCTGACATTGCTCTCGGAATACTAAAAGAAAAGTTAGATATTTGGGTTCAATCAATAAAGGCTACTATGGGTAGGTTCGGTAAGGCAGTCTCAAAAACAACTAAAAGAATATTATAATGGGATGTGGAATGACATATAAACCCTCAGAATTAGGGGTTAGAACAAATAATACTCGTAGACCTCATGATCGAGAAGAAGAAGGAATAAACTTTGGAGTAGCGTTAAGCGTTCTTGAAGCTTTATTGTTTTTATGCGACCTTGACTCTATACCTACACCTCCTATACCTCCTCCAGTTACCTTATTGGGAAAACAAAGGGGTGGGCTTAGTGCTAGAAGACTAGCTGGAAATATAATGGGTAGGTTAGAAGAGACTGGGGCAAGATTAGGTCCTAGAGCGGATGGTTCGATGTCTGTTAGGGAACAAATGATAAGAATAACCGCTGAGGAGACAGTAGGAGAGATAACAAGGAACTTAAGAGTAGATGTGGGGATACCACCTGGTATTTCTATTACTGCTACTGGTGCCAACGGTGGTGGACCTGTACAAGTGTTCGGAGCAACAATGGCACCTGGTTTTGCATCCACTGCCTCAGTATAATATAAATAAAATGGATATCGAGAATAAAAGTAATAAGAAGTTGGGTACCTTAATAAAGGAATTGAGTGACAAACATACTACTGTAAAGGAGGAAATTCTTTTTTTAGTGGGGAAGTTAGATTTAATAGAAAAAGACTATAAAGAAATAATTACTGAATTAAAAAACAGATATAAAATTAACTAACAATGGGTTTTGTAAACAGAGGATTAAAGATAGATTTTTCTAGGGACCATATTTTCTACTACGCTAAAGTTGTATCAGTAGAGGACACATCAATGGGTGGTAGGATTAAAGCACGTATAATACCTGACGATAAGGATTATGAATTCGATAGTGACCTACCTTATTGTTACCCTTTAATCCCTAAATTCTTTAATGTAGTACCAAAAGTGGGTGAAGCTGTACGTATCCTCATGTATACCACTAATAAATATAAAACTGACATTAATAGGGCTTACATAGGACCTGTTATTGGTCAACCACAGAACCTACTTAAAGATACGAAACTAAACTCAATGGTTGTTGGTTCTGATGTTGGGTACGGAGAACCAGAAGAGGCCCCTGAATTCGGCGCAGCTGTTGGTATTTACCCTAACGTACAAGATGTTGCAATACAAGGTAGAGATAATTCAGATATTATATTAAATAAGCGGGAAGTTAATCTTAGGGCTGGAAAATTCAAAGACAATAATCCTTTAGTATTAAATAATGTACAACAACCACGTATACAGTTAAAATCGGTAAATGATGAAACTAGTAGTGCTTCTATTATCGCTACGAAGATAAACCTCGTTTCATATGAAGGTAAAACAGGGATTTCATTTGATAAGTTGGATGGAAAAGGTCTAAATCATGGAATTAAGAGTGGTGTCCCGAGTAATTTATTAGAAACCTACTTAGATACCGTAACGGAACCACTTATTTATGGAAATCTGCTCGTTGATTTTTTAACTCTAATTAAAGATTATATAACTAATCATGAACATAAAGATGGTGAGGGAAAACCTATCTCAGGTACGGGTAGTCTAAAAAAAATACAATCGTATAACTTAGAGAACTTAAAAAGTGAAAACATTAGAATTAATTAGGTATTTATAGTAAAAGAAATCATGGGAGTATATAGAACATATTTTACCGAGAGTAATACGATAGTGAAAGGATTTTCTACTGGGTCAACAGAAGCGATATCTAATTTCGCACTTAATCCTGTAACAGAACTATTCTATGGAGCTGGAACCGGAACTACAGTGGAACAAACAAACTTTAGTAGAAATATTTTCAAATTCGATCTTTCTGGAATAGAAACAAGAATTTTAGATAAAAGAATAACCCTTAGTGGTTTCAGTGCGTCTAGTGGATTACAAAATAAAGCAGTTCATAAATTAAAAATGACTAACACTATTTTTAATAACGATGCTTTATTAGGAAAAGACACTCTATTTAACGCAGCTACTAGAGCTAATTCTTTTGACTTGGTGGCTTTCAAAATGGGTCAGGACTGGGATGCTGGTGTTAAATTTCACACTAAAGGGGTTAGTAATTGGTGTTTTGGTAAAACTAATACAGTTTGGAGTGGAGGTACGTATGATAATGTAGGTATACCTACTTGTGGAATATATGGTGGTGGGAGTGCCTCAACTGCCGGTGATTATACAAGATATTCATTATTTCCATATACTGCAATGACCAACACTACAGCCACAACTATGGTTGCAACCCAACATTTTATAAGAGGTAATGAAGATGTTGATATGGACATAACTACAGTAATAAACGATATGTTAACTGGTACCTCAATAACAGTATCAAATCTTTCAACAGGACAATTTCAACCAATACAAAATACTACCCAAGAAGACGCCTTTACTGGAATAAAAAATTATGGATTGGGTATCGCTTTTAATCCACGATATGAAGTAATTAGAACCGACGAAAAAAGATATGTTGGATTTTTTAATCAGAATACCAATACCTTTTTCGAACCTTATATTGAGACGACTTATTTTGACACTATAATAGATGATAGAGAAAAGTTCTATATGGGTAAACAGAACAGAGTGTGTCTGTATGTAAATGTGGGTAGTGAGCCAACAAACTTGGACACCTTACCAGGTGCGGTTGTGTATGATTCAGATGGGGATGTGTACCAAAGATTTATTTCTGTAAATACTGACCATCAAAACGCCTCATTGTACACTCCCTCTACTAGTGTACAACATGTTAACACTGGTATATATTGTATTGACTATACGGTACCTTCAACATGTGCATGTCCATTAGTCCAATATAGTGATGTATGGTCAGGTATGTCAATCACACAAAATGGAATTACTCAAAATCTTGATAATGTAACAAATTATGTCACAATTAGAGAACAGAGTGAATATTACAACATCGGCACTGATACTGATTTACCACGTTCTTATGGACTTTCAGTTTCTGGTATTAAAAGTGATGAAAGAATAAAAAGAGGGGATTTAAGGAAGGTACTAGTGAGTGCTAGAGTACCATATACCGTAAATCAAACTCAAATTATCGATTCGTTAAAATATAGACTTTATATTAAAGATGGTACTAGTGAATACACAGTTGTTGACTATACAGATGTTAATAGAACCCCAACACGTAATTATTTTATTATTGACACGTCTTGGTTGATTCCAAATACCTATTATATCGACATACGATTAACCTCCAATCAAAGAGTTATGACCTATGACCAACAATTAAGATTCATCATTTCCAACGAAGGTTTACCAGATAACCTAAAAAGTAGAATAATTATCTAAAATATTTTTATTTATATATAAACAAAAAAAACCCCTCCGAAGAGGGGTTTTTAATTATATAAAGTATCGTAATACTTATCTTAACTCATTAACAGAGAACGTTTGTATTCCATCAATAGTGATTTTACCATAGAATCTGTTGTTGACCATTTTCTTAGCGTATCTAGTCATGATTCCTTTGATAGGAGCAAAATTGAAAGGGTTATACATAGTTGGTGTAAGTTGTAACGGTACATAAGGAGCGTAAACATAACCAGTATCTAGTAATGATTTTCCTTTATGTCCAATTAAAACTGAACCAGCTGGGAAGTAAGGGTCTCTGTATACAGTATATCTACCTGATAAAGAACCAACTTTCTCAATACCCATGTTATAAGAATCTTGATCTGGAGACGCGTTAGACACGTGGAAATACTCTAAATCATCAAAGATAGCTGAAGCTTCAGCTGAACATACGATCCAGTTAGCACCACCTCTTAATGTTGATTTATGTATTTGTGCAGATAATTGATTAATTGTAGTAATCAATGTTTGATTCCAGTCTTTCTGAGTATAAGCTGCGTAACCTTGAGCATTATTAGATCTCTTCCAACCGTTAGCGTCCCATCTTAATGACCAAGCCGCACCATTTCTAAGGTCTTTCAAGATTTCTCTATCAATCTCAGCAGCAACTTGTTCTGATAATAAAGCCGTTAATTCAGCTTCAGCATCAATGTTATGGAATGCAGAAACGTCTTGTGCAAGTTCCGGAGACCAAGTAGCTCTTAATTTTCTTTCTGTTACCGCTACAGTTACAGAGTCCAATCTGAAAGTTACTTCACTCATGTTATCCTCTAATTCTAAAGTTGCATAGTTCTTAAACTCAACAGCTAAACCATGTACCAATGCCATTGCTCCTGGTCCGTTAGCCGCACCATCAGCAGCGATAAATGTATTAGCCATAATACCACCACCATTTCCTCCTGGAGTTTGTCCTGGGTTACCATAACCTCTACCAGCTACAGATTGACAGTTTGGACATGCTGGACAACCGAAGTCAATCTCAACATATACATCACCAGCAGCGTCAACAATACCTTGACCATACTTTTGTGTAATCATTCTATACTTAAGTCTAGTACCACCAGAAAGTACACCTGCTGTGTTAATGAATGGTACAGCGTTAACGTTAGCAACACCCTGCACGAAGTTACCGATTACGTTGTTTCCAACCCTACCAGTAGCTCTTAAGTAAGTGTCTGCAGTTGCAACATCAGCATTAACGTTACATGGCATACCGTAAGTAGGACCAGTTGCGTCAGCTACCATCGCAGCAGTTGCAGCGTTTGTATTACCTGTTAAGTAAATGTTTAATGAAGCTAAGAAAGCCTCACTGTCAGCTAATTGTCCATCAGCTCCTGTCATAGTACCTGTAGTAACTAAAGCACTAGAATCAACTTTTAATACAATGTATCTGTGATCTCTAGTATCCATATCCTCAGTTGCTGCAGAGAACGCTCCAGTAGAATCGAATAAACCGATGTTACCGTTAGCCGCCGCTCCATTACCACTAGCTCTCATGTTTATTACAGTTGGAGTACCTCTTGAAGCATCAAATAATCCTCCTTCTGGATCTCCACTTCTACCTTCATAGAATTGGTCATATAAATCAACTGTAGAAGGTGTAGATGGTTGAAATCCTCCATCTACAGAATTGAAACCTGGTCTGTTAGTAGATATTTCCGGTACGAAGTAGAATAATTTACCAATTGGTAAGTTAAGCGCTTGTACAGAAACGATATCATTAGCCAAAAGTTTAGAGAATACTCTCCTTACAATTGGAAATACAACTGTTTCGAATGAACCTGAATCAGTTGATGTTGTTTGTTCGTTAATTAGATAAGAAGCTTGGTTCTCAAATAATTGTGCAACGTTGTCTTTAGAGTAACCAGCAAGACCATCTAGAAAACCTAGTTTGTCCCATTTGTTGATTACGTCTTCACGGATAAGTTTCATTGAATTAGTTCCAATGTTTCCAACTTGTCCTGAATTTAATAATTGTCCCATTTTAATTATTTTTTTTTAATGTTTTATTTTATTATTTTATTTTACTCATAAGATCCATCATTCTTTTCATTTGAGGATCCTGGTAAACTTTATTTTCTCTTATAGTGCTATTATTAACACTATTATTACTTTCTGTTATAACCTTCGTACCACCTTTACGAGAAATAACTTCTTTTAGTCGTGAAGGGACTTTACCCGTACCAACTTCAGAATTTATTTGTTTATAAAGAGACTTAGATTCTTTTAATGAATTAATCTCATCAAATCTAGAAAGTATGTTTAACTTTTCTTTCTTTGTTGTTGAATGGTCAGTAAACAATTTTGTTGTGTAAGCTAAATTAGAATTAAACACAGCAACTTCGTTTAGTTTTTCTCTAAATAGAGAAAGAGCTTTTCTATATTCTTCGTTCTTTCCTTTTAGGGTCTTAACTTCGTTACCATACTTAGCTAACGTACCTTTTAACATTTTGTTTTCCTTAATAACTCTTGGTGAGATTGTTCTTTTTGGTCTTCTCGATTCGTTTACCTCTTTCTTATAAAGAGCTTTATTTGGAATCGCACTTTGTTTATCTGTGCCTTTTCTAGTACCTGAAGATGCTTTTCTTCCTTTCGCGAAAGTTCTAGCCTTACCTTCTTCTAATTCATCCTCACCATCTAACTCAATTTCGTACAGTTGTTCGTCTTCATCTTCGTCATGGTCTTCCATTTCATTCATGTAATCTTCGTGACTTTCCATCTCGTCGCCTTTTTTACCACCATACATTTCATCCATATCGTCCATTTCGTTCATGTCATCGTAATCCATATCATCCATTTCGTTCATGTCGTCTTCCAATTCAATTTCGTAAATTGGTTCGTTTTTTGTTCCTTCCGAAACATTTTTTATCTCATACTCTTCATTACCATCGGTAAGCGTTACTCCATCACCAGTCTTTACAACTTCGATTTCGTCTTCTGGGCCCATTTTTTTGAATACCTTCATAACCTCATCATCTGAAGAAGTTGTTAGGTCTAACTCAATTGAATCCATGCCCATATCCATACCACCCATTGGTGCCATATCCATGTCCATTTCATCATCGGTAATGTCAAGTGTGTCTGAATCTAAATCAATCTCATCAACTTCGTTGATGGATTCTTTTACTAGGTCGTTAATTTCTCTCTTCAAAACTGAAGGTAGTATTTCTTTTGCGCTCCTCTTAACTGATTCCTCGATTGTTTTCGCTTCAAGAAGAGCTTGTTCTACTAAAGATTTTTCTGCCATTTGACTATTATTTTTTTAATCTTTGTTATTAATATACGCAAAAGCGCAAATAGCTCCGTAGGGAGCTTTGTAATAAATATGGCTCATAACATAAAAAAACCACATTCATATCAGTTATTTTAATTGTAGTGTCCTCTTAATTCTACTGACCCTAAAATATACTCTCTGTTTTTAAGATTACGAAGATCAGTCCTAGCGATTTTTTCCGCTAAAACTTTGTCTTTTTCGGCGTCTCCTGAACTTGGTAACATGGTATCGTAATATACATCTACAAAATATCTAACTCTATCACCCCTCTGAGTTTCGTCAAAAATTACATCTAAATCTCCCTCATCTAAATCATAATCATTCTCATAAAAATGAGCTGGTAATCTAGAAGAGTTGTCATCGTCCTCCACAACCTCATTATCTCCATAATTTGTGATTGGATAAAAAGCGTCAGGATTATATCCAGGTAATTCTTTCCAGTTATGTGGTCTATCATCTGTTTCCTCTAATAGACGTAATTGTTTTCTAATTGAGTATTTTAAGTTCATGTTAACAACAACTACTTTTAAGACTTACTAAATAGTCATGTTTTGCTTGTTTCCTCACCTGATCACACCCTGTTGTAGTCTGTGCCAACTGTAAGAAAGTTGCTATTTTACTATCCAACATATTACATTCGGAAAATGATTGCCATCTAAATTTTGTTTTTTCCAGATTCTGAGGTGATATGGCCACATTTCCATTAGGACATATTGTTGAAGTAAGAGGACCGTCATTTGTTGTATCATTAATGAATCCATAGAAACAACTTGCATTAGAGCTTTGTGAAGCGCTGTTCGCCCCAGAAGTACTACAATTAAATACAGTTTTTGTTAACCACATTATTCTAGCGTATTTTTGACTTTGCCAAGCTGGGTTCTTACCACCACTAATATTTGTTGAATTTGCTTCGTTTCCAAAAGAACCTCCAAATTGGTTAACAAAAGAATCTACTTGTGCTACTAAACGTTTTTCATAGAAACCACATCCTTTACCTGCCATGTTAGATAAGAACGTTGCATCTGGCCCAGGAGGACTAGATTGACTTGACTGTTGGAAATTAGCCCAAGCATTCCGAGCGGCGTCCCAATTAGGACCGGAACCTGCTCCATCAAATGGGTTGGTATATTGTTCTAATATTAGTCTGTTACTAATTCGTTCTTGTAAATTAACGATGTCAACACCCGTTATAGTTAAAGGTTCTATTTGTGGTGACCTATCATCATGACAGTCACCAGTCTCATTACACCAATATTGACCCGGAGGACATCCCCCTCCACCAATATCACCAACCATATTATCCATACCATTAACCATGTCGTCAATTTTCATTAAATTATCTTCAACCCAATCCCCATGTGTGTCATTCCCACTTGAGCACCCACAATCTTCATTTACCTTTTTCTTATCGGTACTAGTTACTTTAGGTGAAGAAGTTTCTGTCCCCCACCCATCGTCATCTGTTGGTTTATCCTTACACATATCCGTTGGGTATATACATGGAGTTGTTTTTTTGTTACATTCCTCTGGTGAGCATTTTAGACAACCCCCAGCGTCTATTTTATAACAATCTTTCGTAGGTGATTGTGATGTTTTTGGTGATTGTACACCTTCGAATAATAAAGATTCATTTAATCTTTTTATATTATCTCGTTTTGATTTTCTAATTCTATTACTCATGATTTAATCTTTTAGGAAATTTTTAATTGTTTCGTCTATTTTTGACTCCATTATTTTTTGTGGTACTTTTGACTCTACGTAAGGTTTCGCCTCCCCAACTTCATTAAATAGGTAAGCTCCTGGAGTCGATGGAGATGAGACCAAGTCAAAACAAATTAATTCAAAATCGTCTTGTACCATATTCTGTCCTCCTACATTTGATAAGGATCCAACACCTCTTGATGAGATACCTAATTGCACTCCGTGTCTTAGTAAATTAGCCGCCAAATCTCCTGGTGTAGTTGCAGTACCATTAGATTCATAAGCTGGAGAAGTTATTAAAGTTAGTTTTCCCATTAAAGTATTACCATCCCACCAAGTTTCGTCTAGTTTATGTGATGTTCTTTCTAAATCGATAATAGAAGAGTCTGGATGATTTAATTCTGAAATAGCTCTACCATTCTTAATAACCTCTTGGTGTTTATCTACTTCCTTCCTTAGAATTTCTTGGGGGTAAACTCTACCGTTTCTATTTTCTACACCACATTTCTGAAGTACCGCAACCATTTGTATTGGTCCAAAACTTGAACCACCCTCATTCATCTCATTTATAATTTTCCTGTTCGCTGTCGATTGTGGAGAAATATGTCCCGAATCTTTCTCAACCAAAAGTCCATAACCCTCCTCACCTTCTTTTAATAATCTTAATTCCATATTAATAAGTATTGTTTTTATTATAAATATGAGGGGGAAAAAATAAAACCCATCTTGGATGGGTTTTATGTTAGTTATTTATCGTTTTTTGTTTAAGTGGTACTTAAAACCTATGTCAGGTTCAAAAACCTCACCAATTAACTTAGTGGATAACCATTGTAGTTCCATAATAACAGATGGTGAGTTTATCTTTCGTAGTTCTTTTTGGAATAGGGTTACCTCACATGACATAAAAGACTTTTTATTTTTTGTTATTCCCGACGAACGTAAATCAAAATCTACGATTATCTTTTCTTTATTAAAACTTTCCTTAGGGACTACTTCACTTAGGAACCTTCTAATGTTTTTTGCTATTTTATTTAAGTGTGGTTGGTAATTTTCTAATTCTTGTAGGGGTTCAACCCAACTAGATAGGACCATGTATAAAGTCCTTGGTTCTTTATTATTAACAGTCCCTATGTGGATTTTGAATGGTTTCTCTGTTTTCAAAGATAGTTCTTTTCCTAATTTCATTTTTCATTTTATTTTTCTCTAATTGTTATTGATACTTAATGTTACGAAATATTATTAAATTAAAAAACCCCCTTTCGGAGGTTTTCTAAGTTTAGTTACTCATTTAGATTCGATATTTCCAAATAGTTTTCATTCTGGTAAACTCTTCTTTTAAGTTCTTTTCTTCTTTTTCCTTTTCTTCTTTTTCCTTTTTTTCTGGTTTAATCCCTCCAGTTCCCGCCAAAGGATTTGGTGGTGCCACTGGTGTCACTGGACAAGTACTAGTAGGCATATTAATACCTGGTGTTTCACTAACACCAAATATACCAGGATTACTAAAACTATTTAATGTAAATGTTAGAGTCTTTGCACCATCATCATAATCGAAGATTTCTCCTATATCTCCTGTACCATTAGGTCCTCCTGTATCAGTACACATTTGACCATTACACTGGTGTGTAGCACTCGCTGCTTGAAATCCTGCTCCTACTTGACTAGTTGGACTTGAACAGTCACCGACACAATTACAAACTGTCCCAGTGAAATTTTCATGAGAGTTATTTCCTGTTGGTGTTGGGCCTCCTGTTAAAGGTGGTACGTTAAGTGACGGACACCCACATTCATTTGCTTGACATTGAGCCCAAGCTATTTGTTCATTTTTTCT
>Ga0115003_10001856_pt1 | contig 17999 bp, 15 predicted proteins | sample ArcticOcean_MG_C_7_FD_88736 | JGI IMG/M metagenome (GOLD analysis project Ga0115003, IMG submission 88736) | Marine microbial communities from western Arctic Ocean - ArcticOcean_MG_CB11_88 | ecosystem: Environmental > Aquatic > Marine > Oceanic | place: Arctic Ocean: Canada Basin | collected... | reverse complement strand
GCCTTGCAACATGGCAAAATTACCGAAATATGGGTAATTCGCGAAGGTATGGCGGTCCTGTCCACAGGTGGTACATTGGTCGATCGGCAGCCCGGTGCAGCTTCGGGTGACTTTAGTGGTAGTGCGATCTCAGGCGGCGACGAACGAATAATTAAGACCGGCGACTTGGTTTTCATCCCCCCCGGAGTGCCCCACGGAATTAGAGAAACACAATCGATCGTGTACTTGAATATTCGATTTGAATTGCGAGATACGGATTAAATATATTTGGAAAATATAACAAGCAAGTTAACTATTATAGATAAGAGTTATTTCACAAATCATCGTTATTTTATAATTAGTTCTTATATTGTTTGCGCCTAATACATTAGTTGGATCGAATGCTAACTTCGCGCATCGAGTAAAAATTAGTTGAAACTTCTCACTAGAATTCGAAGCGTGAAATATTCTTGATAAATTTTAACGGCAATACAATTCTCATACTAGCAGTAATGGTGGAATCAATTTCGCACTTGCATTGAAATTTTTTTAGCCAGATGGCAGTATGCTTGTTGCAAGACAAATAATAGAGATGAAGCTCGTTCAAGGCGAAAAAATCTGACAAAGAGATTGTCTATCCTGTCGCCTCAGTTCTGCTTTTCGCCTAGATAATGCCAGTTAGCTTGAAAGAAATTCATGAAGGAAAAGATGAAAGACTTAATTGCTTTTGATTTCAATCCTGGAGGATTTATTGGATACGAATTATCTGATGAGGAGTTTTTCCCTCTATTACAAGAAATAGATGAAGTACAAAGTAATTTTGAAAATGCAGAGCCATTTAATGAAAATCTAGTTGGCCAGATTAAACATGAATATCGATTGAATAAAAATAGAAAACCTCTAGAAAAGATAGCCATCAAAATGGCGGAAGAATACACTAAAATTTATAACTATAAATCAGGGGGCGCTACGGAAAATTTAGTATTGAATGAATACTGGGTTAATTTTCAAAGGAAACACGAATTTAATCCCTTTCACAACCATGACGGGGAATTTGTTTTTGTAATTTATGTTAAGGTTCCATATACCATAGAGGAAGAACAAGCCGCTACAGCGTATGTTGAAGCGAGAATAAATCGGGCAGGCTATTTTTCTTTTCTATTTATTACTCCGCTTGGAGAGATAACTGCTTTTGAACTGGCAGCAGACAAAAAATTTGAGCGAAGAATGATTCTATTTCCAGCAAAACTTAATCATCAAGTATACCCATTTTATTCATCCGATGAATTTAGAATTACAGTATCTGGGAATTTATTCCTTAAAAAATAATCTTAATTTCTCACATTCTCAGGCTTATAGCACTTTGCTTGGATGGCCCATATTTTACCTTCTGTATCTTTGGCTATTAAGTCTATACCCTGATATTCGCGACTTCTATGATGACAATGATCAGTTTACTGTCACGAACAAGGAGCGTAACGCCTACAACAGCTTCCTGGAAGGTTTGGAAGATTGGGAGCGCGAGGTTCTCGATAGAGCTGTCTCGGAGGATCTGAACTACTATATCCTTGAGCTTTCCAATAAGGGGGTCTGGTCATGCCAGTCATCCTGGAGATGGAATATGCCGATGGAAGCAAGGAAGAAATGCGCCTGCCTGCGGAGATATGGCGCAGAAACGCCAAGCAGGTAAAGAAACTTATTGTGAGTGAAAATGAATTGCGTAGCGTAGCGATCGACCCGATGCAGGAAACAGCCGACGCGGACATTGAGAATAATTACTACCCGCGGCGAATCATTCCCTCGCGCATCGAGAGTTTCAAATCTGAAGGCGGTGGTAGTTTAATCGGTCGGGATGTCATGCAAGATATCAAGACACAGCTGAAGACCGATGATGATGAGCAGGACAACTAGCCTACGCATTCTAAGAGTGCGAGATAGGCCACGAACGGCCCTCCTCACGCTGCTGGTTCTGCTGTGCTGCCTTGTGCCCAGTCTCGTCACAGCCCATGAGCAGAAGACGGCGGTAACACGTATTCTATTCAACGATAGCACTGGTAATATCGAAGTCATGCATCGCTTTTTCATACACGACGCCGAGCATGCTGCAGGTGTCGTATTTGGTAGGGCTCAGAACTTAATGGAATCGGCTGACTCGCGAAAACTTTTCAGTAACTATGTGATGAATCGATTCGCTATTGCTGCAGAAGATTCTCGAGGCGAGACTGCTGAGTTGAACCTGCAGTATGTAGGTGAGGAGATCGAGGGCCAATTTCTTTGGGTCTATCAGGAGGCAAGGCAACTGCAGGATGTAAATGCGCTGTCTGTGGTTCATGTTGCTCTAAGAGACATCTGGCCAGATCAGGCCAACCTGGTGAATGTGGAGAAAGATGGACAGATTTACTCCTTGTCCTTCGCTGACTCTGTGGAGTCACTACGCGTTGAGCTATGACAACTTGCTGCATCAAATTACTCCTGCGCTAGTTTCTCTCCCAACCCCTCATAATCCGCTATAGCAAGCCCCGCAGCCACGCTAGTGAAAGGGTCATGCTCGATTACCTTGCCTGGGAAGCGGGCTTCCAAGATGCGCTTCACGGCGGGTATGAGCGAAGAGCCGCCGGTTCGAATCACTAGATCGATGTCGCCGCTTTCTAATTTGACGCGCTGTAGTAGGTCGGATATTGATTGGCTAAATTTATCGAGCAGATCACCAATCATGACTTCAAACTCTTCTCGGCTGAGCTCGAATTCGATATCGAGCTCTGGTATGTCTAGCTTTGCTGAATCAGCCTCAGAAAGCTCTGCCTTCAATTCCTTAATGCATTGAAAAACTAAGTAGCTGTAGTTGCTCTTAATCATATCGTAGAGACGCTGAAATTTGATAGAAGCCTCGTCGCAGACACTGATTCTTTTCATTAGTGGCGTGGTGAATTTATTTTGATTGAGCATGTAGCTGATCGCCCAGTTTAGTAACAGGTCTTCATACTCCTCAAATGGGAATAGCGTCTCTATCTCTCGGTCTTCTCCTGCACGCTTCCAGCGTTCGCCTTTGCCTAGAAGTGGGAACAATAGTTTTTTGAACATCACCTGATCGATGTGGTCTCCACCCAGGCCTATGCCGTGGGTAGCTATGACTTCGAAATCTGCTTGTTCTCGACGAATTACACATAGGTCGAGTGTGCCCCCACCAAAGTCAACAGCGAGAAGAAGCTGAGATTGTGCTGATTGCTCCTGATTTTCATGAAGATAGCTTAAGGCAGCGGCGATTGGCTCCGGATAATAGGACTGATTGACGAATTCGGCGTAGCCATAGGCTTCAGACAGCATATCAAGAGCAGCCTGGTTTCGATTTTCAGCGCTGCCTTCGAAATTCACTGGGTGCCCAATACAGGCATGATCGGTAGCTGCCGAGGCTGATACTCTGTTCGGTATTTGCTGCTCAATACTTCTTCTTATTCTAAGCAGTAAGGGAGTGATAAGAGCGACGAGCCGAAATGCTCGGTCGAATACCATCAATCGAGGTGAATCGGTGCTGCCTAGTAGTCTTTTTATGCCTCTGAAAAGCCTGCCTTGTTGACCGCCATCTACGAAAGACTGTCCATATAAGGTCTGTGTACTGCCTTCTTCAGGCAGGCCCTTGTCACCGATTTGGCCTGTAGTGGTTCTGCTTTCGCCTAGGATTTCCGCGCTCAATTCAACGGTTCTTCCTGTATTGCTCTGTATATAGTGATTGATCGCGCTCTGACCAGTGTTAATCTGAAAGTCTTTATCGATATAAGTCGCGGAAGGCATTATTACGGAATGCCGCTCAAGCTGGACTAGGTGGACCCTAGTGCCATCGAATATCGCTGCGGCGCTATTGCTTGTGCCGTAGTCTATTCCGATGCCGATTAAAGCTCGCTTTTTTGATTGAGAAGCTGCACTTTCTTCCCCAGGAGAATATTGATTTGGTGTGTCGAAACCAGGGAGTGAGTTTTGATGATTTGGCACTGGCAAAGCGAACCTATTTTACTGAACGATTAGACAAAAATTTTCGAGCTGGAGTAGCTTGAAAAGCGGCATGTTATATCATAAACGGGCGGTGAATCACCAGCTAAAAATGCTGGTATAGTGGCCCGAGGACACGGAATACTGGGGCTGAAATGGTTTCTGCTCAGTCGGTTCAGGGCTTTCTTGGAGGGGGCTGCTACTTAGGAATGAGAGTTGAATATTGAGGGAACTTAACCTATGCTGCCTCGGTCAGATAGGGTTGAGAAAGACCTATAACAGTCATACTTTAGGAGTATTCATGACCGCAGCCAGTCGGCGCAGCCTAGGGAAGAGATTTGCCAGCGCCTCAATCCGCCTAGCCCTCTATTGCGTCCTTGCCTATGGTCCATCCACTTTTGCTGGGACCATTGTCCGCATCAGCACGGGCATTGGTGATTACTCGATAGAGTTATTCGATGATTCAGCGCCTGGCACAGTCCAGAATTTTTTGAATTACGTCAATCGCAATGACTACAACGGTACCTATATTCATCGTGCCGTCGATAACTTCGTAGTGCAAGGTGGAGGCTATCGCTTTCTTCTGTATGAAGGGCCCATAGACGTGCCCAGTGACCCGCCCATCGAGAATGAATTCGGGGCCTCAAATACGCGTGGCACGGTAGCAATGGCTAAGGTAGCTGGAGATCCAGATAGCGCTACAAACCAGTGGTTCGTCAATATCGCCGACAACAGTGCGACGCTGGACGCGGACAATGGTGGCTTCACAGTTTTTGGAGTCGTACTGGGCGACGGGATGATTACGGTAGATGAGATCGATTCTCTGCCAACCGTCAACCTTGGAGCGAAGGCTATCAGTGCGCCTCATATTACGCAGAACTATACCAACCCTGAAGATTTCCTCTATATCAATGCTGAGGTAACACAACGTTTTAGTTCGGCGCCGCATGTTTTCGAGTCCGGGACTGGCTTACTGATCACATCAGTGAACATCGATGCGGGAGGTGATCTGATCAGCATGAATTTTAATGCAGTAGCCTCTTCTCCGGACGTGGTTATCCGTGCAAATGTGGAGAGCGTGATTCCGCGCAGGGATAGCTTTGAGGGAATCGCCGAGTATTCTACTGTAGATGGCCGTTTGCGAATTCCAGCGTTGGAAGTAAATTTAAATGGGTCTATTACGGTGGTGACGAATGTTGTCTTTGTTCTCACCGATGTGGCAACTGCAAGCTTCACACTGGAATCATTCGATCAATAGATAATTTCAAGAGGCATTCAGTATAGTGGCAGCAGCACGCGGGGAATTTTCATCCAGATTTGGCTTTCTTATGGCCGCATCGGGTTCGGCAGTTGGTCTCGGCAATATATGGGGCTTCCCTACAAACACCGCGAGCAATGGCGGTGCGGCATTTCTTTTTGCTTACCTTGTACTAGCTTTTGCTCTTGGCTACCCCGCATTAATGGCTGAGCTAATTATTGGCCGACATACGCGCTCTAACGCCGTGGCTGCATTGAAATCCATATCAAGCGGCAAGAAGAGCCAGTACCTTGCACTCGCTATTGGTTTCGTTGGCATGCTGACAGTGAGCTTGATTCTCAGTTTCTATGCCATCGTTAGCGGATGGATGATGGCATTCTTTCTAGATCCTCTCTCAAGGCTGTTAGGCTTGACCAGCCTTTCTCAGTGGCTGACAACCGATACAGAAGTCCGTAATGCACTATTCGTGATGATCTTCATGGTGTTGACTGTTCTTATTATTACCGCTGGTGTGAAGGATGGCATTGAAAAATGGGCATCCAGACTAATGCCTTCTTTAGTCAGCATACTCTTGTTATTAATTCTGTATGTTTTTACCTTACCAGGAGCGGTGGATGGCCTGCGCGCCTATCTAGTACCTGATTTCTCCCGCGTCACCGATCCGCAATTATTAATTAATGCAATGGGGCAAGCATTCTTCTCTCTCTCGCTTGGTGTCGGCACTATGCTGGTGTATGGCTCATATATCAGCAAGGATGAAAATTTGCCGGTAGTGGGTGGCCTAGTTGCATTGTTAGATGTTGGGATTGCGGTGTTAGCTGGATTGCTAATATTGCCGGCTATGTATGTGGCTCTGGAGAGTGGCATACAAATCTATGACGAAGCCGGTGGGCTAATTGCGGGTCCTGGTCTTATCGTTTCAGTGCTTCCCGCGTTATTCGACAATATGGGCTCTATAGGATTGCTAGTAGCAACGGCATTTTTTGCATTGATGACGATTGCCTCACTCACTTCTTCTATTTCGATGCTGGAGGTGCCGGTTGCTTATATCGTCGAGAATAAGGGCATGGCTCGACCAAAGGCTGCAATGATTGTAGGGGCTATCATTACTTCAATCTCCGTAGTTATCGTGTTCAATTTCGATCCCTTATTTGAGATGGTTGTGAGCTTCACCACTGAGCGAAGTCAGCCACTGCTAAGTCTTTTCATCTGTATTTTTGCCGCTTGGATATGGCGTCGAAACGATATACTCGACGAGATCCGCCAGGGCAGTCCGGAGGCGGAGCACGGTGTATTTTGGAAAATTTGGCCCTTCTACGTCAAATTTATTTGTCCTGTCGCTATCCTCGCTGTTTATTTTCAGTAGGCGTTCTTTTAGAACAGGCAGTATGCTAACGTAGCTTAGAAAAGGTCGTTAGCTCTATCGACCTAGGAGAATAGCGATGCTAAAAATTCCTACACATTCGACCCAATCACTTTCCTTGAATCAACCCAGCAGAAGACAATTTCTGCGGCAACTTTCATTGCTACCTGTGGGGCTTGGTGTCGGTGTATTGCCCGTGCTCTCCTATGCGGCTGATAGCTCGGTAGCGAATAGCGTGAAGGCGTTAACCTTTGATGTTTTCGGAACGGTTGTCGACTGGCGCGGATCGATTATTCGCGAGGGTCAATTGCTAGCCGCCAAGAAGGGCTACAATGTCGATTGGGCAAGATTTGCGGATAGCTGGCGATCGGGCTATGGCCCGGCTATGAACAAAGTTCGTAGTGGTGAATTGCCCTGGACAAAGATCGACGATCTGCATCGCATGATTCTCGATGATCTAGTCGAGGAATACAGTTTGACTGGAATGAGCGAGGCGGAACTTGTTCATTTCAACGAGGCATGGCACCGGCTTTCTCCTTGGCCTGATACGGTTTCAGGATTGAACAAATTAAAGAGCAAGTATGTGATCACGACGCTTTCTAATGGGAATGTCTCCTTGCTGACACACATGGCGAAGAATGGCGGACTGCCATGGGACGCGATTCTCTCAGCTGAGCTGTCAGGGCACTATAAACCCGACCCACAGGCCTACCTGAAAGCTGCCGATCTGCTGAGCCTTAAACCAGAGCAAGTAATGATGGTTGCGGCTCATCCTTCGGACCTGCGAGCGGCAGCGCGCACGGGCCTGAAGACAGCCTATGTAATTCGTCCGCTAGAGCGGGGTCCAGGGCGACCAGTAAACAGAAATCCAGATGGCGAATTCGACTATACAGCAGAAGATTTTAATGATTTAGCTGGGCAACTAGGGGCATGATGTTGGCAGAAATTAAACTTGATGACTCTATTAAGGTAGCGGTCGTTGCGAAGTTGCAAAAGTATTTTGAAGTCGAATTACAGCAAGAAATAGGGAGCTTCGATGCAGAGTTTCTGTTGGACTTTTTCTCTAAAGAAGTGGGCGGATATTATTACAATCAGGGGCTGGCTGATGCTCTGAAAAGTTTTGAGATCAAGATGGAAGACGTAGGCGAGTCGATCTACCAATTAGAGAAGGAAACAGTTTAAGAAAGCTCCTTAGTCTTTAATCACCCGAAGTGGTAGTCGAATATGGAATCGACTTCCTTCATTGTTTCGTGATTCGAAAGTAAGCTCACCACCTAGCTTTTCTACCATGCGTTTGACTATTACCAATCCGAGCCCAGTGCCCTGAGGGTCTTTTACGTTATCTCCGTCTTCACGAGAGAATTCACGGAACAACACCTGCTGAAATTCTTCGCTCATGCCGCGACCGGTGTCTTCAATTGATATTTCAATGCCTAGTCTACGTTGAAAATAGATCGCCTTGTACGCTAGCAAGATGCTGCCTTTCTCAGTGAACTTAGTCGCGTTGGTAATGATGTTAATCAATATATGTTGCAGGCGTAGCCTATCAGATTGAACTAATAAGTTCGCAGAAGCGAATTTAGTTTCTAGCTGAAGCCCTTTTTCCATTATGGAGGTGGACATGATTTTTTTAATGTCATCGAGGAAATTTGATATCTCTATCAGTTCGTACTCGGGTTCGAAACTATCAGATTCAAGCTCTGCCATTTCCAGAAGATCGTTTATCAGCTTGTGCAGGTGCTCGCTCTGCACTATAACGGTCGTCATATGCCTTCTTGTTAAATCATCCAAGCCATCCGAATGAGTGGCCATTAGCCGTTTTGAATTAGCGAGAATCAGGTGGACAGGAGTTAGGAATTCTCTAGAAACATTCTTCAAAAAATCTCCCTTGGCTTTTGTCTCCATGCGGGCATTTTCAAGTTCGTCGTTCTTAGAATGGACGAATTCCCCCATTGCCATCAATAAGAAAACTACAGCGGCAATCGAAAGCGCCTCAGCAATTATTGCTGATGACGCCGTTCTTTCAATGATCTCGAATTTGAAACCTAGCAGCGAGATGTAGGCGAATATGATTAATACCCATGATGTAACTAAATAGATGGCGGCCTTCGAGCCTTGAATCGCTGCGATCGATGCCATGATCAGGACAGCGAGCACGACTAATAGGCCAATCACCATTAAAGGAATTACGTTGTTACTGCTAATCTGATCGAAGGGAATTATCAGATAGTACAGAACAAGAGGAATCATCGAATAGCTAACAAATCGAAGCACTATATTGATTGAGTCTCGGTAGCGGCTCTCAAATTGTAGCACTCGTCCGATTAAGCATAGGCTAGTCATCATGCCTATCGCTGAGATTAGAGATAATCTAGTATTTGAGCCAATACTCTCAGGCCAGAACCAGATTCTGCCGAGTCCTGTCTGCGTTAGCACAAACACGGTACCAGCTCCGAAGAAAAATGAGACGCCTAAGAAAAGTGGGTCTCGTGTATAGCTAAAAACAATCACCGTGATACCAAAGCAGAATAAAAACATTACTAACAATGCACCATCAAATACAAGAACGCTCTGCTGGCTTTCTGCTAACAGCGATACAGTGGTAAGAGTTAGGGGGATTTCTACACCGACAGACGATACAGCCCGAAAAATAATCTTAGTGCGTTGACCTTCCCCGGGGATCTCGAGCGGGACTATTGGAAATCTGTAAGGATAATCAAGCTGTGATAGCGGGACCGTATCTCCGGCTACAGAAGTGCGTACCACCGTACCGCCATCTACAAAATAAAACTCTACCCGATCCAATATAACCGTGTCCAAGGCAAGAACTAGATCTTCGCCCAGCATATTTTCGCCGCTCAGGACTATGCTGAACCAATGTGCCGACTCGCTCATGCCCATGGTGGGAATAGTTTGGGTAGAGCGTTGCCACTGGATCGAATCAGAGGTCATCTGTTCAATGGTGTATGCATGCTCTGGGTCTTCAAAATAATCTAGATAGGGACCCAGGTTCACCGGCAACTGATTCTGAGTAATATTGAGTTCAGCCGCATAGGAAACAGGGACGGGTAGCAATAGCAGCGCTAATAGGAAACACAAGCTAGTCAGATAAGAGCGAATGACCGCAATATTTTGAGGCTGGTAGTTCAAGAAAGTACCCAGTGTCTTGGCAAGCGTCTATTCGCATATTTCCCGATTATTATATGACAAGGCGCTCCGTATAGGGGTAAGAACTGGGGGTTATAGGGCAAATTTCGGCGGTTGTTGACTAATATTGAAAACCGTGTGAAGTTTTGTCCTTATTTACTAAATTACCCTGGGAATAGGAGGGATTTGCATGACATTGCAATCGACACTACAGATGTGCTGCTTTTTGGTTTTTAGCACAGCACTATTATCCTCATGCTCTGAATCTAAGGAGACCTTTCCTGCATTGGTTCAGGCGAGTCAGGATGATTCACCTATGGCGGATGCCGGAGAAATGACAATTAATCCTTTTTTTGAAGAAAGCCCTCTTTATCTTAACTATCCACCCTTCGACCGTATTGAAAACGGTCACTATATGCCTGCATTTGAACGGGGTATGCAGGAGCAACTTGCCGAGCTTAATGACATTATCAATCAAGCAGGTGCACCTACCTTTGAAAACACCATAATTCCATTGGAATTGTCTGGGCAGCTGCTGAGCCGGGTGGCTACGGTATTCTTCAGCATGTCCGGCGCACATACGAATGAGGGTATTCGCGAGTTAGAGCAAGAATTGGCGCCCCAATTAGCGGCACACAGCGACAAGATTCTGTTAAACCCGGCGTTGTTTGAGCGAATTAGTGTCCTAAAGGAACAGCGTGAACAATTGCGGTTAGATGCGCAGTCCTTGCGCCTATTGGAGCAGTATCACGTGGACTATGTGAGAGCGGGCGCAGCGCTTACTCGACAGCAGCAGGAACAAGTGCGAGAGCTCAATAGCGAGATTGCTGTGTTGCAGACGCAGTACCGGCAAAACATTCAAAGTGAAGTGAATGACCTAGCAATCGTTGTGGGTTCGCGAGAAGAATTGACAGGCATGAGTGAGGCGCTCATTACGGCAGCCCAGAACGAGGCCGAATCTCGTGATATGCAGGGAAAATTCGTCATTCCTTTGCTAAACACCAGCGGACAGCCAAGCCTTTCAAGCCTTCAGAACAGAGCGCTTCGCGAGCGAATTTACACTACATCGATCTCCAGAGGCAGCCGCGGTGGAGCCTACGATAACAGACAGGTGCTCTCTGACGTTTTGCGCCTACGTGCGCAGCGCGCCCAACTACTGGGTTACGCCAGTCATGCTGATTTCACGCTGGAAGATACTACTGCGGGATTGGTCACGTCGGTCAATCATCGATTGGCGGAGCTGGCGCCAGCAGCGGTAGCGAATGCCAGAATTGAGGCAGCCGATTTGCAACAGATGATCGAAGACGATGGCCTGGATTTCGAACTTAAGGCTTGGGATTGGCCGTACTACACAGAGAAACTGCGCACTGCTCGTTACCAATTCGATGAGAGTCAGTTACAGCCTTATTTTGAAGTCGATAATGTTTTACGGCGCGGCGTGTTTTTCGCGGCGGAAAAGCTGTACGGAATTACGTTCGAAGAGCGATTCGATCTGCCCGTTTATCAGGAGGATGTGCGAGTGTTCGAAGTTTTTGATAGCGGCGGCGAAACCCTGGCACTATTTCTAATGGACCCGTATGCAAGATCCACTAAGCGAGGCGGTGCCTGGATGAACGCGTATGTATCCCAAAGTGGCATGCAGGGCGCGACACCCATCGTGGCGAATCACCTTAATATTACACAGCCACAGGCGGGCGACCCGACGCTTCTTACCTTCGATGAAGTGACTACGATGTTTCACGAGTTTGGGCATGCTTTGCACGGGATGTTCTCGAACGTCGAATACCCCTACTTCTCTGGAACGAGTGTACCTCGTGATTTTGTAGAGTATCCCTCGCAGGTAAATGAGATGTGGGCTACTTGGCCGGAGGTATTGGAGAATTATGCCGTGCACTACCAGACAGGTGAGAAAATGCCCCGTGAATTGTTAGACAAGGTCTTGGCTACGCAAAAATTCAATCAAGGCTTCGCGACTACCGAGTACCTGGCCGCGTCGATTTTGGATCAGGCGCTGCATCAACTATCACCCGAGCAGGTTCCTTCAGCGGACGAAATGACAGATTTCGAAAATCAGGCCTTGATGGGCGCTGGCATAGCATTGGATACGGTGCCGCCACGCTATCGAAGCACGTATTTCTCACATATTATGGGTGGCTACTCAGCAGGGTATTATTCGTATATATGGAGTGAGGTGCTCGATGCTGACAGCGTCGAATGGTTCAAGGAGAACGGTGGTCTGCTGAGAGAGAACGGTGATCATTTCAGGCAGACGTTGCTTTCGCGAGGAGGAAGCGAGGAGGCTATGTCTCTTTTCCGTGCATTTCGAGGAAGGGATGCGAATATCGCACCGCTGTTAGAGCGCAGAGGCTTGAACTAGATTCTAGGGGACCTGGTGCTCAGAGTGCTAGGGTTTAGCCCCGCTGAACTGCAGTAATAGCAGGCTGAGCTCGTCCCAGGGGTTTGCAGTAGACATCCCCTTGATGCTTTGATCGATTAGGCGACTATGATCCAAGAGCTTCCAAACACTGTCCGTATCGAGCCGGGCTAATGCAGCAGCTACTGGCTGCTTGCGATTGTACCAAACTCGTGCGGATTGAATGATAGCGTTGACCCCTTGGCCCTCGCGTTTCTTTTCTAGCATGGGCAGCAGCGCCCTCAATTCGCGGCAGATAGCAGACAAAATAATGAGAGGGAAAAGGCCTTCATTTTTAAGTCCAGCCAGCATTTTTTGCGCCCGGCTAACATCACCGAGCAGCGCAGCGTCCACTAATTGATAGACATTGTAGCGTGAACTATCAGCCACCACTTGCATAACCGTTTTCGCGTCCAGCCGTATGGGGCCGCCGTTCGCGTTGGAAGCAAGTAATTTTAGCTTCTCGATTTCCTGCATGGCCGCTAGTAAGTTGCCCTCAACCTTATCGGCGAGTAAATGGACCACCTCACGGTCTGCTTGAATTCCTTCGCGCAGAAGTCTTTGCTCTAACCAAGGAGAGAGATTGTCCCTATTGATTGGCCAAATCTGCATGAAGGCGCCGTGTTTCTCGATTTCAGTGAACCACTTGGTTTTAAGCGTGGCAGTATCCAATTTGGGGCCACTTAGCAAGATGAGATAGTCGGGATTTAATTCGCTCAGATAGTGCAGGATCGCTTTCTTGCCGGCGTCTTCCAATTTTGCAGTCGAAAGTCGCAGCTCTATGATTTTTTTCTCTGCGAACAATGAAAGGTTACCTGTCGACTGCAAAAACTGGCCCCAATCGAAGCTCTTATCGACATTGAGGATTTCTCTGTCTGTATATCCTTTTTCTCTATACTGACTTCGAATTAGATCTGCTGCCTCGATCATCAGCAGAGGTTCATCGCCGCTCAGCCAGTACAAAGGTAGATTATTGCTGCTGAGGGTTCCGGAGAGTTGTTCTGGCTTTATTTTCATAGCAACCAGGTGCTCTAAATTGGATTGATGGCAGCTAAGCGCCGCATCATTTGGTTGATCAACTCTCGGCGCATCTCCGCAGAAATGATCTCCGCCTCTTCTTGATTGCCGCTGATGTTCTCTACATCTTGAAAATAGGTTCTCTCAACAAATAGCGTTTCCGGTTCTATCAGGGTCTGCGGACCGAGCAGCAATCCCATGTCCACCGATAGACGCAACTCGATCTGTGCAGCTCGTGCACGAGGGTTTATAGTTACCGGCCTGGAGACAAGCTGTTCATTCGCAATTCCTAGCAGAGCTACATTTGAACCTGCCTCACCTAGATTTACCAGAGTGACATTCACCTCAGCGCTATCGAGGCTGCGACGCAGTAGCCGAGCCAGCTCGCTGTTGGGTTGCTCACTGTAAAATTGTAGTTCACTAAAATTGGTTGAGAGTACATCGCTTCCACGGAGACTAAATCCGCAGCTGTTGAGAACTAGAAAAAGTGTCGAAATCACAAGTGTTCTGAAGGCAAAACCTTGGGTCATGAGTTGTCCAGCATTCAGTTAGCGACGATATTGACCAAACGGCCGGGAACAACGATGACTTTTCTAATCGTGCCATCAGCGATAAAACGCTTAACAGCCTCATTGCCTAGCGCCAGATTCTCCAATTCATTCTTGCTAATACCTTTCGGCGCTTCTACTTTGTCGCGCAATTTTCCATTCACTTGCAGCACGACAGTGACAGAGCTCTCGGTCAAGGCTGATTCATCCACGATGGGCCAGGAGGCATTCATTACTGTTCCTTCATGGCCAAGGTGCTGCCACAAGGCATGACAAAAATGTGGCACGATGGGTGCCAGCATTAGGATCGCTGTCTCCAACGATTCTTGTATGACCTTTTGATCGTTCTCGCCATCGCGGGAATCAGTAAAACGTGTCACTGTATTTAATAATTCCATCGTAGCGGCGATGGCAGTGTTGAAAGTGTGCCGTCTGCCGTAGTCGTCAGTTACTTTCTGTAAGGTCTGATGGGTTTTTCGGCGCAGCTTGATCTGCTCGTCGTTGAGTTTAAGGCTGGAAAAATCGTCCAAGGGTATTGGCTGATGATTTGCAACAATCTTCCAAAGTCTCTTCAGGAAGCGATAACTGCCCTCTACGCCGCTATCTGACCATTCTAGTGACTGATCGGGAGGCGATGCAAACATGGTAAACATGCGTACAGTGTCCGCTCCGTATTTTTCGATCAGTGGCAGTGGGTCAACCGTGTTGCCCTTGGACTTCGACATCTTACTGCCGTCTTTGAGTACCATGCCTTGGGTTAGTAGATGCTTAAATGGCTCATCGGAACTCACCAGTCCTTCGTTACGCATAAGTTTATGAAAGAAACGTGCGTACAACAGATGCAAGATGGCGTGTTCGATGCCACCGATGTACTGATCTACCGGAAGCCAGTAGTCTGCGCGCTCATCTAGCATGCTTTCATCCTGATCGCGGCTGGCGTAGCGCGCGTAATACCAAGAGGACTCCATGAACGTATCAAAGGTATCAGTCTCGCGCTTTGCCTTCGATTTACACAGCGGACAATCCACATCTACGAAATCTTTTAGCTTACCTAAAGGCGAGCCGCTCGCATCTATCTCCACATCGGCAGGCAGAATGACTGGCAGATCTTCATCGGGTACCGCCACAGAGCCGCAGTTCTCACAGTTGATAATGGGGATTGGGGCACCCCAATAGCGCTGACGGGATACACCCCAGTCACGTAGGCGAAAATTGACCTTTTTATGCCCTTGCTTGCGTTCACTTAGGTGACTCTCTATGGCGACGAACGCTGCCTCGAAATCTAGACCATCAAAATCACCAGAATTTACAAGCTTTCCTTTCGCAGTGAAGGCTTCGGTGTCTAAATCACAAATTTCCTCGCTGCTGCTTGGCTGGATTACTTGTTGAATAGGAAGTTGATATTTCTTCGCGAATTCCCAGTCGCGCTGATCGTGTGCGGGTACCGCCATTACGGCACCAGATCCATAGCTCATTAGCACGAAGTTGGCTAAAAAGATCGGTAGTTCTTCGCCGCTAATAGGATGAATGGCCTTTAGGCCAGTATCTATTCCAGTCTTCTCCATGGTCGCCATTTCTGCTTCGGCGACTTTGGTATTGCCCTGCTGTTCGATGTATTGGGCAACGATTGAATTTGATTCAGCGGCTTTGCTCGCAAGAGGGTGCTGCACGGCGAGCGCCACATAGGTAACCCCCATTAAGGTGTCTGGTCTTGTGGTGTAGACACTAAGTTTTTTTAGCGATTCGTCGTTTTCATTAGCAACTGTAAAATCCAGCTCGACGCCCTCTGAGCGGCCGATCCAGTTCGCCTGCATGGTGCGAACTTTTTCGGGCCAGCCATCCAAGTCGCCGAGATCATCCAAAAGCTCCTGAGCGAAGTCGGTTATCTTGATAAACCACTGTGGAATCTTGCGACGTTCAACAACTGCGCCTGAGCGCCAGCCGCGGCCGTCCACTACTTGCTCATTAGCGAGCACGGTCTGATCTACTGGGTCCCAATTTACTTCAGATGACTTCTTGTAAACCAGTCCCTTCTTGAAGAGGCGGGTGAAGAACCATTGTTCCCAGCGGTAATAGTCAGGGTGGCAAGTCGCAATTTCTCGACTCCAGTCGTAGGCATAGCCAAGTCGTTGCAACTGCTCACGCATATAGTCGATGTTGCTATAAGTCCATTTTGCCGGTGGCACTTCATTCGCAATAGCAGCATTTTCGGCAGGGAGTCCGAAGGCATCCCATCCCATTGGCTGTAAGACATTCTTGCCAAGCATGCGCTGGTAGCGTGATATTGCATCGCCAATGGAGTAATTCCGCACATGCCCCATGTGTAGATGCCCACTTGGATAAGGGAACATAGAGAGGCAATAAAATTTTTCTAGGGACGTGTCTTCGCTGACTTTAAAGCTTTCGTGTTCTTGCCAATAGGCTTGAGCTTCGGCTTCAACTGCCTGTGGAGGATACTGCGGGTCGATGCTGCTCATTTGATCTCTAACTATGTGAATTAACTGGATTTATTTAAGGCGCTGCAAGGTCTGCAAGCATACCGCAGACCGCTGTCAACAGGTAGAGGCGGGAGTAAAAAACTTGTCAGAATTGCCTGCTACTGATCAAGCACTTTAGTAGATTTGACCTTGATCAGCTTTATCTGCCGACTGTCGGCATTCAGTACGGTTATCAAAAATTTACCGATTGTAATAGTTTCTCCGCGCTCGGGGATGTGCCCGAATTGTTGCAGTACGAGGCCGCCAAAGGTGGTAAATTCTTGGTCGCTGAATGCGGTGGTAAAGTAGTCATTGAATTCATCGACCGGGGTTAATGCCTTGACGATATAATTCTCTTCGTCGAATTTCTTAATATAGCTGTCATCGTCTACATCGTATTCGTCTTCAATCTCGCCTACGATTTGCTCTAGAACATCCTCGATAGTTACCGCGCCGCAGACACTACCGTATTCATCGATGACGATTGCCATGTGCTGGCGCGTCTCGCGAAACTCTTTCAGCAGGACATTCAGGCGCTTGCTCTCAGGGACGAAGGTAGCGGGCCGAATGACATCCTTAATTCGAAACTTCTCCGCTGCGTTATTTAGTGCCAGTGGCAACAGGTCTTTGGCTAGAAGAATGCCTAAGACACTGTCTACATTATCGCCTATAACCGGAAACCGAGAATGGGAGGCCTTGGTGATGAGTTCGATTATCTCAACAGCGGCGAGGTCTGCCGGTACGGTGATCACCTGCGATCTGGGGATCATGATGTCACGCACCTGCATGCTGGAGACCTGCAGTGCGCCCTCGATGATGCTCAGCGCGTCAGCATCGAGGACTTGGTCCGCCTCTGCATTCCGAACAAGTTCGAGAAGGCTTTTGGTGTCAGTAGGCTCGTCGGAAAAAACTTGCGCTAATTTATCGATCCAGGACTTAGGTCTTGGATCGATGCTTGATTCGTCGTCAGTCATTCTCTGCGTTCTCTTTCTTTGTAGAGCGAACCTTCAATATCTATTGGATCTATCGAAGACGGGATTGGCTCTTGGTAATCACACTAACAAATAAGGGTTAGGGATTCCAAGTCTTTCCAGTGTATTAATTTCCAGCTTTTCCATCTCTTCAGCATTGCTTTGCTGGTCGTGTAGATACCCTAAGAGGTGAAAAAGGCCGTGTATTGTAAGATGTGCCCAGTGAGCGGTCAGTTCCTTACCTTGATCAAGGGCTTCCTCCTCAACGACGGCGGCACAGATCACGATATCCCCTAAGGGATAGGACTGTACTTGCTCTGCCAGTTCACTTGGGAATTCGGCAGGGAAGGACAAGACATTGGTTGGCTTGTCTTTGCCTCGATAGTTGCTATTTAAAGATTGCGAACTTGCCGCATCAACGAAACTTAAGCTAATGCTGCAAGGGCCGGTCTGTGCCGCTACCTGCAAAGCGCAATTGAGCCAGCCTTCACATTGCTCGATGGTGGGCACCCATTTATCCGCACAGCTATTACTAATGTTAACTGTCGCGTTCATTAGCCTGCTGGGAATCTTTGCTGTTCAGTGTGGATACAGAAGTTCGATCGAATTGATCGTAAGCTTCGACAATTTTTTGCACGAGACGATGGCGCACCACATCCGTTGCCTCGAAATAAGTGAAACCAATTTCGTTGATGCCTTCGAGCACCTTGCTCACGTGTATCAAGCCGGAGCGAGTCCCCTTAGGGAGATCTATTTGCGTAACGTCGCCGGTGATGACAGCAGTGGAGCCAAACCCGATGCGCGTTAGAAACATTTTCATCTGCGAGCAGGTCGTATTTTGG
>Ga0115003_10001849_pt1 | contig 18030 bp, 16 predicted proteins | sample ArcticOcean_MG_C_7_FD_88736 | JGI IMG/M metagenome (GOLD analysis project Ga0115003, IMG submission 88736) | Marine microbial communities from western Arctic Ocean - ArcticOcean_MG_CB11_88 | ecosystem: Environmental > Aquatic > Marine > Oceanic | place: Arctic Ocean: Canada Basin | collected... | reverse complement strand
TTAAAAATAATTCTTACCTCTCCTTCAGGCATGCAAAGTGTTCTCTCAGAAAAGCACGAAGATGCCAATAATAATTATGCAGACTGGCGCTTTTCAACCGTCCAACATTGGGGTGAAGAGAGTCGAGGGGAATGGACCTTGAGTTTAGAAGACCAAGGCAACAACGATGTCGGTACTTTGAATGAATGGGGCTTAGTGCTTTACGGTACAGAACGAGATATTGATTCAGATGGAGATTTACTCACTGATAGAAACGAAACGGATGTCTACATGACAGACCCTCACGACCCTGATAGCGATGATGACCTTCTTTCCGATGGTTATGAAATAATGAACTCCTCTACTAATCCAAATATCGAAGATACTGATGGAGATGGGTTAAACGACGGGATCGAAGTTCTCGTCAACTTCACAGATCCTTTGGATTCAGATTCAGATGATGACCTTCTTTCCGATGGAGTGGAGGTCTTGGTCAATGGTACAAACCCACTTGTGAGAGATACAGATGGGGATGGCCTAGATGATGGCGTGGAAGTCTTGATCAATGGCACAAACCCACTTGTGAGAGATACTGATGGAGATTTATTGGAAGATGGTGAAGAAGTACTTCAATACCAAAGCGATCCTTTGGTCTATGATCCAAATAGCGACCAAGACGGTTTTTACTGGTTTGATGATTGTAATGACACTAATCCTCTGATTTATCCTGGTGCTATTGAACTCTTGAACGGATTAGACGATAATTGCAATGGTCAATGGGATGAAGGATTCAACCAATCCGATACTGATGGTGATACTTTGTCCGATTACATGGAATATCATATTTACGGAACTAGCATCATCCTCTATGACACTGATGGCGATTATTTACGGGATGATGCAGAGATATTTATTCATCTCACAAACCCGCTGGTTGCGGATAATGATAGTGATACGGATGGCTATTACTGGTTCCAAGATTGCGATGATAACAATTCATTACGCAATCCATCCATCAATGAAACCCTTGATGGTGTTGATAATAATTGTAATCAGTTGATAGATGAAACATTCTACTCCACCGATGCTGACGGAGATGACTTACTGGATTATGAGGAATTCACTAATCTCAGCACCAACCCTTACGATGCCGATTCAGACGGGGATGGATTAGATGATGGGGTAGAACTCATGGTGACGATGACCAACCCACTCGTCGCTGATTTGGATAATGATAATGACGGCTATCGCTGGTTCAATGATTGCGATGATAACAATTCTGATATTGCTCCCGATAAACCAGAACGCTGGAATGGAGTGGATGATGATTGCGACGGAATCATCGACGAAGGAGTCAACAGATTGAACCACTTAATGCAAAATCCAAGTAACCAAAGTCTTGTCCTTAATGCTTCAAGCGATGAATTATACCTTTCAATAGATCTAAACCTAAGCGAGGAACAAATGACGCACTTGAACCTCAGTATTACTTGGTGGCGAAATGGTCAAATTATCAGTACAAATATGACATTCTTTGAAACTACACACGATTGCGTTATCGGCAATCAAACCTTGACTTTAGAACTCTGTAAGAAATCTGGTTTAAGTGAGCCTTATGAGATTATACTTTTCCTTGATGATGGAAGAGAATCCATTTCTGTCAACTGGTCTATAGTCTATAATGTTCAACTTCCTGAAGATAATGAAGGGTTCTCAATTCCACTCACAAATACCTTATTGATCACTATTGGTTTGGCTATTCTTATTGTGGTTCTACTAGGAGTGATTATGCTTCAACGTAAGCGACCACCAACTTTGCCACCGCTCCCTCCTAACTTTAACATAAAATCTCCATATGCAGACGTTCCTGCAGCTCCAGAGTTGGGATTGCTCTAATACAGATTTATTCGAACCCTGTAATTATGAATCGTTAGCGATGTAGCAACTAATCATGTTAGAACTTCTAACAACCTGTCTTGTTCAGCAGCAATTCTAATCTCCATTGCAATACGGCGGCCACTTGACATTGGTTTTCTCCATGTAGCATTTCCATATGGATGTCCAACACTGACGTGAACATTTGTTCCTCCACCTAAACGAGGTGCGACGTCATAGATGTAGTAATTCATATCCTTGTCGATGCAGGTTTGTAGACAGAACGGCCCAATGATTCCTGGGTCATAGTGTTCTTTACTGGCCTTGATAAATTTCTCTCCAAGTTCAAATGCAACTTCAAGTAATGATTCTCTAATGGTTGCTGTATTGTGTCCTACAACAGTCATCTCTGGAATTTGCTGGTGAGCAGGCATAGTCATCTGCTGTGGGGCAGGAAGACGCACATGGCCATCTAGTGAAGACTCAAAGCGCCAATCGACGCCGAGTAACTCTAATCGCTCTCCTTCTTCAGCAAGTGGGCTATAGAAGAAATTAAGATTGAATACAGGGCCGATAACATATCTTTCAATTCTAGCGCCTTCTAATGATTCTTGGTCAATAATACCTTCTGCAATAAGGGTTTTAGATTTTTCTTGGTATTCTTGGAATGATGCACAGGTGAAAAACCCTCTTTCCAATTTCTTTTGTGCATGGTGAAGTTTTACAATTACTAGACAATCAATATCCTCTGGGTTTGCAATTGCTTCAGGATAAGGTAATCCCGCTTTGTCTAAAATCCAATAGTAATCTTGTTCTTCTGTTCTTTCTTCCATGCGCAGCATGTTTCTAGATCCAAACAGAGGTACATGGAAGTTATTTTCAACATCTTCAATAGAAGAATAGGAAGTAAAAGAGCGATTTGGGATATAGATGACATTTCTTTTGCGCATTTCTGCTTGCATATCAGAATTCATTACATCATTGAATGAAGGCATAACTATCGCCTTGTCAACCATTCCGCGAAATACTCTTCCTGAGGGTGAACGGTGCGCCTTGAAGTAATTTGCATAAGTTTTGTGACGTCCTTCTTTGCAATATGCGACAGTAGGAAAACCTTCTTCAATTGCTCCATCACAGATATCTAGAGCAGAATGAGATGCAGTCATACCTATGCGTAACTTCATTCTGTCGTAATCTTCAACAAGTTCAGCGATATTGTCCTTTGATAACATGGCAAAGCCTCGTAATTATTATCGTGTTGAATGGGGTCTTTGATATGTTCGCTTCAAAAACAATCAATCAAAACTCTGAAGTTGCATTAATTCCTCAGTAGTAAGGGTTTGACCGGACATTAATTTGCCCATCAAATCTTGAACTTCAACACGTGCAGATGGTTTTTGGCCAGCACCAGCAGATGCACCGCGCATTGCTCTTAGCATATCTTGTATAGAATGCAAGCAGCGTAGTGATACGATGTAAAAGCGGTGAGCCTTATCCGCTTCCTTCTTTGAGGTTCTTAGACCACGGTGTGCAGCTTCAGCCAGTTCTCTTTGGCGGTCGACTTCTTCATTCCACTGAAGCATCAATTCGTGAGCCTCTTGAGCAGCGGTTGCAGCCTTTTGCACTTCGTCGTGTGCAATTTCCTGTTGAGCCATTGCTTCGTGAACTAAAGCGCGAGCATCTTTTAAATCCCCATTGGAATCATCAAATTTCTTCAACTTTAAGATTTCTGCATTAATTTCTTTCATTCTCTTCATTACCTTGGTCTCATTATTACCAGTATGTTTTCCTTGCTCAAACTCAGTTTCTAGTCTGGACAAATCCTTTTTCAATGAATGAACAGTTGGAGGCCTCTTTTCCCACTTTCCTTTTCTACCAGGCTCTCTAACCGGAGCAGCTTGCTGTGGACCCTTGGCATTATCAAGTGATAATTTTGCAGCCTTAACCGCATCACTTGCAGTAGAGCGTGCTGATTTCTTTTCGCGAACGATTTCGTTCATCTGTTCACGTATTTCTCGTTGCTCACGAACTTGGACAATTAACTCTCTTACTTCAGCATTCAACTCGTTACGAGTAGTGGTGTGAGTTTTGGTTTTACCATTCCACTCATCGCGGGTAGTTCTGTATTCGGTAGCCTTTCCATCCACTACCTTTCTACGATCTTCGAGTTGCTCTTTGAAGTCTGTCATTGTCGTTCGCACCTGTTCGGGGGGAAGATTCCCATCTTCTCGCCGACTCGCCCACCTAACTCACCCATTTAACCTCTTCATTAGAGGCATATCTTTCAATAATGCAATAGACCATGCTGAATAAGAATTAATAGTGAAAAATATGGCAATCCTTAACCAGTCGTTTTAAGAAAATAGTTAAGGACAAGAAGCATTCAGTCTAAAGCGTTGATATCATGTTACTAGGCGCAATGCAGGGGATGGAAAGGGTTCTCCAGAGTGATGTTCGTGCACCTTATGTGACAATGGTGACTGGGCCACCGGGTTCAATGAAGTCGAGTTTCTGTATGACATTGCTATCCAATCACCTCACTAGAACTGGTGAATTCGGTCTATACTGCACAGTTGAAGAAAGTGTAGATTCACTATTGCGTGGGACTGCAAGTATGGGATTGAAAGTTCCAAATAATTTGCAACTTACTGATTTTACGGAACTTCGCAGAGAAAATGAAAATATGGATTATCTAAAATTTACTCGTAGGATGATAGAACATTTCAAACAACAACACGGTGAGAGATTTACCACTTTTGTTCTAGATTCACTAGGCGCAATTTATTCGTTGACTTCTGTGGATGAAGTAATGCGTAAAAAGATGTTCGGATTCTTCGATTTCTTGCGCAGTATGAATCTCAATGTATTCATCATCACCGAGAGGAATGTGGGGACGCATGCCGAATTACAAGGTAATGAAGGTTTTTTAGCAGATGCGGTAATTAACTTGGGAATGGATCAAAGAAATGGTAAATTAATTAGAACTCTACAAATTGAAAAGATGCGCCATTGTCGTCATGCTATGGAAAAGATGGCTATTGATGTAGGTCCTGATGGGATGGTTATTCTCGGTCCATTATTTGATTAGGCTTTACTGGCGAAGAGCGTTTAGTTCCGCGACTGCCTTCGATAATAACTTCCTAATAGCACCTAAATTACAGGACGATTGTAAGCGAACTACCAACAAATAGTTTTGTTCTAACCGATTTGCAATCAGAATGGTATTTTGAGAAGTAATCGTCACAGATTGGCTCTCTTCCGAATTGCTCATAACTGCAATGATTGAAGAATAATTTTGACTATGTCCGGAATTAAGTTCCTGCATTACCAACCCATTTTCATCCAATAAGTGAGCACTAACAACGCCGCTAGAATTTAGTAACTCAGCAAGAATCCGTTGTTCCACAATTACTGCAGAAGCAATGGGGGAATAACCTTTGAGATAAAACAATTACATTTATGGCTTTTTTTCAATATTTATTCAAATCGCCACGCATCATAAACCCTAGTCCACTTGAATAGTATCCCTGGAGTTCATTCATTACAACAAGACCTCTTTGTCTATAGAACTCTTGACCCCTTATATTTGATGCCTTTACTTCGAGTTGAACTTTACTAAAACCCGCTTCAGTTGCGCTTTCGACAAAAGAATTCCATGCCATTCGACCATATCCTTTACTCTGAAGTTCCGATGTTATTGAAAATGCCGCCACTCTAACAATATCATCCATAAAAGGAGTAGCCCATAGTAAACCTTTCAGACAATTTGGATTAGTGGTATCAGTTCCTTCGAGCAGTAATAAATTTCCTCCCCATTTTGGAATCGGAAGGTTCGAAACAGAATTCTGTGAATATTCCTCACCGTTTTCGCGTAAAAATAACTGCAGTACTTCTTGCGTCCATGTTGGGCTCAAGTTTTTTGGTTCCGGACCTAACATCCATTGGATGCCATCTCGCAATCTGCTCACTCCTTGCGGATATTTTTTGAGCGGCCTCTAGGGCCTCTATGTGCAGATAAATCATTAGAAGAATTCTTTCTCTTGGAACGAGAATATTTACTCTTGGGTGATTTTTTGTCCGTTGATTTATCCGCTGAGAAAAGGCCTCCATTATTCAGTAAAATATTTAATTCCGCGAGTGATAAACCTTCTCCAGATTCCATTTTAGATTTCACTTCTGCGTAAGATTTCTTATTCATTTTACTATGATCTGAGTACTTTGAACTCTTAGATTTGCGGGATTGTTGAGATTTGACATCTTCACAATATTTCAACCATGACTTCAATCGCCCCAGTTCCCTATTTATTTTCCTCTTTTCAATTCTTAATTCTCCTAGATAACGAGTAATATGATTGAAGCTCTTGAAAAAGAATCTATCAGAGCGGTTGGCTATTGCTATTGCTTTTTTCAGCGCCGCCACCGATTGCCCTTCCAAGTCTAGGGGCAATGTTGATTGCACCCCAGTGTACTTTTTGATGAGTTCAATAAATTCATCATGTAACTTATCGGCTTCACGAGCCTTTGGGAGCATTTGTTGTAATTCAAAGAATAGTGCAAAATCATTTTCTTCAGTGAGTATTGAAGGTACCCTGAAGACATCAACCGTTCCAGTTAGGCTTTGATAAATTCTGCCTAATTCATCTTCAATCTGATGAGTACGTATCAATATCTTTTGATGAATTTCATTGCGAAGATTTTTCAATTCAGGGATTTTTTGAGCCTTCTCTTTTTCATCGCTGCAAACTGCTATTTTCTTTTCAACTTGCTCAAGTTGTATTGTATAGTTTGTGATTGTGCTGTTGATATCTTTCTCTGCCTTGCCTCTAAGGTCATGGAAAAGGTCTAATTGTTTATCAGAAATATGTTTGTCAGGATTTCGTAGTGCACACAATTCTTTCCACGAATACCCTTCACAAATACCGAACCACATACGGAGTATTTCTTCTCTAATATCCATGATGCCTTCAGCACGAAGTACAGTGCTTAGATCTCTTTTCAAATCAAATGGGTCTTCAATTGCTAAACTATGTTTGCCCACTCTCATCGATTCCTCGTTGATGATGATGTCAATCGCTGTTGGATCTTGTTCTAACCAACCTTTTTCTTCACGGGAGAGGGCTGTACCATTTCTAATAGAGCAGATGTCCAAATCCCAATTCCACTTGGCAAAGGTTTCGAAAAAATGTGCGATGATTTCACCGAGGTTTTGCTGATTTTGTTGTTTTAGTAAGCTCTTTGGATTCGGATGAATTGTGACATCATAATCATCACCTTCAACATGCTGAATAATTCTTTTTTTACCGGTTTGAACATTTGCTACCAGTGGTGGAGAGGACATTTGCATTGATTGGATGCTCAATATAGACCATGAATATGAAGATAATGTCCCGGAAGGAGCATCACTAACATCTCTACACATTGCCCAATGTTTAATCGCCAATATTGCCTGAGAGACTCTAGAGTCTTGCATTGAATATGTTTTGAGCAATTGTGTATTTTGCAGTGCTAGTGTGTTGTTGACTGAGATATCAAGCGGTATACCTGTTTTTCCATCTCTGCATTTTACAATAGGAACCTTAGCGTGAGGTATTACTACAATGTCTACAAAATCGTGCAATCTTAGAAGTTTACCAATCTTGTTGAAAACTTTGTGAGGGACTTTGCCTGGTATTTGTAAGCACAAATCTATGTCGCCTTGGGCCAGTGACAGTCCTGTTACAGATGAACCGAATTTGTCTAATTTACTTCCAGGAAATCGGTATTCCAATATTTGTTTCAAAAAGACGAATAACTTTTCCCGACTTCTATCCCTTTTACTGTGCTCAAGTTGCTTGCGCAGCATTTCATTTACATCGTTATTCAGTGTGGCGAGAGCATCTGGTGGGATTTCATCAGCTGTAGGGAGTTCTAATTCGCCGATTAATGAATTATGCAGATTCGGCCAGCGTTTTTGCTGCTCTTCTGTGAAATGAGTTATTGGACATACCTCGTTCATATCAAGCACCTTCCTTGCGATCCTCTTGCGAAGTTTTATCCTTATTCATTTTGGATAATGCTGGTGTTGAATATTCTCCTTGACTGACTCTTTTCGCATTAACTAACAGTCTATCAAAACCCTTATCGATTAATTGTTGCCAATGTTCTATTCCCCTTTCACTGGAATCAAGAGCCTGGCTTAGCAGTGCCGTTCGTGAATTAGCTCTTCGCCTCATTGCTTCATTTTCAAGATAAGTATTATTGAAATGCTCTTTTTCATTCTTTAGTGGCAATGATTCTGCATGGGAATCTTTTGATAACGCAATAGAATTCAATATATTCTTATGTTGCGACTTTATCGATTCCATTTCGCTATCAGAACTATTTTCACTAGAGATTTTGTCAAATTGTTCTATTGCTAAATCATTCATTTGCTCTAAAATGATTGTTTGTTGATGATGATTTTCATTTGCTTCTTTATAGTGCTGTAATAATTCATCGAATCCGATATCTTTGTCCTCTGTATCTGCATTTTGAAAATCACTTTTCAATTTGGCAAATATTAGGCTTGCTTGATTTTGTGAGTGAAGACATTTCTCAGTTATTTCATTTATCTGCTTATCAAATTCATCGCGCTTTTCTTTAGCGAAGTTGGTCAAAGGGACAGCGAAATCTAACTCTTCTTGCCGGGCATCTAACTGCTCTGGAATAACCTCTGCTAATCGTTCTCGCCGATGCAAAATGGCACGTGCCAACAAATCGGGAGTGATTTTTAGCAACTCGTCAGGTGTCATACATTCTCGGGCGACCTTTCAACATAGAATAAACATAGCCCTCGCCCATCTTTTGGCGTGAAGGTGAAGAACCCCATACGCATAGGTGGTAATATGGGGGAGAGTATGTCATCATCAAACATAGTAACAAACTTAGTTTGTGCTCTTCTAATTGCAGTTATATTAGCACCATTGGTTTCTGCATCCGGTGGTGGAGCAGTAATTGATGTAAGTAGTATTTTACTTGGTGAAATGGAAACATTTGAAGATAGTTCTTTAGAAGTCCCATTTACCATCATTGAGCAGAGTGGATTAGATGCCGAAATAGAAGTCAATGTAGTGATTTCTACACTAGAAGGTACAGAACTTCACAACCAGTCAACAAATTACACCGTATTGGCATTCGGCAGCACGTCGGTCAATTACACATTCTCTAATATGCCATATGGATATTCCAATCTTATCGTCACTATGGTGGGTGATCTTGGAACTGAAGATTCAAGCAATGTTACAGGATTCAACAGAACAATTCAACGGCTTCGTCCAGCTCAATTATCAATTGAAGGAATAGAACTAATTCCAGTCACTTTTAATGGTGATCCAACTGGTAATGCAACTCTTAGAGATGGTGATTATCTAATCATTAGTGCATCCATGGAAAACCTTGGAGATTTACAGTGGTCAAGCGATGTTACTGCCAATATTAACGGTCAAGAAGTTCTCGAATCACATATGTCCAACATTACATTTGGGGGCGCCACTACAACAAATGCACAATTTTATTCTTCTTCTTCATTTAGCGAAACTAATTCCGATATAAACTCTCATTATACAGTAAACCTCTCTATCTTAAATCCACCACCATCACAATCTGAACTATTTCATACTAGCACCTTTGAAGTGGGGCCACCTCCTTTGGCTAGAATTGACATGGAACTAGTTCACCTGAACGCAGATGTTACTGCGGGCGGCCTAGCACAGTGGAATCTGTCTATTGCAAATACGGGAGAGGTAGATTATAACGGTACATTGAGTTGTATTTTCAGTGGTGGGGAAATTGAATATTCACAGCCTTTAGAACTTACCAATAGCACCAATACGACGATTTCAATCAGTGCTTCTGCGCGCCCAGGAACTCTAACCTGTCAAACTGATGGGCAGAGGGTTTGGGATGATTCAACCAGTTCTGTATCTTCAATATTATCAATGACAGCCGCAGCCTTTGAAGCGGCAGGGTCATCCACTCCTGCCGTATTAGGTGGGCCTTGGCATAAAGGTGACATGGCAACTTTCTCAATGCTGGTTAGAAATCACGGCGACAGCGATGGTTTGGTACAATTGCGCTGTGAAATTAACGGAGTCGTTAGTTTGAGTGAACCGTTAAGTTTGGCATTAGATGCTGCAGGCGAAGTCTCGGTTTCAATTCAGATGGTCGCTACTGGGCAAACTCAAGTAAATTGGTCACTAGTTTCTTCAAATGGTGCGATAGATATTGGGTTGGAGGGAGTTCTTAATATTCCTGTTTTGGCTCAGCAAAGCCTTGCACCACAGATTAGTGCTGTTGAGTGGGATTCGGTTGATGGAGTTTCGTTCACATGGCAAATTGATCTCGATAATGGTGTTGAAAGAGAGATTCAATTAAGATTGGGATATGATTCAGGAGGGTCAGAAATTTATCCATTTGACTCATTGATTACAGTATTTCCTGGATTGACCACTGGACAATATGTAATTGGTCATGTAGATGCGGATAAAGTAGTAATTCGTATAAACTCAATTAATTGGACAATAGGGCCAGGCCCTACTTCTGCAATGAAATCAGTTCCATCGGAGCGACCTGAGTATTCTGTTGAGATGAATCCTCTTAGTTCCCCAAGAGACCCAACGTTTGGCGATGAAACTAGCATTACTCTCAAGATTTCAAATACCGGTCTAGTCGATGGCATTGCTGGACAAATACTTTTAGTCGATGGTAATGGTAATTTATTAGTTCAAAGTGAGACTGATCTCTTACTTGCAGGTGAGGAAAAAGAGATTACTTTGACAATTGATTGGCCTTCCGGTTCTGAAGTTACTTTGACTGCTAAATGGAGTATTGACCAGAGCATATTAACTTCAAGTCAATCATATACATCTGGAGTCAGTACTTCTTCTTCTCAACCATACGAGATTCCATTTATTGGGATAATATCTGGTATCGCAATTGCAGGTGCAGTAATTCTTGTAATGAGACTCAAAAACTCTTCAAGTGAGAGAACATCTTCTAGTTCTAAAATTAAAAATAAAACACCGAAGGCTAAGAAGCCCATTGTTAAGTCAAAAACTTCAGCATCTAGTGCTGATAGAAAAGTGCAAGTTGGTTGCCCTGAATGTGCTAGGCAATTACGAGTTCCAGCATCATATTCTGGTAAAGTTAGATGTCCAGACTGTTCCAACAGATTTGATGTTAATTCAAGAGACGAGTCACCTCAAGAAGAAGAGGAAGTCGAAGAAGTTGAAAAACAAGAAAAGAAAGAGGTTTCTTGTCCTGATTGTTCTCAGTCGTTACGAGTTCCAACTGATTATTCCGGCTCAGTACGCTGTCCTGCTTGTAAAGTAGTGTTCAAAGCAAATTCTCAATAAGCAAGGGTTGATGGGTGAGAGGGAACTGGGATTAACATGAGTGGCCATTTTCAAGAGTTTGAAGATGAATACTTGGAGACGATGTATGCATTTTATGAAAATGACCCAAAATCATTAGTCAGAACCGGTGACTTAGCAAGTGCTATGAAAGTCTCACCTGCTTCGGCTACTGAAATGGTTCAAAGATTGGCATCAAAAGGGTTTGTAGATTATATTCCATACAAAGGGGCTAGTCTTACTGTATCAGGGCTTGCAATGGGCCAACAAATGAAAAGAAGGCATAGGTTGGCAGAAGTTCTGTTGGATAAGTTGCCATTTTTTGGAAATGTTCACGAAACAGCATGTAGGCTTGAGCATGCAATCGATGATGATTTGGAAGTTGCATTAACCTTATTATTAGATCAACCAAATATTGATCCTTCAGGTAAGCAAATCCCTCCTGCAAGAGAAGAACTCGCATCAAAAATCAATCAATTAGCTAGCGGGATGCGGCCAATGAGCGCTCTTCCAGATAATAGTGAAGGAGATATCAGAATGATGGTTTTAAGCGAATCAGCATTGACATCATTGAATAATTTAGGTGTGAGAATCGGAACTCGTGTAAAGAAGCAAGACGGCCGCTGGCAGACATCGGATGGAACTTATCTAGAACTGTCTGAAAGTATCGCAGAAAAAATATTAATACGCTGTTAATTAATTAAATTCGGACAATGATAAAGAGTAACAACCCTTGCCTATTGCTATGGAGGGGGGAGATAAGGCGATACAAACCTCTCCTGAAGAGGGTGTTGCTGACACTAATGGGCTCTTTTCTAAAATAAGGGCTATCTCTCCGATCGGTGAAAAGGCAACAGTCAAAGATTGGGAAGCAATATTTCTTGCAATAGATAGACAAATCATCAGTTTTGGTCTCAGAATAATTTTGTTTTTACCCGCTTTTGCAATTTTCACCTATTTCATTGCGTGGGCCTTTTCCAACGGTTCGCCAAAATGGTGGTTAGAAAATATAGAACCGACTATAGGGTTTACCTTTTCAATCACATTAGTTGCTATAACATTCGTAATTCTGTTTGGTTATATTTTGTCCATTATGGTCCATCGACACCGCGTAGGACTCTCTTTACGCGTGTTTAATGACGAAGTAAAAAGTTCAAATGATGCCCATCGACCAGTTCAATCATTACAAGGATATGATGGGCTTGTTACTAGAATGAAGCGGTCCACTAGTAAAACAAATACCAGTCTACTATTTGCAATGTCCAGTGCTCTATTATTGGTTGTTATTTTCTACATCGGTTCTGAGAATGAATCTGGAATGATCTTCTTATTGGGTTCATTTTCATTAATGCTATTGTCAATCGGTCAGCATTTGGCAACACGTTCTCATCAATTTAGCATGGTTGAAAGAACTGGTCTCCTAGATGCATACAACCCAGCGATCCACCCCTCAACAATTAATTCTGTATTCAACGACCTTCTGATGACCCACATGGACCCATTGATGAGAGCGCAATATGTGGATTTCACAAAAAGTATTGAAACAAACATTCATCCAAGTGTTGAAGTCGATTTTGCGAGAGAAAAAATACTGATGACATTGTACAGGCACTTCGGTGGTCTAGATCGAAATACAATGATTTCCGAATTATCTGAAGTATTGAATAAGAATGGATTGAAACTAATCGTTTCACACCCCGTTTTTACATTGGAAGTCTGGCTTTTATTGATAGAACATGTGTCAAGAAAATGTCCAGCGTTCTTCCGAATGGTAGACCGTTTAGAGCATGAGATTGAAGTTGGTAATAATCCTGCATTGAAAGACTTAGTTTTCGAAGTGGATTTGGAAAATGTAGTTACTAATAGGGCAAATCTATTTACAATAATTCATAATCTTGGAGAAACAGAAAGAATAGTTGTATTTAGGGTTCAAACACCTGACTTTCGTCCGAACGATGTAGCCTTGACATATAGATTACAACCTGGAGAAAAGTACTGGTGGTCTGACCGAGCATTACCAAGTCATGCACAAGGTGATGATGATACTCTAGGTGTGATGAGTGGTTTGCTACGGGATGGGACAGTTGCCTGGCAGTCGTTATTGCCGACTACTACGGGGGAAGCAACAGTCTCTGTTCGCCTTGAACAACCCAGTGGTGAACTATTAGTGGGAAGGCAAATCAATGTTAGAGTTAGATCTGAATTCAGGTCGATGGTGAGGTCTTCAGGTTCTATTGCTGCTAATACACTAGGAATGATTGGATTATTAAGCGCAATATTTATGGAAATGTACGTCTTATTTGGCCAATAATCAGCTCGAACTGTTTTGGCGTATCATCCATACCCTTGAAATGGTTAATGCTGTGGAAGAGTCATGCGCGGAATGAAAGAGGAAGCGGAGGAGAAGCCGGATGCGGCCCTTCACGAAGAACTTCAAACAATGGAAGCGAAAGTTCGCAAGTTGCGCGAAACCCGTAATTCATTCAGCGATTCCGCTAAGCAGAGTGCTGATAAGCGCAATGCAATCCAAGCACAATTCAAGGAACACAGAGAGAAATCTGCTCTGGTCCTTTCCGAAGTAAAGGTTATTCGCGCTGAAATTAAATTGTTCAAAGAAAAGAGAAATGCAATGCAAGACCAAATCCGCCAACTCATCTCTCAAGTCAAGGGTCGACGTGGAGAAAAGAACGAGAAGCGTTCTGCTACCGCTGAGTTTATGCAACTAAAGCAAGAGATTGATAATTTGGAGACTACCTTTGAAACATCAAGTGTTGGTCCTAAGAAAGAGAGGGAAATGATGGCTAATCTTAAATTGAAGCATCGCCGTCTTGCAGAGTTAGAGCCAGATGTTGCACAATTTGATATGGTTAGTATTGATTTGTCCGATTTGGATGGCTCAATTAAAATCCTAAAGTTAGAAGCAGATGCTGCACATAAAGCAATGATAGAAGCAGTTGTGAGAGTAACTGAAAAGTCAAAAGAATTGGATGAAGTTTTCGCACACCGAGATTTCCTCAAAGCAGAAGGCGACAGATTTCATGAAGAATACCTTGATTTTAGAAAGAAGGCAGATGAAATGCATGAAAAGACTGTTGAATTAATGAAGGATGTTGACAAAGCACGTGACCAGTTACATATGGCTAAGAAAGAGAGAGAATCTTGGATTATTGATCATAATCAATCTGTCAAAAACGAAATGTCAACTGGTGCTAGTTCAGCAGATGTTGCTGACGGTTTAGTAAGTAATTTACTTTCATCGGGTGTATTGAGCATTGGAGGAACAAGTAGTAGCGATAGTGATGTTTCATCCCGTCCTACTGCAGCCAAGTCCTCCAAAAAGGCAGGAATGCGCCGAATAAATATGCAGAACCGTCGTCGCTGAGGTGAAATGATGTACGGGGTCATAATGGCCGGTGGTCAAGGTTCAAGATTACGTCCTTTGACTTTGACTCGTCCAAAGCCTATGGTTGAAGTCCTAGGGCGTCCTGTTATTGATTTCGTTAAAGATGCGATGGTAGAAGCCGGTATTGCTGATTTAATTGTTACAACTGGATATAGAGGAGAGCAATTGCAAAAGCACGTCTCCGCTTGGCCACTTCAATCAATGAAAACTCATTCTAGAGAGATTACAGCGCGAATTAATCAAGAGGATTCTCCAATGGGAACCGCAGGAAGTGTTCGGCTTCTAAGTGATTTGTTAACAGAAACATTTGTTGTTGGCTCAGGTGATTCAGTCGCTTCATTTGACATATCCGATCTATTAGCAGCTCACAAGCAAAGCGGTGCAAAGGTTACAATGGCACTTTGGGAAGTTGAAAATCCAAGTGATTTTGGTATAGTGGGGTTGTCAGCAGCGCATAATGGTGAATTAGATGGGGATTTACGCGAGGGTTATATTAGTAGATTCAAAGAAAAGCCAAGTCCAGAAGAAGCGTTTAGTAATGTGATAAATGCAGGATTATACATCATAGAGCCTGAGGTTTTGGCATTGGTGCCTTTGGGTGAGAAGTTTGATTTTAGTAAACAATTATTTCCAATGGTACTGGAAATGAATTGGCCAATGTATGCTAAGACAATCGACGGTGTTTGGTTCGATGTTGGCAATCCTATGGAATTACTAAACGCTCAATCAACTTTAGTAAAAAGAATGAAAGAACTGCCATTCCCTATGCCAAATGGAATAGTTCTTCCAGGTAATGGGTTTTGTATGGATGATGCGGTAATACAGGGTGATGTTGTTGGTAGTGTAATCTCCTCCAATTGTCTTGTTGAAGAGAATGTAAAAATTTCTAATTCATTGCTGATGTCTGGGTGTAAAGTTAGTTCTGATTCAACAATTTCTAATTCTGTCCTTGGCCAAAATGTAGTAATCAAAAATGGGGCTAAATTGGACAATGTCGTGATAGGTGATAATACCGTAATTGCTGCAAAAATGATTATTAGTGATCAAAGAATTCCATAAGGAATGAATTGTTTACGAATAATGTCGCCGTATTGCTCATATACCGTTGCACTTCGGACCCAATTATGAATCGTATTCCGAATGACGACCAAGCGGTTGAAAGAACCTATGAAAGAACTTGGGAAGAGATAGAACAAATGCTAACTCGTGCTGAAATAAAGCGTAGGCAATGGAAGGAGTGGTTTGAGGGTTGTAAGTCTTCAGGCGATAGAGAAGGAATGAAGGAAGCTGCAAGAAATCATAAAGCATTAGACGGAGTAATAAAGACATTACGCTGGACTTTAGGTGAAGTTGGAGTTAGCGACCCGCTGGGTTAATTATTCTATAGAACGCCTTTGTTAGATTAATTGTGCTTAATTTCCACGTTGGTCGTAGCGAACTTCTAGAGTTTCAAGTTCATCGCCTTTCATTGCCGCTCCAGCCATCATAGCCATCGCTTGAGTTACTTTTTCTGCATCATCATAATGTGCAGTAGCGAGAACAATAGCCTCAGCCATTGTTTTAGGATCTTCAGATTTGAAAATACCAGAGCCGACGAATATTCCATCCATGCCAAGGCGCATCATGTGTGATGCATCTGCCGGTGTTGCAATGCCGCCGGCGGAGAATGTGACTACAGGTAGCCGGCCCATTGTTCTAACTTCTTCAAGAATTTCTGTGACTTCGGAGTGCATTTTTTCGTCTATTGCTCCAAAAGGTGTGTGTTGATAATTTCCTGGCAGTTTTGATTGGTTTGCCAATACTCTATATCTATCGATTATGATTTCTGCTGTTTGATCAATTCCAGAGTCATCAAGAGATTGTAATTGTTTAATCTCCTGATCAATCAATCTAGCATGAGTGACAGCAGCGACTACATTTCCAGTTCCTGCTTCTCCTTTGGTGCGTATCATAGCAGCACCTTCCCATATACGACGAACAGCCTCTCCTAATTCTGTTGCACCACATACGAACGGAATATCGTAATCTTTCTTAGAAATATGGAAAAACGGGTCTGCTGGAGTCAATACTTCGCTTTCATCAACCATGTCTACGCCCATTGATTCAAGAATTCTTGCCTCACCTTCATGGCCGATTCTTGCTTTTGCCATTACTGGTATAGTTGTACAATCGAGAATCCCTTGAATCATATCGGGGTGGCTCATTCTGGCAACCCCGCCATCTCTACGGATGTCTGCTGGAACTCTTTCTAGTGCCATTACAGCAACAGCCCCAGAATCTTCAGCGATTGCCGCTTGGTCAGGATTGACAACATCCATGATGACACCACCTTGTTGCATACGTGCAAATCCACGCTTTAGTAAGTCGCTACCGCGCCTGAACTTTGAGAAGTCGGTTTCCTTAGCCATTGCAATCAACCAGTCCAAATTAATTTACTTCAAGAACATTGCCAATTCCAATACAAGAAGAGAGGGTGCTAATTTCAGTCAGCAAGAACAGGAGAATCGCCTTCTGCAATTTCAGCGTCAATAGACTCTGCTGCATTACGCTCTTCCCATGCTTCTTCTCCAGCTGGAATATCGGTGTCTGCGAAAATCGCATCAACTGGGCATTCTGGAATACATGCACCACAATCAATACATTCATCCGGGTCAATAACTAGATATTTATCGGCTTCTCTAAATGCTTCAACTGGGCAAACAGCAACGCATTCTTGGTACTTGTGGTCAACGCAGGCGCTTGTTACAACATGTGTCATAGGTATTCCTCAAACTTGCTGAGGGGGTAGCCATACATGAACCGTTTGGATGAGCAATCTCAACATTTCCATTATAAATAACTGGAAAAGTAACTCAATTCGATGATTCAATTGCTTTTTGAATTGTAATTTTCGCTTCAACTAAGGGGTCCTGTCCAGGATATACTTGGATTTTGGTTTGCCCCTTGGCGGTTGCTTGCCCTCCTGGTTGCGATAATGTCAAAACTCCACTAATCAAGTCATTTTGATCTAATCGGAAGTGAATGACATTAGTTTCATCCAATCGAGTATCTAATTCGGATAAAATTATTTTGAGATTTTCCTTTCCAATATTGGCTAGAGCCCTTTGTGCAGGTCCGGAGCGAGTTAATCTCGCCGAAACTACGTGGATGGGAGAACCGTGGTAAGAGTTGGTCTGTTCAATCTCCACGGCCTCTTCATCACCGATGAGAGTGGCTAGTGCTTCAGCTAGTACCATCTCATCTTCTAAGCCGCTGGCAGTTGCTCTCCATGTGAGTTGATGAACTGCCATGGATGGGGGTAAGGCGAGAAGGATTTGATACTAACCTCCAAACAAGCGGTCAATCATTCGTTTCTACTATCCAAAATAGAGGGGGCTGTTCATATAGGGGGGGTTAGACGGCAGA
>Ga0115003_10001847_pt1 | contig 18031 bp, 17 predicted proteins | sample ArcticOcean_MG_C_7_FD_88736 | JGI IMG/M metagenome (GOLD analysis project Ga0115003, IMG submission 88736) | Marine microbial communities from western Arctic Ocean - ArcticOcean_MG_CB11_88 | ecosystem: Environmental > Aquatic > Marine > Oceanic | place: Arctic Ocean: Canada Basin | collected... | reverse complement strand
TGCAAGTGATGCATACCATCGTGAACATTGGAAAAATAGAGATAGAAAAAATTTTTCAAAAATTTTCAAGTAAAAGTATTAAAAAAATGAAATATCTTTCAAACAAAAAAGGCTTTCTAGGAATTGATAATAAGATCAATTTCAAAGAAAAAGTTATTGTTGTTCCTTTTGGACTCGAGAAAACAGTTAGTTACGGTGGTGGTACTAGAAATGGACCCAAAGAAATTATTAAAGCTTCTCACCAAGTAGAGCTTTATGATGAAGAATTAAACTGTGAGCCTTATAAAAAAATAGGTATAAAAACTTTAAAACCATTTAAAATTGATAAAAATATTAAAAAAGCACTCAATAATATGTCTAAAATAAATCAAGAAATTTTAGACAAAAAGCTTTTTCCGATGACCCTTGGGGGAGAACATTCTATTACTCCTGGATGTATTGCTCCATTTGTAAAAAAACATAAAGAAATTTGCTTATTACATTTTGATGCACATGCGGATTTAAGAGAAAGTTATAATGGTGAAAAGTTTTCACATGCTTCAGCAATAAAAAGATGTTTAGATCATAAAAATTTATCTGTTATTTCTTTTGGTATTAGAAATATTTCTGAGAATGAAATACTTTTTTTAAAAAAAAATAAAACAAGAATTACTATTTTTTGGGCCAAAGATAAATTAAAGTGGAACTTAACAAAATTTAAAAAAATGATAAAAAATAAAACTGTTTACTTAACATTTGATGTAGATGGATTAGATTCAAGTATTATGCCTGCAACAGGAACTCCGGAACCAGGCGGATTACTGTGGGATGAAACTTTAAATATTATTAAAATTGCTGCTAAAAATTCAGATATAGTTGGAGTTGATATTAATGAATTATCACCAATTAAGGGTTTTAACTCTTATAATTTCTTGGTTGCAAAATTAGCCTATAAAATAATTTCTTATATTTTTAAGTTTAAGCGCCAATAAAATCTTTTGGACTCCAGCTTATTATAGTTAAAGCTCCTCCTAAGTCACTATTTCTTCTAAACAATAATTTTGCATTTTGTCTCTCCAATAAAGTTTTTCCTAAAAATGTTCCCAATCCAAGTCCAGAATTACGACTTAATTCTTTTGATTTTGATTTAATGTAGGGCTCGCCGATTTTATTTATTAAATCTTCTGGAATACCAGGACCGTCATCATTTATTTTAATTTCAATTACTTTTTTATCACTTTTTAAATCTATTTTAACTTTGCTCTTTGAAAATTTTACAGCATTTCCTATAAAATTTCTTAAGCCATAAATTATTTCGGGAGATCTTTGAATATCAATCTTATTTTTATCATTTTTAATAAATAGTTCTATTTTTTTTGAAGAAGTTTCCTTAAATGAATTAATAATTTCTTCTAGTAAGTCCTCTAGTTTTATAGAGCTTAGAAAGCTATCTTCTTCTATTTGTTTTTTTGAAATTTTTTTTAAAATTTCACTGCATCTTTTTGTTTGGCTTATCAATAAATCTATGTCTTTTGAGACTTCTTTGTTATCTCCAATTTCTTTTTTTAATTCTTTGGCAACAATACTTATTGTGGCTAAAGGTGTCCCAAGAGAGTGTGCTGCGGCTGCGGCTTGTCCTCCTAGAGATTCTAATTCGTATTCTTTTGCTATAACCTCTTGTAATTTATTTAATGCTTCAGATCTTTTTTTTGACTCCCCTGAAAATCTAATACCAAAATAACTCAGAAATATAAGACCAATCAAAATTGACATTAAAAGACCAAGTTTGTAAAAATTTGGAACATTAAATATTTCTTCATTCATTCCCGGTAATGGTAAATAAAAATAAGTGATCAAAAATAACATGAAGGAAGTTATTGCACTTAATATTATTGTTGTTCCCATGCTGAGAAACGTGGAAGAAACGATTGCTGGTATAACTAATAGAAAAGAAAATGGGTTAAGAATCCCACCAGTTAAATATAGAAGAATACCCAGTTGTATCAAATCGTATAAAAGAAAGAAAGAAGCATAACTATCTTTTAGCTGATTTACTTTAACTCTAAATTGTAAAAATATATTTGTAAGTAAACCAACAAAAATTATCACATAACTTTCATTGATTGGAAAACTAAGTTTTAAATAATAAAAAACAATATTTACCGCAATAAATTGTCCAAAAATCGCAATATATCTGAGTATTGTAAGGGTATTTTTATCTAGGTTTAAATTTTCTTTTGTCCTAAATAGAGTGGAAAAGTCCATTAGATTTTAAATATCTAAATTTGCAACATTTAAGGCGTTATTTGTAATAAATTCTTTTCTTGGCGCCACTTCATCTCCCATTAAGATTTTTATCATTTTTTGATCCTCATTTGACTTGTCCTTGGTTCCTTTGGAGTACTGAACTCTTAACATTGTTCTATTCTCTGGATTTAATGTCGTCTCCCAAAGTTCTTCTGGGTTCATTTCTCCTAATCCCTTGAAACGCTGTATAGATAATTTCTCTCTCTGCTCTTGCATAAAATTGCTATATGAGGTTGTTCCTTTTTTAATCTTTTTATCAACTTTTACTGTTTTAATAATATACTCCTCTAGCCCTTTTTCATCTTTAATATAAATACTTTTATTTGCTTTAGTAACTTTAAACAGTGGTGGTTGTGCTAAATAAATATGTCCATTTTCTATTAGTTGGTTAAATGGATGATTATTAAAAAAAGTGAGCAACAAAGTTCTTATATGTGACCCATCTACATCAGCATCTGTCATTATTACTATTTTATCATAACGTAAATTTTCAATATTGAAATCTTTTGAACCCGTTCCCAATGCATTTATTAGAGTAACAATTTCATTAGAAGACATCATTTTTGATAAAGCTTTTGTCGCGTGATCTTCTCCATTTGTTTTTCCATTCACATAAGTATTTAAAATTTTTCCCCTTAAAGGCAATACAGCTTGATACTCTCTAACTCTTCCTTGTTTAGCTGATCCACCAGCCGAGTCTCCTTCAACAATATACAATTCTGTTCCTTCTCTTTTTTGAATTTGACAATCAGCTAGCTTACCAGGTAGTCCTGATAGCTCAAAAGTTCCTTTACGTCTAACGCTATCCCGTGCTTTTCTGGCAACATCTCTAGCCATTGCAGCTTGAGTAATTTTTTCTATAACTGTTTTAGTGACCGACGGATTTTGATCAAACCATGTTGAAACTTTTTCACTAATAATATGTTCTACAACATTTCTTATTTCCGAAGAAACAAGTTTGTCTTTTGTCTGGGATGAAAATTTTGGATCTGGCATCTTGATAGATAAGACTGCTGTTAGTCCCTCTTTAATGTCTTCACCTGATAGTGTAATTTTATTTTTTTTATTATTCTTATCTGCTATGTATTTGTTAATTACTCTAGTTAAAGCGCTTCTAAAACCCAATAAATGTGTGCCACCATCTTTTTGTGGTATGTTATTAGTAAAAGGTAAGACCTCCTCTGAATATCCAGCATTCCATTCAAAGGAACATTCAACTACGACGTTGTTTTTTGTAGAAGTTACATAAACAGGTTTTTTAAATACTTCTTTTTCATTTTTATTTACCAATATAGGTTTTTTATTATTGATATGTTTTACAAATTCAATGATTCCACCATCGTACTTATGACTATATTCCTTATTTTTTTTTGAACTATTATCAACTAATTTTATTGCTATTCCTTTGTTTAAAAAGGCTAATTCTCGAATTCTCTTTTCAAGAATTGATGCACTAAATTTAGTAGAAGAAAATATTTCTTTAGAAGGTAAAAAATTAATTCTTGTTCCCTTTTTTTTTGTTTTGCCAACCTTTTTTAAGGGTTTTAATGAATTTCCATCTTTAAATTTAATTTCATATTCATTTCCATCTCTAAATATATTTAAACTTAGTTGCTCTGAAAGTGCATTAACCACTGAAACTCCAACTCCGTGTAAACCACCAGATACCTTATAAGAGTCATGATCAAATTTTCCACCTGCATGCAATTGTGTCATAATAACTTCTGCTGCTGACATCTTTTCTCCTTTATGCATATCCACAGGAATACCTCTTCCATCATCCTCAACGGTAACTGTGTTATTGGAATTAATGATTATGCTTATATTTTTGCAATGTCCTGCTAAGGCCTCATCGATTGAGTTATCTATAACTTCAAATACCATGTGGTGTAAACCAGAGCCATCGTCCGTGTCTCCGATATACATTCCAGGTCTTTTTCTTACTGCGTCTAGTCCTTTAAGAACTTTTATCGAGTCCGCGCCATAAGATGACTTGTTTTTTAGTTCAGAATTTTTTGACATTATTTTTTGAATTGATTAATCATATCATTTTTTCAAGCTAATATAAAACAATTTGGAAACAATGTGGCTTAGAACTATTTAGTATCAACAACTTTAGAGCTAAAAATAAAAAAATTTTTTAAATGAGGTAATTTTAAATTTTCATTGGCATAATGACATAATAACTGTTTTTATCGGACACATCCTCGATTAACACCGGTGAAACAGAGTCTTTTAAATTCATTTTTAAATTTTTATCCTCTACTTCAGAAGCTATATCAATTAAATATTTTGAATTAAAACTTATATTCAAATTTTCAGAACTAAATTCTGCTTTAATTTTTTCATTGCCCTCGCCTGAATTTGCGCTATTTACAGAAAGCTGAACGCTATCTTTATTAATTGCTAATTTAACTCCCTCTTTTCTATCCAATGAAACGCTTGCTACTCTCTCAATAGAATTAATAAAATCTTTTGACGAAACAACTAAAAATTTATCGTTAGTTGTAGGAACAACTTTTTTATAATCAGGAAACTTACCATCAATAACTTTAGAGATTAATTTAATCTTACCTAACGTAAATTTTATTTTATTTTCACTTGTTTGCATTATTAGTTGATCAGATGTTTCTGCTAGCAAAGAACAAAGTTGATAAACTGTTTTCCTAGGTAAAATTAATGAATTGAAATCACTTATATTTTCAATCTCTAGGCTGCTTGAGGATAGCCTATGACTATCTGTTGCGACTCCTGTTAAGAAATTTCTTCCATGAGCTTCTGTTAAATGCAGATATATACCATTTAAATAATGTCTAGTGTCATCATTGGATATTGAAATTCTAGTTTTATTTAGAAGTTTTAAAAACCTATTATTATTTAATGTAACTTCTTGACTTTCAAATTCATCTGCAAACGTGGGAAAGTTATCAGTTGGTAAACATAATAGATTAAAATCCGCACTTTCACTTTTTAGACTAAGTTTATTTGCCGATTTTAAATCAAAGTTCAATTCTGAATTAGAAGATATTTTTCTTAAAATATCATAAAGTATTGTAGCAGAAGTTGTTGTGCTACCTTCTTTAATTGTTTTAACATCAATAATTTCATCATAGAAAATAATATCTAAATCTGTAGCAACAATTGATAATTTTTTATCTTTGAGTTGTAGCAACACATTTGATAAAATTGGCAAAGTATTTTTTTTTTCTACTATTCCTTGCACAAAATTTAAAGATTTTAATAATATGTCTCTTTTTACTACAAATTGCATTTAATTACTGTTCTAATAATAAACTTTTTATCTGACTAATGTTTTTTTTCATTTCATCATCTTGTTCGGATAGTCTTGTAATAGTTTTAACAGCATGAATAACAGTTGTGTGGTCGCGATTAGCAAATCTCCTACCAATTTCAGGTAAGGATCTAGTTGTCATTTTTTTTGCTAAATACATTGCTATCTGTCTTGGTCTTGCTAGTGGTCTAGATCTTCTTTGTGAGAGCATTTCACTTAGCGCTATATTAAAATAATTTGAAACAATATTTTGTATTTTATCTACTGTAATTATTCTAATTTGATTAAAAACATCTTTTAAAATGTTTTTACAATCACCAATAGTTAAGATCTTATTATGCACTCTGCTAAAAGCAATTACCCTATTCAATACTCCAATAAGCTCTCTGATATTAGTTTTGCTTTCGCTAGCAATATAATTAATTACTTCATCACTTAAACTAATATTCTCTTTAAACTGACTTTGAATTTCTTCAATTTTTTTCTTAATAATTTTTACTTTTAATTCTAAATCGGGAAGGTCAATATCAACTACGAGACCACCAGACAATCTAGACTTAATCCTATCTTGTACTCTATCTAATTTCATTGGAGCTCTATCCGCAGAAATGATAATTTGCGAACCTTTGTCCATTAAACTATTGAATGTATGAAAAAACTCCTCTTGTAGACTTTCTTTACCACTAATAAACTGAATATCATCAATAATGAAAACTGAAGATTTTCTAAAAAAATCTTTAAAATTTACCATATCATTCTTCTTAATAGATTTAATAAAATGGTACATAAATCGTTCTGCTGAAATAAACATTACATTATTGTCACTTTGTAATTCTAATCCAATAGCATTTAATAAATGAGTTTTACCTAAACCTACTCCACCGCAAATATAAAGAGGGTTATACCTAGAGATGTCTTCGCACACTTTTTTTGAATATGATAAAGCTATATCATTGCTTTTTCCTTGGATGAAACTGTCAAAGCTTAAATTAGGATTAAGTCTATTGTAATTAAGAATTGAGTCTTTTATTTCAGTAACTTTATTTAATTCATCAATTTTAATAAATTCTTGGTTTTGTTTATTTTCTTCAATAATTTTAAATTCTATTCTATTAAGGCTTTGTTTAAAACTTTTTACCTGTTCTAAAATCTTATCCAAATATCTTGATACTATCCAGTCTCTAAAAAAACGAGTGGGCACACCAAGAACTAAATAATCATTATATTCTTTTACCAATGAAATTTTTTGTAACCAGCTATTATATATTTCACTTCCAAAAGTTTTTTTAAATGACCCTTGAATAGCTTCCCAATTTAACGTTTTTTCTTCTTCAGAAATATAAACGTTTTGTGTTTTTATATTATTATTTTCCATGTAGATAATTGTTAAGAAATTGATATAAACTCTCTTTTAAAAAATTTAGCAAGAATTTTTTTTACAAAATAAAAAAAAAATTGACTTAGGTTGTGTAACTAACGCTGAGATAGAATTAAAAATAAAAATTTACAACTTGTCGATTTATGTTTCTATATTTTGATTAATGGAGCTAATTGAAAACTCTTGGTAGATATAATTATCAACTTGAAATTGATGATCTAAATTAAATTTTTTTTGATATTCTAGAAATTTTTCTAGCTGCGGTTTTTTTGTTTATCGCTCCAGATTTAGCAACCTGAGTTAGAATTGATTGAAATTTTGAAAAATATTTTTTAGCTTTTTCTTTTTCTTTAGACTTTAGCAAGAGTTCCATTTGTTTAATGGCATTTTTATATTTACTTTTTCTTATTCTATTAATCTGGGTTTGCTTTTTAACCCTTCTTACGCGTCTGATTGCTGATTTAGTATTAGGCATGTTTTTTTAAATTGTATATATGGGCAAATTAATGGGGTCAACTTTTTTATTTTTGACATTTTGAGCAGAAAAAAGTTGAACGATTTGATATTGTGGACCTGGAGATTTTATTCTTACAGTTTCTATTGGAACAAGTCTCATTTTTTTTTCCATAAACGTTAAAATGTTGCTGAAATGAACCCTTTTTACCATTACTGCTAGAAAAATCCTTGATCGAAGATCCTCCTAATTTGATAGAGTTATATAAAACGCTTTTAGTGAATTTTATAATTTTTTTTATCTCAAGATATTTTAACGTTTTTACTTTACGGGTGGGCTTTATTTTACTTAAAAAAAGAATTTCGTTTGCGTAGATGTTTCCTATCCCAGACACAAATTTTTGATCCATCATAATATCCTTAATCACTCTATTTTTGCCAGATGTATATTTCCTAAAGTAAGGGTAGCTGAATTTTTTACCAAGAGGTTCTGGACCTAAATTATTAAGATGTAAACTATCATTAAAATTTTTATTATTAAAAAACTTAATAAAACCAAATTTTCTTACATCGTTATAAATTAATTTTTGGTTTTTATTTAAAAAAAATACTACACGATCGTGTTTTTGATCTTTTTCTTCATTAATATTATAATAAAAACTTGTTTTATGTTTAATATTTTTTTTATTTACAAAAATTAATTTTCCAGTCATGCCTAAATGTACTAGCATGACAGTGTTTTTACTTAAAAAAAATAATAAAAATTTTGATCTTCTTTTAATCTTGATAAACTTTAATCCAACAATTTTTCTTGTTTCATTTTTGTCTATACGATATCTTAATTTATCATCGTTTATTTTTACCTTTTTTATAATTAAATTTTGAACTTTGTTATCTAGAGACCTTTTAACAACTTCAACTTCTGGTAATTCTGGCATATAATTCTATTATGAAAAACACTATCCAAGATAAAACAAAATTAGTCAATTCAGTATTTTCCAAAGTTTATAACAAATATGATCTAATGAATGATATTATGTCTTTGGGTATTCATAGAATATGGAAAGAAAAGTTTATTGATTGGATGAATCCTTCTGCTAATTCAAAATTAATCGATGTTGCCTCAGGAACCGGCGATATTGCAAAATTATTTTCAAAAAGAAATAATAACACTTCTGAAGTTACTTGTATTGAGCCAAATAATGAAATGTTTCAAGTAGGGGAAAAAAACTTAAAAGAATTTAAAAAAATAAATTGGATAAATGCTCACGCAGAAAAATTGCCATTAAAAGATAATACCTACGATTATTATTCAATTAGTTATGGAATAAGAAATGTTACTGATATTAATAAAGCGTTAAAAGAAGCGTACAGGGTTTTAAAACCTGGAGGTCGATTTATGTGTTTAGAATTTTCTAAAATTGATAATGAGATTATAGATTTTTTTTATAAACAATACTCAAAAGCTATACCAAAAATTGGAAAATTTATTGTAGGTACCTCTCAACCATATGAATACTTAGTAAAAAGTATCGACGAATTCTATACTCAAAATCAACTCATAAAATTGATGAATAATAATGGATTTTCTAATTCAAAGTACCGAAATCTTTCTAATGGTGTTTCAGCTATACACTCTGGGTGGAAAATATAAATGTTTAAAAGATTTTTTAAATTATTTCAAATTGCAAGAAAACTATCTACATCTGGTGCTGTCGATACCATAAATCAAATTCATGAAATTCCATTACCTGTTAATTTATTTTTTTCATTTATAGCAATAGGTTCAGAATCTAATCGTTCAAATAATCAAAAAAAACCCGGAGAAAAGCTTTGTGAAGCGCTACAAAGTATGGGTACTACATTTATAAAGCTTGGACAATTTCTAGCTACTAGGCCGGATATAATTGGTGAAGAGATGGCAAAAGATTTAGAAAAACTTCAAGATAAAGTTCCTGCCTTCGATATTTATCAAGCAAAAAAAATAATAAAAAAAGAAATTGGTGAGAAGCAATTTAGTAATATTATTGAAATTAGCGACCCAATAGCTGCTGCATCAATAGCACAAGTCCATATGGCTAAAATTAAAAATGAGAACGAAGAAAAACAAGTGGCTGTTAAAATTTTAAGGCCTGATATTGAAAAGTTATTTAATGAAGAATTAGATGCTCTAATGCTATTTGCCTATATTATAGAAAATACAATTTCAAAAGCTAAAAGATTAAAATTAATTGAAGTAGTACACCTTCTTCGAGAAATTACAAACTTAGAAATGGATTTAAGATTTGAAGCAGCTGCGGCTAATGAATTATATGAAAATACTAAACAGGATTATGGTTTTAATGTACCTAAAATTTATTGGAACTATACTACCAAAAAAATATTGACACTAGATAAAGTTAAAGGTGTCTCAATTAGAGAACATAATATTCTTAAAGATTCAGGTGTTGATTTAAAAAAGTTAGCTGAAAATTTAATCCAACATTTTTTAAAACAAGCTGTACGAGATGGCTTTTTTCACGGGGATATGCACCAGGGAAATTTATTTGTAGATGAAAAAGGTAATATCATTCCTGTTGACTTTGGTATTATGGGAAGATTGGATAAAAATAATAGAAAGTTCTTAGCTGAGATTTTATATGGGTTTATCAAAAGAGATTATGTCAAAGTAGCAGAAGTTCATTTTCAAGCAGGTTTAGTTCCTCAAGATGCTTCGAAGGAGGAATTTGCTCAAGCCTTAAGGTCTGTAGGAGAACCAATATTTGGTCAATCTATTAAAGATATTTCGGGTGGAAATTTATTAGCTCAATTATTTGAAATTACAGAAAAATTTAATATGGCTACACAACCTTCACTATTGTTATTACAAAAAAATATGGTTATTGTTGAAGGAGTTGCTCGAAAGATATATCCAGACACTAATATTTGGGATGTATCTAGACCGGTATTAGAAGATTGGTTAAAAAATATTAAAAGTCCAAAATCTACAATTGATACAGCTTTAAATACTTCAGCAGAAATTATTAAAAGATTTCCAGACTTTCCTGGTTTAATGGATAGAGCAGATTACGCTCTAAGATTAATGGCTGAAGGGAAATTGAATTTAGGTATTGGTAATAATAAAAGTTTAGAAATTGAGCAAATGAAGCTTAAAAATTTTAGAAATAATATAATTATAGGTTTTTTTAGTATTGTAATTATCTCACTATTGGTATTTTAATCTCTTATTAATGACACTCAAAAATAAAAAAATATTAATAATTATCGGAGGTGGAATAGCCGCTTATAAATCGTTAGATTTAATAAGGTTATTAAGAAGAAAAAATGTCAAAGTAAAGACTATACTAACTAAAAGTGGTAAAGAATTTGTTACTCCTTTATCATTAATTACTCTTACAAACGATAAGGTTTATGAAAATATATTTGACAAAAATTCTGAAGCTGAAATAGATCATATTGCTTTATCTAGATGGGCCGACCTAATTATTGTGATGCCTGCAACTGCTAACTTTATGAGTAAACTTTCTATCGGAAAAGCAGAAGACCTTGCTACTACAGTTTTATTGGCATCTAATAAAGATATCTTACTAGTACCAGCAATGAATGTTAGAATGTGGTTTCATAAAGCTACTCAAACAAACTTAAAAACTTTACAAGACTTTGGATATTTATTTATAGGTCCTGAAAAAGGAGAAATGGCTTGCGGTGAATTTGGTGAAGGAAAAATGTCTAGTCCGCGACAGATCTACATTTACTTAAAAAATTATTTTGATAAAAAAAATTTAGTAAAAAAGAAAAATTGGAAAGCTTTAGTTACCACTGGGCCGACTAGGGAATACATTGATCCAGTTAGATATATTTCTAATGAGTCGAGTGGCAAACAAGGTTATGAAATTGCAATAGCATTAAATAAACTTGGAATAAAAACAACTCTTATATCGGGACCTTCTAATATAGCTTCTCCAAGAGGGTTAAAGGTCAAAAAAATTACTTCTGCTGATGAAATGTTTAACGAAGTTAAAAAATCCTTGCCAGTTGATTTGGCTGTATGCGCAGCGGCTGTAACTGACTTTAAGCCTGCTGAAAAAAGTAAAAATAAAATTAAAAAAGAAGGTATAGATTTAAAAACTATAAGTTTTGTAAAAAATAATGACATTTTACAATTTATATCTACAAACAATAAACATAGACCACGTCTAGTTGTAGGATTTTCTGCTGAGACTGAAAACCTAACAAAAAACTCTATAAATAAAATTAAGAGAAAACATTGTGACCTCATATTTGCAAATGACGTTTCAAAAAAAGGAATTGGTTTCAATTCAGATTATAACAAAGTGTCAGTTATAGACAAAAATGGTAATATTAAAATTTTACCAAAAAATAAAAAAAGTTTTATCGCAAAAAAGATAGCTGAAATTTTATTAGATAAATTATTAATAGATGACAGAAATATTAATTAAAAGATTATCTAATAACATTCCCTTACCAAAATATGAAACTGATGGGTCATCGGGCATGGATCTTGCGGCGAATATAGAGAATGAGATTGAAATTAAACCAGGCAAGACTGAAATAATACCAACGGGTTTAGCTGTATCCATACCAAAAAATTTTGAAATACAAATTAGACCTCGTTCAGGATTAGCGGCTAAAAATCAAATATCTGTATTAAACACTCCTGGAACAATAGATGCAGATTATAGGGGTGAATTAAAAGTTATATTGATCAATCTTAGTGATAAAATTTTTAAAATTGAAAAAGGTTTACGTATTGCTCAAATGGTTTTATGCCCAGTAATAAAGGCAACATTAAAAGAAGTTGATGCGCTTGAAATAACAGAGCGCGGTACTAATGGTTTTGGTTCAACAGGCACCAAATAAATGGATTTAAATCTCAAAGATTTTAAAAGATTTGAAAAACAAATTATTTTAAAAAAAATTGGTATTTATGGGCAAAAAAAAATTAAAAATTCAAAGATTTTAATCATTGGAATGGGCGGTTTAGGCTGTCCACTTCTTACTTATCTAGCTTCAGCAGGTGTTGGTAATATTGGAATTGTAGATCATGATAAGGTTGAACTAAATAATCTCAATAGACAAACACTTTTTAACTCCTTTGATATTGGAAAATTTAAAGTTACCCAAGCTAAAATTAAAGTTAAAAAAATTTATAATCAAATTAAAATAAGAGTATTTAAAACCAAAATTACAAATAAGAATATTGATAAAATTTTAAAAGATTATAATATTATTTGTGATGGGACAGATAATTATGAAACACGTTACCTTATAAATGATCAGTGTAAAAAAAATAAAAAAATTTTAATTTCTGCGGCTATAAGTAAATTTGATGGGCAACTTTACAAGTTCAATTTTAAAAAAAAAGGACCTTGCTTTAGATGTTTTATGCCAGAGAAACCAGATCATGAAAATAATTGTGGTTCTGAAGGTATTTTTTCACCTGTTGCTGGAATATTAGGATCTTTACAAGCTAATGAAGTTTTAAAAACAATTCTTGAACTAAAAGATGATTTAAATAAAAATATTTTAATATTCGATTCTCTAAAAACTTCAATTAGAAAACTAAAAATTAACTCAAACCTTTCCTGCTTTAATAAATGCAAAAAATAGTTTTTCTTTTCTTTTTTATTTTTTTTTCTTTATATAAATATTCTTATGCAAAAGAAGAATATTTTCGAACTTTAAAAAATGATAAAGTAAATCTTCGTTTAGGCCCTTCTTTTGAATATCCTGTCAAAATTTTTTATAAAAAAAAATTTTTACCAGTACTAATTCAAGAAAGTTCTGATAATTTTAGAAAAATTCGTGATCACGAAAACAACTCTGGTTGGATACATATTTCACAATTATCAAAAAAAAAAGCAGCTATAGTAATTGATGATCGACTTATTGTTTTTAATAAACCCTCGATATATTCAACACCAACTGTAATTCTTAAAAAAGGACGATTATGCAAGATTATTAAATGTAAAGAAGGGTGGTGCAAAATCAAAGTTGATAAATATAAAGGTTGGATTAAAAAAGTTAGTTTATGGGGACTTCTTTAAAATTATTTTTTTATTTTAGAAGCCCAAAATTTATCTAACAAAAAATACCAAACTGAATTCGCAAGTGGTTCAACAATAGCATCTGTTAAAGCTACAGCGAATGAGACATCAGCAACTAACATTAATACAGTAATAGCGATTAAAAAGTGGCCTATTGTGTAAACTACAGTTCTTAATATTGATCCTCTATTATTAGTATAAATGGTACTTGCAGCGTTAAATATTCCTTTATTAAATTCAGCCATGATTTTTAAATGGATCTTCTAAAACACAGGCGACTAGATGAATGCGGTTTTGTTCACCTCCATTGAAGAAATTGTGATATTTAGTGTTATTTGTAATTGTAACTGTACCATCTGCTGGCATGTGTTTAGCAATATTTTCTATCACCATTCTGCATCCATGATTAGTTATAATTGGTATATGCAATCTTGGTTCAGGGTCTCTATGCCAACTTAATGTTGATCTAGGTTCTTTTAATAATATTCTTACTCTTCCAAGTTTAAAGTTTTTTCTTAAAGTTTTATAAACTTCCTCGAAATATGTATTTTGAAAATCGGATACTAATTGCGTATATTTTGTTTCATCTATTGGTTTATCTCTTACTACTTCTTTACCCGACTCATCTGGTAGAGTCCAATAAGTGCCTCTAACATTATGTCCTTCTATTGAATTTTTATCACCTGGTATTTCATTTAATGGTATTGCACCAAAATTTTTAATACCCAATGAATTAAAATTTTTTTTTTTTAGTATATATTCTAAATCTGATCTTAATTTAGATATATCGAATTTAATGTTTGGTACTTTATAAAAATCATTAAATTCGATATTGTCCATTTTAAAAATCTAGTGAAGTCTCTTAACTTCTTGTCTGTCAGCATTCATCACTTTTGTCCATACAGCAACGAAGTCTTTAACAAATTTTTCCTTATTGTCATCTTGTGCATATACTTCTGCATATGATCTTAAAACTGAGTTTGAGCCAAATACTAAATCAACTCTTGTCGCTGTAAATTTAGTTTTTTTAGTTTTACGCTCTACAATTTCATACAAATCATTACCAAGCGGCTTCCAAGTAAATTTCATATCTGTTAAATTTACAAAAAAGTCATTAGTTAAAGCTCCAACATTATCAGTAAATACTCCGTGTTTTGTTCTACCATGATTTGTATCCAAAACTCTCATACCTCCAATTAAAACTGTCATCTCTTTTGCTGACAAGTCCATTAAAGATGCTCTATCAAGCATAAGTTCTTCTGGGCTAACTACGTATTCTTGTTTTACCCAGTTTCTAAATGCATCATGTATAGGTTCTAATACTTTAAATGAATCCATATCAGTTTGATCTTGTGTTGCGTCTCCTCTGCCAGGTATAAAAGGAACCTTTATATCAAAACCAGCTTTTTTGATCGATTGTTCTAGACCAACATTTCCTGCAAGTACTATAATATCTGCCATACTTGCTCCAGCATCTTTAGCTACTTGTTCTAATTTACCTGTAACTTTATTAAGTCTAGCTGGTTCATTGCCCTCCCAGTCTTTTTGAGGAGCTAACTGAATTCTTGCACCATTAGCACCACCTCTACAATCAGTTCTTCTATATGTTCTTGCGCTATCCCAAGCTGTACTGATTAACTCTGAGCTACTTAATTCTGTTGCTTCAATTAATTTTTTTGCTTTGTTAACATCAAAATCTTTGTTTCCATCTGCAACTGGATCTTGCCAAATTAATTCTTCCTTAGGAGCATCAGGGCCTATGTAATACTTTTTAGATCCTAAATCTCTATGAGTTAGTTTAAACCAGGCTTTTGCAAAGGTTTCAGACATATATTTATGGTCTTTTCTAAACTTTTCAGAAATTTTTCTATAGCTAGGATCCATTTTCATTGCCATATCAGCATCAGTCATGATTGGGTTTCTTTTTATTTTAGAGTCCGCTAAATCAACCGGTTTATCTTCTTCCTTCATATTGATTGGCTCCCATTGATTAGCTCCAGCAGGGCTCTTTTTAAGCTCCCATTCATAATCCAATAAAAGCTTTAAGTAAGTGTCATCCCATTTATTAGGATGCGTAGTCCAAGCACCTTCTATGCCGCTAGTTACTTGATTAACACCTAAACCTCCACTTTTAATATTCCAACCAAATCCTTGTTCGTGAACTTCTGCTGCTTCAGGCTCTGGACCTTGTAAAGAGCCATCTCCATTACCGTGAGCTCTTCCAACTGAGTGGCCTCCAACTGTTAACGCACATGTTTCTTCATCATTCATTGCCATACGACCAAATGTTTCTCTAACATCGTGAGCAGTTCTTAACGGGTCAGATACACCTTCTACACCTTCAGGATTTACATAAATTAAACCCATCACCACTGCAGCTAAAGGGTTTTGTAGTGATGTTCTATCTTCTTTGTTTGTATATCTCTCAGATTTCATCCACTCTTTTTCCGAACCCCAATAAACATCTTTTTCTGGATGCCAAATATCTTCTCTACCAAATGAAAAACCATACATTTTAAGACCCATGGATTCATAAGCCATATTTCCAGCTAAAATCATTAAATCAGCCCAGCTAATTTTATTTCCATGTTTCTTTTTAATAGGCCAAAGCAATCTTCTTGCTTTATCTAAATTTGTATTGTCAGGCCAAGAGTTTAATGGCGCAAATCTATGATTACCAGTTCCACTTCCACCTCTTCCATCTGCTATTCTATATGTTCCTGCTGAGTGCCAAGCCATTCTAATAAATAAACCACCGTAATGACCAAGATCGGCTGGCCACCATTCTTGGCTATCTGTCATTAAGTTTAATAAGTCTTTTTTAATCTCTGTGAAATCTAATTTTTTAACCTCTTCTTTATAGTTAAATCCACTATCCATTGGATTTGTTTTTGTGTCATGCTGATGCAAAATATCTAACTTTAAATTTTTAGGCCACCACTCTTCTGTAGTTGATTGGTTGTTTTTACTCATAGCACCGTGTGCTACTGGACATTTACCAGATCCATTTTTTTTATATTCAACGCTCATGTATTCTCCCTCATTTCTTTGTTAATGTTCTTAATAGTTTATAATTATTCTAAACTGGAAAGTCAAGAATGTCTTTAATGTTTTTGTAAACTTATAATAACTTCTACGTCTTTAATTTTCTTTCCCCTTGGTGCATGTGGCAACTTTGCAACTTCGATTTCATTATAATTTATATCTGTCAATTCACTAGTTTCATCATCATAAAAGTGGTGATGTGAACATACATTTGTATCAAAGTAACTTGTATTTTTATTTGTTAAAATTTCTTTTACATGTCCAGCTTTTTTGAAAGCATCAATGGTATTATAGATTGTTGCTAAAGAAACTTTTTCTGAGTTATCTTTTTTATTTATGATTTTATTTAATTTTTCTACTGTAAAATGAAATGTTTTTTCTCTTTTAAATAAAAATTCGGCTATTCTTATTCTTTGTTTTGTAGGTCTTAATTTAGAAGACCTTAATTTGTTTACAATTTCATTATTTTGGGTCATAAAAGAAGTATATTTATATCATTATTTATAATCGTTCTAAAGTAATATTTTGAAAAAATAGTATATAAATCAATAAAAAAAAGCTAATTTATCCAATGCAAAAAAACAATTATAACTACGACGAATTAATTGAATGTGGAAAAGGTAGTCTTTTCGGCGAAGGTAATGCTAAGCTTCCTCTTCCTCCAATGCTAATGTTTGATAGAATAACAAAAGTTGAGGAAAGTACAGGAGAATTTAAAAAAGGCTTTGTTAAAGCTGAACTTGATATCAAAGAAAATTTATGGTTTTTTGATTGTCATTTTAAAAAGGATCCAGTGATGCCCGGGTGTCTTGGTTTAGACGCAATGTGGCAATTGGTTGGTTTTTTTTTGGGTTGGACTGGCGAACCAGGAAAAGGAAGGGCACTAGGAGTGAACTCTGTTAAATTTACTGGTGAAGTTTTAAAAAGTGTAAAAATGGCTACTTACGAAATAAATATAAAAAGAATATTAAAGAAAGAAGGTACGGTGGTAGGGCTAGCCAATGGAACCTTAAGTGCTGATGGTAAAATAATTTATAAAGCTGAAAATTTAAAAGTAGGATTGTTTAAATCATGAGAAGAGTAGTAATTACAGGTCTTGGTATTGTCTCTTGTCTTGGAAACAGCCAGGAAGAAGTTCACCAGTCGCTATTAAATTCAAAATCAGGAATTTCATATTCAGAAGAATATAAAGAATATAATTTAAGAAGTCACGTTCACGGTAAACCAAATATAAAACTTGAAGATCACATAGACAGAAAAACAATAAGATTTATGGGTTCAGGTTCTGCTTATAATTATATAGCAATGAAAGAGGCGATTGAAGATTCTGGATTAGAAGAAAGTGATGTAAGCAACTTTAAAACTGGTATTGTAATGGGCTCCGGCGGACCTTCAATTGAAAATGTTATTGTAGCAGCTGATAAAACTAGAGCGAAAACTCCAAAATTAATGGGACCATTTATTGTTCCAAGAACTATGGCGAGTACAGCATCTGCAACTCTTGCGGTT
>Ga0115003_10001842_pt1 | contig 18067 bp, 17 predicted proteins | sample ArcticOcean_MG_C_7_FD_88736 | JGI IMG/M metagenome (GOLD analysis project Ga0115003, IMG submission 88736) | Marine microbial communities from western Arctic Ocean - ArcticOcean_MG_CB11_88 | ecosystem: Environmental > Aquatic > Marine > Oceanic | place: Arctic Ocean: Canada Basin | collected... | reverse complement strand
AATTTTGTCCATTTCATCCTTTGGCAAAAATAAAAAAATATAAAAAAAATTCCTTATTAAGAAAGCCTGGTAATCTAATGGTTGAACAACTTAAAAAAGATTGGGAGATAGATTTTAAAAAAAGCTATATGATTGGTGACAAAAGATCAGACGAATTATGTGCCAAAAAAAGTAAGCTAAGATTTTTATATGTAAACAAAAATTTACAACAAACAATAAAATATCTTAATTATAAGATGAAATAATTAAAATTTTTGGTGGATGCTTTGAAGTAAGATTTAGCACTCAAAAAATCCTTTTCTTTTAAAAATTCAGTACTAAAACCTAATAATTTATTTAATTTTAGTACTACATTATTTTTCTTATTAATAATCGCTATCCACTTAATATTTTTTTTTTTAGTGATTTTTAGTTGCCATTTAAGAGCGATCAAAATATCGCTTATTTTACAAAAGGAACTATTTACGAACCAGCCACCTATGAGATATTTACAATTATTTATTTTAATCAATTTGTGCCATATAAATAGTAATGTCTTATTTTCTGAGCAAACTTTAAAAGTCGCTCTTGTTTTAAACTCATTACTAAGCCACCAATTATAATGATCAATAAGATTTATTTTTTTAAAATTTAACATTTTAATTCTATTCACTTTCAAATTTCTAGCCTCTAAATACTGATGCATGTCATCTAAATTAATTTTTTGTATTTGAAATTTTTTATTTAATTTTTTTAATTTTTTTTCATTAATTTTAATTTTTTTTCCTATTATAGATCTCGCTATTCTTAAAGTCCCAGAGCTATCCACTAAATTTACTTTATTGAACGATTGCTCGGATATATGCGAAAAGTTTTTTTGAATATTTTTTATTAGTTTTATAATATTTAAATAATTCACTAAATTTTCCTTTTTTATAATAAAATAGTGACCTAATAAATTTAATTTTGAAACATCATTTATTTGATTATCTGCAATAGGAAAAAAAATAGATAATTTTTTTAAATAAGAATTTTCATAAATAGCATTACCTTGAGGTCCAATATATAAATTTGTTTTTGACATTATTTCTAAATACTTTTCTTTGAAATAAATATTAAAATTACTATATTTTTTTTTTATCGCTAAATATTTATTTAAATAATTTTTATTTAAAGAGACTATCAAATTAATTTTGGTATTTGTATCTATCTTTAAGCACAAGTTTTTAACGAGTTTATAAAATATTTTTGGGTCTCCTCCTCCTCCTGCATAAAAAGTAATATTAAAATAAGGAGTATGAAGTTTTTTTTTAATCAAAAGTTTATTTAAGATTGAATATTTTGGACCAATTAATAAATTTGTTTTATTTTCGAGATTTTGATTGATTTTTTCTTTTTCTTTTTTTGATAATAATTTAAAGTTTACATATAAATCACAGCAATGATTTTTTTTATTTAAATCATCAAAAACAGTTAATTTTATTTTTGTTGTTTTAACTATTTTTTCCCATTTAAATCCCAATCTGTAATCATCAACAATTACTTTGGTTATACGATTTGTAATTATAAATTCGTTTGTCTTTTTTGCGTCTAATATTTCTCCTTGATACTTTTTTGTTTCATAAAGGTAAAAATGTTTGAATTCTTTACTCTCAAATTCTAAATTAGGTTTATCTAATAGTATAATTACTTTTTTTTGGAATTTTTTTAATTCCCTGGCTAAACGCAACATTCTTTTGTAGTGCCCTAAACCTACCAAAACATTAAGGTTTGTTCGAATTAATATCATGAAATAAAAAGTTTAGTTTTGCCTTTATTGATAATCATTTTAGAATATTTTTTTTTATAATATACTTTATCAATTTTTCCGGTTGGTAAAAACTTCAAGGAATTTACATAAATAAACTTTGCCGGCATTTGTTGTTTTGATAATTTGTATAATAAATTAGATTCAAATTTCTCTGCTAGGTAACGTTGTGACTTAATGATTTCACATATTGCTATTGGTGTTTCTCCAAATATCTCATCTTTTACTCCGATTACAGCACATTTTTTTATAAGCGTCTCTTCTAAAATTCTATCTTCAATAATTTTTGGAATAATATTTAATCCAGATTTTATAATAATATCCTTATTTCTTGATACGTAATAAAGATATTTATCTTTGTCTAAATAACCTAAATCGCCAGTTCTAAAGAAAGTTTTTTTATAGAAAATTTTACTATTATTTTTTTCTTTTTGAGAAAATTTACTCAAAAATTTTGTTTTACAACAAATCTCTCCATAGCTACTTTTTTTATTATTTCGTAATACGTGTATTTTTATATCTTTCAATATTTTACCAACAGAGTTTTTTTTTGATTTATGATCAATGGGTCTCAAGATTGATACAAAAGCAACTTCCGCTGCCCCGTAAGCTTCATAAAAAATATTTTTAAATTTATTTACAATTGTATTTTTTGTTTTTTTTGTAATTTGACTAGATGAAGCGACAATTTTTTCTACAGATATGTAATTATTTTTTTTTCTCAATAAAGATTCTACTAGAATATTTAAATGAGAGGAGATAGGAAACAAAATTGTGACTTTATATTTCTTTATACTTTTTTCCCATTCAAAAAAATTGAATTTACGCATTAAAATTAATTTGTTCGTGTTTAGTATGGAGCTAAAAACCAATCTTTGACCCAAAGAATGATAAATCGGTGCGTAATTTATAAAAGTATTATTTTTTTTATTTAAAATATTTAATTTTAATTGTTTAGCTCTTTCAATTTTAAGTTCTTGAGTATAAATAATTTCTTTTGGATCACCTGTTGATCCTGAGGAAAAATTTATGATGAAGTCTTTTTTTTTAAGATTTACTAGTCTTTTTAATTTATTGTTTTTTTTTTTGATCAGATCTTCTATCGAATAAAGATTTATTTTGTTTAAAAATAATTTGTAATTTATTATATTTTTTTTATCAACAATTAATAAACTAGCATCTTTTTTAATTTCATTTAGCTCATTGCTTCTTATATCTGGACTTACTAGTACTAACGAAAGATTAAGTTTAGATGCTGCTAACAATAAATAAACATATTTTTCAGAATTTTCTAACGCAACGATAATTCTTGTCTTTAATAATTTATTTTCTCTAGACAAGTTTTCAGCAACAATTTTACTATTTGTGATTAATTCCGAATATGAAATTATTTGATTTTCAAAAATCAGTGCTGTTTTTTTATTTTTAGAATTTTTTTTACATAGGGTGTTAAAAATTTTAGAGTTCATTTTTTACTTATATGAACTGATAATTGTTTCAAATTAAAATTCTTTATCTTGATCAAGTCACTATTTGTAAATTTAATTTTATGACTTTTTTCTATTAAACTAATAATATCTAAAATATCTATTGAGTCGAGAAGTTTTGATTGAATGATATTAAAGTCATCTTTAATTTTATTTAGTTTTGTTTTTTTTTTAATTATCATTTTAATGTTATTAATAATTTTTTTTTGCATAACTTATAAAATATTTTTTAATTTTTCTTCAAAAAAACTTTGATTAAATTTAAGATCTATACCTTCTCTCCATTGTTTCATTTTGAGTAAATAGTCCTCATGATTAAATACTAATTCATTAATTTTATTAATAAGCTCATTTTGATTTTTTGCGAATAATTCTTTATTAATTTTTAAATAATCTATTGGAAAAAGATCATTATCATAAATAATTATTGGCTTATTCAAAAACGCAAGGTCGTCCATTAGAGAGGTATACGTTCCAAATGCAAAGTCACAGTTGTTTATACATTTACTAATGGGCCATAAATCATTATCTATCATTTCTACATTTTTTGAAATTTTAATTTGTTTCATTACTTTTTGAAAATTATTTAAAGACTCCCAATAATTATTTTTTGACTTTATAAAAAAATTTATTTCTTTTTTTATTTTTGCAATTGCTAATACATCTTCCAAATATTTAATATTATTTTTCCAATTCGATATTAAGCATTTTCCATTAGTGTACCAATCTTTTGATGAATGATTCATGAGAACCAAGCAATTAGACAATTTAAATTCTTTTTCTTTAGTTTCTAAGCTTATTTTTTTTTCCTCATAAAAATTTCTTAATCTAATATTTCCAATATATTCCGCATTAAATTGATCGCTTTTATATGTTGTAAAATATTTGTCATAATCACTTTCAACACCAAGTTTTTCTTGTAGCATCCTGTTTCGAATTGTTATGATTTTCTTTTTTGAGTTAGTGATGGCGATGTTTAAGTGTGTAGGGAATAAAAACTCATACCCTATCAGAACAACATTTGTATTTTTAAAATTGGTCATCTTTTTTTTAGCTAAAATTATTTTTATAAGCTCTAGTGTTAAAAAAAAACTTAAAATAAATCCACATTTAAAAATTGTTTTAAGAGAAAATAAAATTAATATTTTATTACAAATAATTTTTTTTATGGATGAAGATTTAAGATCAGACCATTCAATAACTGGTATATTATAATTTTTGTAATAATTTTTACTTAACTCGTTTATTTCTTCTATATTCCATTCAATATGTAAAATATTATTTGGATTAAAATTAATGTTTTTTTTTGAATAATAATAATCCTTTATTAAATAACCAGGACTTATTCCTTTATGTGGAAAAAAAATTACTTTAAAATTTTGAATATTTTTTTGGAATTTTTTAAAATTTTCATTTTTTTTGGGTACATATTTATTAAATTTTTTTAAAATTAATTTATTGAATCTTGCCAAAAGGAAATTTAAAATTGTAAAATCAAATATGTTAAGGTTAATAAATCTTGAATTTTTATAAATCTTTTTAGTTATAAAATTATTATTAAAGAATATAAAAGTTTTTTTATCGTTGCTTACATTTTCTTCTGCAAATTTCTTATATTCGAAATATTCTTCTGAATAAGCTAGTAAATTGTTATTAATCATCATTCGAAATTGACTTTTCGATAAAATATCTTCTTTTAAATTTAACGTCCATAATTTTTCTGTTAATTCATCTTTAAAATCTTGTGCGAAGGATATAGCATTTCTTTTTATTATTGTATGATTGGTTACATAATGATTCTCATATGAAACCCAAATAATATTAATTTTTTTTAAAATATCGAAAAAAAATTTATTTCTTAAATTAAAGGAAGAGCTAAAAAAAAATATTTTTTTGAATAAAATTTTTGCAAGGATAATAAATAATATATTTATAAAGTTAATTCTCTGTATAAATAACGTCATCTAAGATAAGATAATTTAAAAGGTTCTCCTGCCTCAATATCTTTTTTTACTTTTTTGTTTAAAATTTTTTTTAGATATTTTGGGTGTAAACCGTATTGTGGTCTAATTGAACGAATATTTTTAGCTGTAAGTTTTTCATCTTTTTTAATTTTATTTACGATATAAAGAGACCTACGACCATTCATGTTTTTTTTTGAAGATTTAGATACTGTAAAATCTATTTTTCCTGTTGTTGTTAAGTTATCTCTAATTATTGATATCATTTTTTTAAACTCATGCGGTGTAGATGAAAAAAAACTGTCTATTGTTTTAATGTTTTTCTTTAAGCATATATGTTTTTCTATCATTGATGCTCCCATGGAGGCTGCATGGACTGCAGTATTTATCCCTAAAGTATGATCTGAAAAACCGCTTAAACAGTTAAATTTTTTCTTGATCTCGATCATGGTTTTTAAGTTTATTTCATCTAAAGGAGCTGGATAAGCTGATGTACATTTTAGAACTATAATATTATTGTTTTTTTCTTTTCTAATTGTTTTGATTGCAAGACTTAGATCGGCATAATTAGACAATCCATTAGATAAAATAATAGGCTTTTTTGTTTTTGCGACACAGCTTATCAATGGAATATCGGTAATTTCTGGTGATGCAATTTTATATGCTGGGCAATTAATTTTTTCTAAAACTTTAACTGACGATATATCAAATACTGATGCAAAAACTGTTATTTTTATTTTTTTACAATATTTAAATATTTCTGCATACCATTTAAAAGGAGTTTCTGCTTTTTTATAAAGTGAAAAAAGATTTTTATATTTTTTCCAAGTATTTTTTTTATCTATTAAAAAATCTTTTTTTTTTGAATCGATCGTAATAGTATTTGCTTGATAAGCTTGAATTTTAACTGCATCACAACCTGATCTCTTTGCCTTAAATATTAGTCTCTTTAAGTTTGAAATTTTTCCACTATGATTTCCTGATATTTCTGCCACTACGTATGGAGAAGTATTTGTGTTAATTGATCTTTCGTTAATTTTGATTGATCTAATTTTTTTACCCATTTAAATTAGATAAATATACCTGAGATAATATCATCAGTTTTATTTAAAGTGTTGAGATAAGAAAAAATTGAATCGTACGATTGTGCTGCACTTATGTAAATTGGTCTTTTATCATTTTTAAGAATAACAGGATCTTTAATTACTTTACCATTAAAAATTTTTCCGATTTTAGCTTTACTACTATCTACAATATCAAATTTTGCATTTTTAAAAAATTTTGCTTTATTTATTAATTCTTTAGAAAGTTGTCCCGCACCGAAGATAACTATTGAATTAATTTTTTCAGAGTCAAAAATTACATTTTCTATTTTTTTCATCTTTAAGAATTTTTTAAGTTTTTCAATCTCATTTTCACCTAATTGTGAAAATCTTGCTAAAATGTGATCATCTATAAAAACTTTTTTGACTTTATTAGAGATTAATTTTGAAAATAAGTAAATAGCTGCCTTAAAATTATCGAAAGAAAGATCTTCAAATTTATAATTCATACTTATTTGATAACAACACTGATCAAGATTGTATTTTATACAGTTTTCTACAAATTGTTCTAGTTCATGATCTGAAGAATTACCTTCTGTTAAAATATACTTTACTGTTACTCGGCCTGGATTTTTCTCAGAGTACTTATTTAAATTTTTAAATACATCAATAAATTTGTCCTTTCCTCTAATTTTCTTAAATGTCTCCGGTGTTCCTGCGTCTAAACTTGTAACTACTTTTATTAATTCTTCATCTAAAAATTCTTTAATTGAATCTTTGAAAATAACTGAGTTTGTAAAAACTCTATGATATATTTTTGGTGAAGCAATTTTGTTAATATCTAAAAGCATCTTTTTAAAATTCTTATCTAAAGTTGGCTCTCCTCCACCCCAGACTACTTGAGAACATTTTTTTAAATTACCTTCTTTTCCATATACGTTTAAAAAATCAACAACATCATAATCTGGTTTCTTTCCTCCGTAATAAATTTCACTACAGTAAGTACATTTTAAATTACAAAAGGAATGATGTTCAATAGATAAAAAATTACTCTCTTTTGTAATTTTGGGTTTTTCATTTTCAACAATATAATTACATCCTAAACAAGCTTCTTCTTTATCGTTTTGAATATTTTGAAACATTTTTTCACGTGCTTTTAAAATATCTCCAGAGGAAATTTTTTGACCCTTTGAGGTTTTTAACAAAACAGCATCACCTCTCATCTTTCCTTTATGAAAAAATCTCTGGCAGCAGGCGCGTATTTCGTTAGGAGCCAGATAAAGGTTACCTTCTAAGTGTTTACAAGTTTTATATTTCATATATTAGATGACTTTTAACACACCTATCATAATTAGTAGATGCAATAAAATTTTTATTTATATGTCTTTTCAGATTATTAATAATGATTTTTTTCATTTTAAGTTTGTAAGTTACATTAGAACTGCTTTTTTCAACTCTTTTATACAAATATCCAAAAACACCTCTTAACGTATATTGATAAAGTGAATTCATTTTTTTCAAATTTTCTATTTTTTTTTGCTTTAAAAATTGAATAACATCTTTCCAAGCTGATATAAATCCATAAATATTATTTTCAGATACAGTCATGGTTATAGATTTATTATGTATTTTTTTAAAATAAAATATATATTTAAAATATGAAATCGGATTATTTTTATTGTAAAAATATATTTTTAATAAAAACAAAATATCTTCATAAGGATAATTTTTAAAGAAAATTTTATTATCTATTATAAATTTTTTCTTAAAACAATAAAATATTATTGCGTATTCTAATTTTTGTTCTAAAAATAATTTTATCCTCTTTTTATAATTTATTTTTTTAAAATTTAGCTGAAACTTAGTTAAGTTTTTTTCATACCTTTTATTGTTAGTTTTAAAATTTATAGCTACAAAATTATTTTTTTGAATAATTAAAAAAGAAATTAATTTTGATAAATTTTTTGACATTATATCATCATCTGAATCTAAAAATAATAACCACTTGCCTTTTGCTTTTTTTATTCCAATATTTCTAGCTAAGCCAGGTCCATTTGACTTTTTTAAAAAGTAGTTATTTGGTACCCCCTTTAAATCAACTTGCTTTATTTTTGGTCCATTAAAAATATATATAAATTCGATAGGTAAATTTTTTTCTAGTACTTGATTTTTTTTAATATTTTTTTTTATTGTGCTATCCAGAATATGAATAGGCGTTATGAATGTAATTAATACTTGTTTTTTCTTATTATAATTCATTTAAAAAACACTGAGTACTGTTAAAAAATTTTTAATTTTGAAAATTTTTGAAAGTTTTTTAAAGGTTCCAGTTTTTATAATATCGCCAATTGACAAAACGCTTCTATTTTTATTATCAACTACTTTGCCTCCTATAATCGCAAATATGTTAGAATTTTTTTTATTAATTATATTTTTAAAGTTTTTGTGAACTTGCAGTGAAATATTTAGTTTTCCAACTTTATAATTTTGATTAGATTCATACTTTGGTTTTTTAAAAATTATATCATTTTTTTTTAAGGGCTTAATATAGTTTTTTCCTTCATATGGTTTTGACTTCCTTCCATACTTATCTTGGTATCTTACAAGATCATTTTTTTTAACTGGTGTTTCAAATTCTAGTGCCTTAAGTCCATTAGTTGAAATGGCTTTTATTGAATGAAATAATCCTGTTCTAATCATTAATTTAGAGGGTGCTTTATAGATCTTAGTTTCAGATTTCCATAGACCTAATTGAATTTTTGCTGTTCCTTCCAATAAGATGAAACCAGTTTTCTTCAATGGATGACAATGTAATGATGTAGATTTTCCTTTATAAATATTTAAGCAAGTAACAGCTAATTTATTTTTTTCTCTATAAGCTACGTACTCATAGCCCCATGGCTTAGTTACAATTTTTTTATCATATTGCTTATCATTATTTTTCATTTAAAATTTTAAGCGTTTCTTTCATCCAAGGTCCCATATCTTTATAGTGTGCAGTTGTAACAATATTGCTATCTACCACCACTTCTTGGTCTGTATAGATTGCTCCAGCATTAGTGATATCATCTTGCATGCTATAATAGCCTGCAATTTTTTTCCCTTTGACTATTTTAGCAGAAATTAAAAGTTGAGCACCACTACAAATACAGGCAATAATTTTTCCAGCTTGATGAAAATTAGTTACAAAATTAATGAGTTTTTTTTCTAGTCTTATTTTTTCCATTGATTTAACACCTCCTGGTAATACTAAAAGATCATATTCTTCTATTTTTATTTCATCTATATTTTTTACTGGATGATTTTTATTTGGAGGTAAGGTTGTTCCAAGAATTCCTTGAACTGGCTTTCCTCCAATTAAACAAACGTCTAAATTTATTTTTTCCTCTAATAATCTATAAAAAGGATAAATAAATTCATGATCTTGTGCAAGAGCACCACTTATTATGACTGCTTTTTTTTGTTTCATATTAATTAAAAATAATTCTTTTTAAAGTATTTGAAGTATAATGTGAATATACTGTTTTTTTTTCATCATATTTTTCTTTTTCAGATTTTCCAGCATCAATAAATTCGTCTAAACCGATATTAGGAATTTTCTCTCTATACTCCGATAATCTATCTGAATGCGGTAAGTGATCTCCCACAAAAAGAGTCGTATCTATTGAAACTCTGGTATTACAACCTTGTTTTCTGAAAGTATTATGTAGAAGAGCGTAGTCACTAAAATATATGTTTCCTTTCTCGGGTTTGAATTTTAATTCTTTATAATTTTTCATCACCCACTGCATCTCTTCATAAGTTGAAGCTGTGGCAAGCATTTTGTCGTCAAATTTTATAGGCTCATAATATTTAAGATTGTTATTTTCAGAATCTCCAATTATAGGAAAAAAACAATTCATACCCCATGGGCCCTCTACCCATGCATCTGAGTGAGGTAAAGATGTATTTAAAGGTCTCTTTAAATTATCTTCTAATTCTTCTCCAAATTTTATTCGAATGTTTGGCGTGGCTCTAAATCTTGTTACAAGCTCTGGATTTGATGCTATTACTTTTTTTATAATTTCACACCAATCTCTTAATAGAATATTATATTCTAGGTGAAATTCTCTTTTAGGAACTACCCCACCATTAGGTGTAATATTTAATCTATTTTTTCTAGACTTGTTAACGTTTGCAATAAACTCATTGTCATCATTTTGAAATTTTATTTTTAAAGCTTTACATAAATAAAGTTTTATTTTTAATTTGAAGTCTTCAAAAATATCCTCGTCTATTTTATATGCTGCCATTAAACTATGTGGCCTATCTAGACCCCAAGCCTCACAAATTTTTTGTATTCGACCAATTCTATATTCTAAAGACATATTTTATTTATTAAAAAATAGTATGTTTAAGTTAAAAAATATTATACGTTCAAAAATTGAACATGTCTATAAATAAAAATATTTGCTTATGAAATCTGCTTATAAAAGCCCCTATCTACAAGTTTATCTTGAAAATTTTAAAATTAAAAAAAGAAAAATTAATAATTTTCATAAAATAATAATGAATAACGCTACTATGGTTATTTTGGAAAATAAAGATAATAAAATTTTAATAGCAAATGAATATAGAAGAGCTTTTAAAAAAATTGTTTTTGGCTTTCCTGGTGGGCATATTGAAAAAAATGAAAAACCTTTAACAGCAATTAAAAGAGAGCTTAAAGAAGAATGTGGTTATGTGGGTAAAAATTGGAAATTATTATTTTCTTATACGAGAAGTGGAAGTTATGGATGTGGTAAAGAATTTATTTATACAGCTAAACTTAAGGGTGAAATTAAAAAATTTAATAAGTCAGAAGAAATAGACTCTCTAAAATGGGTTACCAAGAAAGAACTTTTAAATTTAATTTTAAAAAAAAAAAGTACTGCTGGTATCATTTCCGCAGTATTTTACTATCTGTATAAAAATCAAGGTTTGATAAATTAAAATAATCCATGTATATAAATTGAAAATGAGCGATATAAATGAATTTACAATAAGTAAACAAAGCAAGTTATTGTCAAACGCAAACTTGTTAAAAAAATATCATGCTAACCTAATATACGATTATACTGAATACCCTACAAAAGGAAATTGGTCTGAAAAATTTAATTCTGAAAGTTATAAAAATGCAATAATAGATTGGTATCCGAAAAATAAATCTAAACCAGTTCTTTTTTATGTGCATACGCCTTTTTGCGAACAGCTGTGTAATTTTTGCCTTTGTAGTAAAGAAATTACAAGAGACTACAATCGCGTAAAAGATTATTTGTATAAATATCTATCTAAAGAAATAGATTTACTTGAAAATCACTTAATCAAAAACAAAATTAATTTTAATTTTAAAGAAATTTATTTTGGTGGCGGATCACCTACTTACTATAAAGATGAAGAGTTTAAGTACTTAATAAATAGATTAAAAAAATTTATAGATTTTAAAAATCTTGGAGATTTTACAATTGAAGTTGATCCAAGAAGAGTAGATGAAAAGAAACTCCTATTTTATCACGAGATGGGGGTTAATAGATTATCGTTTGGAATTCAAGATTTTGATCATGGAGTACAAGAAGAAATTAATAGAATACAGCCGCCAGAGCTACTTGATAAACTTTTGACAGATAAAGTAAGAAAATTGTTTCCCGTAATAAATTTTGATTTACTAATTGGACTGCCTAGACAAAACACAGATACCATCACCAAAACAATCAATGAAGTAGTTAGATTGAAGCCATCACAATTACAAACTATGTATGTACACTATAAACCTGGTACAAGAAAATACATGATCAAGATGGTTAGAAATGAACCAATGTTAGATTTTTTTGATAGAAAAGCAGTATTTTTAAAAGCGAGTGAACTCCTAAATAAAGGAGGCTACTCAAGAGCTGGCTTTGAGAGTTATGCATTGCCGAGTGATCCTCTAACTAAATCAATGAGTGAAAAAAAAGCTGTATACAATTCGCTTGGTACTCAAAAAGGTGAAGCAACAAACTTTATTGCGGTTGGAAGCTCAGCGCACGGAGTGTTAAATGATAATTACTATTTTCAAAATTTTTATGAACAAGATCTTTATAGAAAAGCACTTGATGAAGGGAAATTCCCAATTTACAGAGGAATAAAAATTTCAAATGATGATGCGATTAGAAGAGAAGTTATTAGGCATATCAGAACCTTTTTTAATGTAGAGTACAGTTTTTTTGAAAACAAATATAAAATAAATTTTGCAGAATACTTTGCAAAAGAAATAATGAATTTAAAAGTCTACGAAAATGATGAGCTTTTAACCGTTAATAAAAATAATTTTACTTTGACTGATTTGGGTCAGCATTTCTCACCTCAAGTGGCTAATGTTTTTGACACCTATAACAATCAGGAATTTTATCTTAAATAAAATCTACTCAAGATGAAAAAAAAAATACTTCTAGATTTTGAAAAATTTAACAAAGATGGTTTTATTGAAATTCACAATATTGTAGATATTAAGAAATTAGATAAAATTAAAAAGAAACTTAAAAAAATATATCTCGATCGAGAATATTCCACAGGAATACATCCAGATAAAGTTTGGTGGAGAAAAGGTGACTCAAATAAAATTCCTAGAGTAATAGCTAATGCTTGGAAAGCTGATTATGATATTGAGTCTTTAGTTTTATCTAAAAAATTATCAGAAATAGCGGCAAAATTGTCTGGGTGGAATGAGACAAAAGTTAATGAAGACAGTTTAATATGGGTCCCACCTAAATGTGAAGGTTTACGAATTCATCAGGATAACCCTTTTCATCAATGGCATAAACCAGGAGGAGCTATTTCTGCATGGATACCCATTATAGACACTCCAAAAGGAGCAACACTTGAATATTTTATTGGATCTCATAAAGACAAAATTAAAAATAAACAACAATTAAAAAAATACAAAAAACATTTTGTTAATTTAAAAAGAGGATCTGTAGTATTTCATCATGGAGATTTATTTCATGGCGCTGGAATAAATAAAACTAAAAAAGAAAGAATAGCCATTTCAATACACTTTATGAGTGGAAATTCACAATTTCATCAAACCATAAAAAGTCCTTACTATAGTAGATATAAACTTCACAAAAGTAACAAGATGTTAAATGAGTTTTTTCCTAAGACATGGTCAAAAAAGAAAGATAAAAATTTATATCAAATATAAATAATTAATAGCTTACATCTTCTTCATGATGCTTTCTTTTTAATTTATAAGAAGACATCTCATTTAAATGATCTACTGTTTTTGCATCAAACGTTTTCTTCATCATTGATAAATAGTTTGAATTCTTAAAATAAATATCAAACGCTTTGTCTCTAAAATCTAAAACACTTGAAGCTTTGGTGTAATCTGTTCTAAGCGGAAGAGTTTCATATGCATGTTGTGAATATCCTATCCAACCAGGTCCTCCTTTATCTTCGGGTAAGTTCCATTTATTTTTTTTTGCCATTAGGTGTAGTTGAGATCCTGGATATGCCATGGCTGAATAAAAATTTGCCCATTCACTATTAATTCTAAGGGATAAGTCTAATGTTTCTTTCATAGAGTCTAAATTATCATCTGGAAGACCAAAAATATAATTAGCACCAACATAAAAACCCATGTCTCTTACTTTCTTTACAATTCCTTCGATATTATAATTATCAAATCTACCTTTGATAACTCCACTTCTTACATGTTCGGAGCTGGACTCAATACCTAAACCTAACCACCTGATCCCTGCTTGAAGCATTTTCTTTAACATTTGATTATCTTCTAAAGTATCAATTCTAGCGTAGGCCCAGAAATTTAGTTTTTTTCCGTAACCAGTTTTTATGATTTCATCACACACTTCACTCACTTGCTTAGGATTTAAAACAAACATTTCGTCAGGAATTTTTATATTATAAATATTATATTTTTCGACTAATATTTTAATTTGGTTGACAATATGTTTGGGCGACCAATGTCTTATTGTATTTCTTTCAAAAGGAGCATTTATACAACAAAATGTACACTTAAAAGGGCAGCCAAGACTTGTTTGAAGTGATGCGTAGTTTTCTCTAGAGGTAAGTCTTCCAAATGTGTGCCAGTTATGAGCTTTATATTTAGTCATGTCTAATAAGCTCCAGGCTTGACCTGGGAGATCTTCATCCAATTGTTCAAACATCTTTGCGCTCTTATTAAAAGAAATATTTTTATCTTTATCTTTATACCAAAGACCTGGAATTTTTTTTACATCATTTATTTTTCCTTTAATGAAATCTATTAAATTAATAATTGTCAGAGGACCTTCACCTTGACACACGTAATTATAAGGCTCTTCTAAGATTGTTTTTTCTGGAAGTGCCGATGCATGAGTTCCTACCACTAAAGTATTAATAGAATTTTCAGATAACTCGTTCAATTTAGTACAGGTTTTGTTGCCGCCAGGCATACACTGGGTTGAAGCAGATGGTTGTTGCCCATAAATCATAAACACTGCTAGATGTGGGTCTAGTTTAGCAATTTTTTCTGCAGTTTGCTCGTATGTTAAATTTTCTGCCTCTGCATCTAAAATATGAACAGTATAATTTTTTTTTATCAAATAGTTTGCTATCAATGAAGACCATACTGGTGGTTCTATTGCCGCTAGATTATTAGATAACCCTTGATATACGGCCAATCGTGAGGGTGGAGTTACAAAAACAGCATCTATAGTTTTCATATTTTTTCCTTAATTATCTTAAGTATTTTTTCAACTATTTGTTTAGCGTTTGGAGTTCCATTCTGTAATTTTTCTGAACATCCAGGTGACTGATCTTTCATGCCGAAATTTATCACTTTCGTAGATTTAACTTTTTTCATTAAGGTGTAAGCGATGTGCTCTGATAAACTACAAATTTCATAGGTGGAGTCTATAACTAGACCTTTTTTGGTTTTTTTTAAAGATTTTATATAGTCTTTATTAATCTTAAATGGTTTTAACCATAAAAGGTGAAAAATATCTATTTCAATATTTTTTTCACTTAACATTACTTTTACCTTATCAATTTCAAATCTAGCTGCAGAAATTACGAATATGCTGATTTTAGATCTGTAGCTAACAAAGTTTTTAAACTCTTTTTTTTCTTTGTACGATCTTCTGTGTTCACTTACTAATAAGGGGTCAGAATTTTTTTTAAAATTTTTCCATATTGAAAAATATTCTTTTGGAGTCATTGGAGCACAGATTGGTAATCCTGGCATGTGCGCAAAAGGTGAGTGATAGCAGTTAGTATGAAGCGGCCCTGAACTAACACCTTCTGAAGCTATAGCTCTAATAAATACGGGGGCGGAATATCCAAAAATTTCTTTTGCTTTTGCAGCATGGTTTATTAATGGACTAGCATTTAGCCAAAGGAAACTTTGAAATCGTAAGATAAAAATCGGTCTTGCACCAGCTATTGCAGCTCCTACAGCAAATCCAGCTCCAGCTACATCAGTCATTGGAAATTCTATAATACCTTTTTTTTGTGCAGGTACAGTATTTTGAACCCAACCAACTGCTGATAAACATTGTCCCATAATCACACCATTATTTTTATTGGTATGATTGTAAGAAATTTCTTTTATAGTTTCTGCAACCGTTTTTCCCATAATTCTTTAGCCCATTTAAAGTGTTTTTTTTCAGTTTTTATTATAAAATTATTTTCATTTTTTTTTAATAATTGTTTTTTAACTATCTCATATCTATTCCAAAAATACTTATCTTGTTTATCCTTTCCCGCTCCCTCATGCCAGTATTCTCTACATGTTCTAATATTTAATAAAGCTGGATAATTATTTTTTTTAAGTTTTTTTAAAGTGTAATATATTGTTAAAGGGTCATCAGTAATATCAAAAGATTTTATGCCGAAAGAACTTGCAACATCTTTTAGCTTCCATGTCCTTCTATCAGAAGTTGGTGTTAGTACAGATAAATTATTATCGTCACAAATAAATATTATATTTAATTTTTTTTGTACAGCAAAGCCCATTGAGGCTAAAACATAATCTTCCTCAGCAGCTCCATCTCCAAAAAAACAAATTACTGTTTCTTTTTGATTTATTAAAGAATATCCACATGAAACTGGAACCTGATCTCCAATAAGGCCAACGTGACCAAACATTCCAATTTTTTTATCAAAAATGGATGGTGATCCACCCATACCTTTATTTGCTCCAGTACTTAGGCCTAGTAATTCATCGGTTAATTTTTGTGGATCACCTTTGTAAGCAAGATAAATTCCATGACCACGATGCTGACCGAATGTTTTTGCTTTTGGAAATGCTGCTGCTACAGAACTATAAATACTTTCTTGTCCCAGAGAAAGATAAACTAAAGTTTTATAGCTTTCTTCTTTTCTGTGCCTATAAGCCTCAAGCTCAAATTGTCGTATATACGACATTTTGTAAAAAATTTTCTTTAATATTTTTTTGTCTAAGTAATTAAGATTATTTTTTAGCAAATTGAAATTTTTATAACTTTTTTTTTTCATTTTGATTGTTTTGTTCAATTTTTGAACAACATTTATCACGAATTTATTTGTATTAATAATAAAATATACTAGGATAACACAAATTAAATTAAACTAAGCAAAAACTATTATTTGAGTTTTGATTATATCTAAAACACCATACAGAATATCTTTTTTTGGGGGCGGTACTGATTATCCCATTTGGTATAAAAAATTCGGTGGAGAGGTAATATCTACATCAATAAATAAATATATTTACTTGAGTGTACGAGATCTACCACCTTTTTTTAAACACAAATATAGAATTGTTTATTCTAAGACAGAAATAGCTAATAATTTGAAAAGTATAAAATTTAAAGTAGTGAGAAAAATTTTAGAAGAATTCAAAATCAACAAAAGTTTAGAGATACATTATGATGGTGACTTGCCGGCAAGAAGCGGCATGGGTTCAAGTTCATCATTTGTTGTGGGTTTAGTAAATATATTTAATACCTACAATAAAAAACATTTGAACCCTAAAAAATTAAGTTTGCAAAGTTTAAATTTTGAACATAATATTATGAATGAAATTGTTGGTTCGCAAGACCAAATAGCTGCATCTCATGGTGGATTTAATTCAATAAAATTTCTAAAGAACGGAAATTATAAATTAGAAAATTTTAACTTAAACCAAGATTACTTCAAAAAATTAAATGATAATTTAGTTCTGGTTTATACTGGTATAAATAGAACTGCAAGAGTAGTTGCTAAAAGTTACATTGATAAATTGAATAATGTTAAAAAAAAGGAATTATTTGAAATTTTAAATTTAACTCAAATTGCAAAAAAAATAATTTCTAACAAGCAACTCGATGAATTTGGTTTGTTGCTAGATGAGACTTGGAAATTAAAAAAAAGCATAAGTAAAACTATTTCAAACCCTAAGATTGATTATATTTACGAGAATGGCATCAAACAAGGTGCCATTGGAGGAAAATTATTAGGAGCAGGATCTGGTGGATTTATTTTATTTTATGTACCCAAAGATAAAAAGAAAAATTTTTTTAAAAATTTTAAAGATATAATAAAAATTAATTTTAAATTCGAAAAAGAAGGTTCTAAAATTATACATAATTCATATGAATAAATTTAATCATCCCTTAATGCAAAGTAACTTTGCGTCTTCAGATTTCAAAAATGTAAGTGATTTTTTAAAAAAAGATAATGTTCTTACTCAGTCTAAAAATGTTACTCAATTTGAAAAAAAATGGTCTAAATGGCTGGGTGTCAAATACAGTATATTCTTAAACTCAGGATCTT
>Ga0115003_10001841_pt1 | contig 18087 bp, 23 predicted proteins | sample ArcticOcean_MG_C_7_FD_88736 | JGI IMG/M metagenome (GOLD analysis project Ga0115003, IMG submission 88736) | Marine microbial communities from western Arctic Ocean - ArcticOcean_MG_CB11_88 | ecosystem: Environmental > Aquatic > Marine > Oceanic | place: Arctic Ocean: Canada Basin | collected... | reverse complement strand
GAACCTCATTCGATCTACCGATCCTCTCCAAACCTATGCAGGAAGGGGGTGCGGGATGTGCAGAAGAGATAAGCAGGTATGCAGGAGACAACCTGCATATCGATACCTGTGCCCGCTTATTTGAGCAGACTGGCCTGCGTATCCACCTATCCACACTATGTGAGATGCTATTGGGGACTGATCCTAAGGATCATAAATTGATGCCGGCAGCAGAAGCACCGATCGCCTGGTCTCAATCTCGGTATGGAGAAGTCATTCGATATTGCATCCAGGATTGTATCCTAACTGGTCGAGTTCGAGATGTTGCTTTAGGGCAAAAGTCGATTACGATCAAAGGTCATCTCCCAGGTCAGAAACGTATTCAGAAAGTTATTATTGAGAACGTCAATTTCGATCTGGAATGAATTACCCTTAGATAGGAGCCTACTCATCTCTAACTATGACCGACAAGGATTCAGTATCTGTTGATGGCACGACATTCACCCGAGAACAAGTGGATCGGCAAACTAAACGGATCTACGAATATGTTTTCACCAGCCCTACTCATGAGGAAGACGGATCCTATGGGGGCCGGGTCAATGAGGATGTGTTGGAGTGCTTTCAATCCAATTTAGTCACCGACACTGTTTTGGAAGAAGACTCGGTTGCCACCATGATCCAGAAAATCATAATGTGTGTTGCTGAAAAAATCTCCTCAAACACGAAAGCAGTCCATCCACGAATCGCCGAAGCATTTTGTTCAGATTTCGTTCCAGCAGCATTTGAACAATTTTACACATTGCAATCTGCAGTCCGTCCAGCAGATGAGTTCGATCCGGCTTATGGCTGATGCAAATTGTAGATTACTTGAAGTCGTTGAACGACAATAATACCGTATGAAACGATGCCGACCCAATGTCAAATGTTCCGTTTGCGGAAATCCCGCTACACTCCTTAGCCACATATCTCCTGATTCCTACTTGCATGAACGTCGGGAAGGTGTCAGAATTGTTCGAGACCAACACGCATATTGCGACCAGGATTATCAATCAATACTCAACATATTTTGGAACCGAGTTTCCAAACATCTATCTTAAGTAGCTCTTAGTATAACACAGACTATGCCGGATGAGTGTGAATGCGAAGATCCTTGCCCTCGACATTCAGGTTGCCATCCAACCACCTGCAGAAAATGTGGAGAAATCATAGGCTGACTCGCATCACTTTGCTTAAGTAGGTGCCAGCGCCCAGGTCAACACATGGTAGAAGTTGTCAACATCGTCGCAAGCACCCAATATGCCAGCACTCTCGACCTCACAGAGCTCGCAGACCACATAGGTATCATTTTTGAACCGGAACAATTCCCTGGCATGATTTGGAAAATGAAGGAACACAGTGCTAAGGGTCGAACCGAACCAATGCCCAAGGCCACCATCCTCACTTTCGCCAGCGGAAAATCAGTTGTCGTCGGTGCACGAACTGTCGAGGACATTGAATCGGCATTTGCAATTATGCGTGAACAATTGGTTAGCGGAGATTTTGAGATCTGGGATCATCCTCACGACATCGCCCTTCGTAACTTGGTAATCGTTCACCAGATCGGTAGCAACTTGGATCTCAAATTACTCTCAGTCCAATTACCATTCGCGAAGACAGAATATGAGCCAGAACAATTCCCTGGTCTCATCTATCGCCAGGAAATCAATGGTCGAGAAGCAGTTTGTTTGATATTCTCATCAGGCAAGTGTGTCATCACAGGGTGTGCTTCATTCGAGGATGCCGAAGAAGCTGCTGAAACATTAGCAGAAACTCTCGGTGATGTTCTTTGACATCAGTTCGTGGTTGGAGGGCTCCGCGAATCGATGAACACCTTGATTCTTGGAAACATAAGGCCACGGATTACAACACCAACATCGATAAAGGATTCGCTGTCGGGCAATCGGAAGCATCAGGAACTCTTGATAACATCATAGGCATGTTCCAGGATCGTTTTGACAAATTGCATAAAATTATGCGACGTCAGTGTGGTTTCGTTGAGACTGCACCAATCCATCGTATTCGGACACGACAGTGGGAATACACCTCAACCCGAGGCAACACTAAGTCGGTTAATCTGATCGGAATGGTCGCAGGACTTGGCCGCACAGGAACTGGAAACCTTCGTGTCGATTTAGAGGACAAAACCAGTTCAATGCGAATCTATATCCCCTCGTCCAACCCACTCTCTGCAACCATTGTCCTGGATGAAGTTATTGGAGTCACAGGATCCTTTAGGCAATTTGGAGGGGCAGATGGTCCAACATTGTTCTGGTGTGAACGTGTTCAAATGCCAGAAATCCTCCACACGAACGTCAACAAAGGGGGTGCTGAGTTCGATCCCGTTTCAATAGCTTTCATTTCAGATCTGCACATGGGTTCCAAAGAGTTCATGGAAACCGAGTGGGACAAAATGATGGGTTGGTTGAACAGCGATGAGGAAACTGCTCAGAACGTCAAATACTTAGTTTGCTCAGGAGATGTTGTTGACGGGGTTGGCGTATATCCAGGCCATGAACGTAATCTCGGAGGATCTATCAATAAGAATCATTCATACAAAACCGACATGACAGATGTCTATGATCAATACGAGTTCTTTGCTCGCAAACTTGATGAATTACCTGAGACAGTCACACCCATCGTTTTACCAGGCAACCACGATGCAGTGAGGCCAGCAGAGCCGCAGCCGACTCTCGAGCCGTTGATCCAACAACGGTTCAATTCGACAGTGCACGTCGGGAATCCTGCCCGAGTGAATCTGTCGGGCATCGATGTCCTCTCATACCACGGCAAAGGAATCGACGACATTGTTCCGCGAATGGAACACGTCACCTACGAGAATCCTGCTGAGGCTATGAAGCTCATGTTGCAGAAGCGACACTTAGCGCCAATGTGGGGTGAGCGAAATGCACTCAGTCCTGAAGAGGAGGATCAGATGGTAATCCAACAGGCGCCAGATGTTTTCGTTACTGGCCACACACATGCACACCAAGTCGAGTGGCACAGGGGCATGCCATTGTTGGTGTCCAGCACATTCCAGGATGAAACCGATTTCATGAACATGCTTGGATACCGAGCTAAGAAATGTTTGGTCACAGTCTACAACATCCAGAATCGCGAGACCAGGGTAGTCCCATTCCACGCAGGCGATTGAGATGCCTTGGGAATGTCACCATCACACTTGCGATCGCATCACTAAGGGTCTCCCCGGTGGACGCACACTTTGTTGGGTTTGCAAGCGGTGTGAGAATCGCCACACTCATAAGGGTGATAGTCAGAACCCATAATTGTGTCCGATAAAGACTCCGCTGCTATCGAACCCTACACCGTTGAAAATCGTAAAACCGAATCCTACTCTGTCGGTTGGTTTGACACACGCATTCGCAGAGGTCGTGTCGATCCCGCACCACTATACCAAAGATCCTACATTCGTGAGGGAGATGAGAAGTTTCGTGTTCGTCTAATTGAGTCCGTCCTATGTGAGTGCCCCATTCCGAGCCTATACCTGTGCTCGACCGGCGATTCCACATACGATGTTTTGGATGGTCAACAACGTATCCGCACATTGGTGGGATTCATGAACAACGAATATCCGATCCGTAAGAAACACCTCGATCGCGACAAGTGGGCACCAGGGGCGCCCGCGGCAATCCATAACCAATACTTCAAAGACCTTCCAGAAGATCTACAGGATCGTTTCACCGACTACCAACTCAAGTGTGATATTTTCACCGAGTCTGAGGAATGGCGAGCCAGAGACATTTATGCTCGCATCAACGCTGGCACCAAGAATCTCAAGCCAATGGAACTCTTCAAAGCCACCTATGCCACATTTGACAATTGGGAAACTCTAACCACATATGCAAGTAGTGCTGAGTGGTTGGGTCTGTGCGGCAAGCGCAATGATCTGCGCTTTGAGGCCACGGAGATGTTGATTTACCACCTGGTATTTGCAGATCCTGCTTGGGATGGAGCCTACCCATCCATTGAGTTAGGACGTAACAAATCTCAACAAATTGCCCATAAATTGGAGATCATCATGGATGATGATTATGACATGGAAGAGTCCATCAAGAACGTTAGCCGATGGATTCGAACCACCCGTGACATCTACGGAGAAAAACCATTCGCCATGCACAACATGAAATTATCTCAGGGTTCATTGGGTGGTCGCCAAACCAAACCATTGGTAGCCACATTTTACACACTATTTTCATCGGTAATCCCCCAACTCATGGAGACATATGGTGGCAAGGAGCTACGAGAAGCCGCTTCCACGATTAAGGAACATTTCGTCTATTTCGTCAATGACGATGTGTCGATCGTAGCCGGCAGGACACGATACTTCCACTATGTCGAAGGCCGTCAACAAACATTGGATAAGCAAATCCTACGTGCCACTAATTATTTGATTGAACTCAATGAATTGATGATCCCGTATGCCGTAGCCAAGGATCCGCAACGATGCTTTGACCAAAAAATCAAGAAAGACTTGTTTGATGCAGACAGCACTTGTTCTTTTTGCTCCAACCCGATCGCCAGTCTTGGTGATTCAGTAGTTGACCACCATATGGCTTGGGTTGATGGAGGAACCACTGAACGTGCTAATGCTCGCATCGCCCATCGCTATTGCAACTGGGAAGCCGGACAAACCCTCGCCAGGGAACGGGGCAAGCAACGCATTGAGATTCGGGATATTATCGAGGTCGATCTAATATGAAGACTTTAATTTATGCGGTGATCGCACTGATGACCGTCGCAGGAGTGGGATTTGGATACAATTTCTCTGAGGGGTCGGATGGCTCCATGGAAGTGGAGTCAACAAATACATTCAACCCCAATTATGCCGAACCAATTTGTTGGCATGGTTTTCAAAATGTATCCGGATCCTCCATAGGTTGCTTAGTCGAGCCGGATGATGGAACACATGTTCGAATTAGCTACACATTATTGACAGAAGGAGCTAATCTAACCATATTGAATGAGACATACACAGGGTTTGGACAAACACCTTGGATCCCCATCAATGAGTTAATGGTAATTACTGCCACTGGTGGTGACAATTATCCAGATGACGCCAGGGCTGACTCAATAATAGTCTATGTCGTGCCACACCAGGAGGAATAATTATGGATAATGATTTAGAAGAGTTTGTATCAAATGTGATGAATAAAATGGATTTATATTTAGAAGGCAAAGACGATGGCAAAGCGGAGTCTTGGTTAAAACAAAAGCAACATACGATGGCTTTGTTAAGAACGGTCTTTTCTTGTTTGGCATTCTTAGCGGGTGTCATTGTATTATACAAGGTGTGGTAATTATCAAATCGTTAGACCCAACCGGGGCAATCCCGATGGATCATGAAAAACCAATTCCCAAAAATTGCGTTAATATCCTTCGCCATCTTTCGCAAAGGTTCCCAAATGGTCCGAAAAATATGTTTGAGGGTCCTATTGAAAATACTCAACCTGAGATTGCTTTGGCAATGCAAGTCGTCAGATCTGCCATATCTCACCCACTATCACTACTCAAAAGTCGAAATCTAATTCAAGTTCTCCAATTGCACACCGGCGGGAAACGTCGTCGGAGCGTGTATTTCTTAACTGCCGATGGAAATAGGTATTTGCAATCAATTGATCACACTTAGGTAGTCGTGAGGAGAACCATCCTCTATGGGAGAGGGCGTTAGGTTTTCACAGGCGGAGAAATACGTCCGCTCACTCGATCCAATGCCAGATCGTTGGGTATATGATGGAAAGGACATTTTTTTAGTCTATGGATCGTCCATCAAAACAGTTCCTTTTGGGGATGATGGTGCAGGCAAATTAGAAGTTTTCTTGGCCGAATCTGATGAATACGATACCGACCTTTATCGATTCCTAAATCCTGACGATACTGAACGTGAGCCATTGGAAGAGGAGGGAATCAATTCCAATTACATGGTTGCCATCTCACTAACTCCAGGATTTATGATTACCGAGGATCAGCAAGCCACCATGGAACTGGTTAGTCAATTCATGGCGCACCTAATCGTCGAGGGCGGAATAGATCCCAGCACAGTAACAGTTCAGATCGATGAGCAATACAATGAGATCGACATACTTGGGGATCAGGAACAGGATTACGAGGGTATGGTGGAAATCCACGATATTTTGAGTGCTCTCATGGAGACAGCCCCTGCTAAGGGATATGTGTATGCGCTCTATACCCACCCAGTGTTGGGATTGGATTTCTTTCCCATGAATTATGGTTATCCATCTGGACGTCAGAAAATGATGGCCAGAATGTTCGGAGCAGAAGAGTCCGAAAAACCATGTATTATCTGTGGAACTCCACACGCTGGCAAGGAACTACACTGTTCCAAGCCCTGCAACACCGCCGTTAATTCCAACTTGACAGGGCGCACATACATGAAGCAATTCTTGGCAATCTGCACAGTGCTAAATCAGAATCGAGGTCGGTGGTTGTCATCCAAGGAGGTCCAAGGCGGCCTGTATGATATTTTGAAGGGTCAAACTCCCAATGTCAACAATATCGCCCAGGTGGTCAAAATATGCGCTAATCCAGAGGCCATAGAAACCAGAGTCAAGAAAACAAATCAATATCAAATAATTTCTGGAAACTGCGCTAAGGACTGGTTGAAGCCCAAATACTATGCTAAAATTATGCCGAGCCCAGTAGTTGTCAAGGAAGCCACTGTCACGATCCCAGCCACTGAAACAATTACAGAACGTGTTATGGCAATCCAGAAGGCGATGGACACTGCCGAAGCACACGATAGGGCATTAGAGGTTCAACTTCTTTTGAAATATGGGATCATCACCAAAGATGACGTGATGGAGATGCTTTTTGAAAGTGAAGACGAGGAATCGCCGAAACAATCAAATGCAACGCCACTATCGGAAGACATGGAAGGATCAAATCGACGATACAATTGCAGCATTTGCAGCGACCCAGGGCATAACAAAAGCAATTGTCCAGAAAAAAATAAAGACAAAAGTGATTATCGAGATGTTGTTGGCTTTGACAAGTGGCCGTTTGGCGGTGGCGAATCCAAACTCGCCCTCACTGGACGTATTAAGCGCAATATCCGAAGCATACTTTCCGTTCACCCCCGAGGTCTTGGTCGCCCGGAGCTGAAGTCGGTTTACAAACATAATACTGGAACTAATAGCAAAGTTCGTAGCGAGGTCGGCAAAGTCACTCGGATCGCAGGTAGTATGAAAGATGTTCTCTATTGGGATGACCGTTTCTTCCTACTCGGACCTGGCGGCAAGCAGGAGTTCTTCAAAACCGGTCCTGGTTCATTACAGGGCTGAGGACTATGACCGATCTTATGAATCATAAATGGTATCTCAACAAATACATCGAAGGAATCAATCTGGCTCTAAGCCAGTCTAACAAACAATTACGCATTCCATTGGAACGCACTGGTTTTTCTGCAATGCTACCAAAATTATCCGTGGCATTCCTGACTCAATTGATGAATCCTGATAATTTATCATTTTGTCAACCAACAACTAAAACAGATGGCATAAGTCTGTTCGGAGGATATTCCTCAATTGAAGTCGAGGAGGTTGCACTCCAATGGGGTGCTAATAGCAAATCAACACGATACCCACAAGACATCTCCAGTGGCGAAATGGAGTCCCCTGGGACACTTCTAACCAATTACTTAATCGAGATGCACCCAAAACTCATGATAGCGATCGCAGACATCTGGATTTTCGATCTATCTCCATTGGCTGCTGAACGGGACGTCGAAATCATAGTCATACCATCCCAAGAACCAACATCCCCCGACCAATACCGAGAACCAGGCGTATTTGCAGTCAGGTGGACTGATTCAAATGAGGAATCCCAATCTGTTGAGGAAAGGACCGAAAATGCAGAGGATATAGCTATGGAGTTGATGATGGCCGCTTTATCGCCAACATGGCCACCCATCCAAACCGTTACCAACACCGACCGCACGGATCTAATTCAAGAGATCTGTGGAGCTACGTTTGCAGAAACATTGGATAATATAATGCTACCCAGCCGAGCAGCATTGAGTCCTCGAATAGAGGGTTATACTACCCACCACTACAAACAATGGTTTGCAGAATTAAATAAAAAATTGATAGCAAACGGCATATCACTGGATTCATATTCCCCACATTCGCGCACTATTAACCGTTATTCCTCGTAATCAAGCGTAAAGCATATTAACTGGCAGCAGGTGGGTCAATCATGATCCGCCGACTTGGTTATGCCTGCATCAATATGATCCACAGCGACCCCACATTAGTCAAGAAGGCTGATCGTGTCACCACCAACCGCACTTGCCGATTAGCTACCTTCCAGCAACTTGGCATGGATCACATCAAATCCCTGGTTCTCGATAATGCCCGCGATCTGCACACGATCCTGGAGTGGAACGAGACTCAGGGCATTCGTCTTTTCCGACTATCCTCCGACATGTTCCCATTCCTCGCACACCCCGAAGTGGGCTACGATATTTCCGACCTCGGTCCCGAAATATCCGAGGCGCTCGCAAAGTGTGGTGAGTTTATCGCCAAACATGACCACCGCATCTCGAGCCACCCCGGCCCGTTCAATGTCTTGGCATCACCCAGCCCCAATGTCGTCGACAACACCATTCGTGAGCTTGATGCACACCCCGCCATTTTTGACGCAATCGGCTTTTCGCAAAATCATAATTCCAAGATCAATATCCACGTCGGCGGCGCATACGGCGATCCAGATGCCGCACTCGATCGTTGGTGCACCAATTTCGCTCGTCTTTCGCCCAGCGCCCAGGCAAGAATCACTGTCGAGAATGACGACCGTGCCAGCCTTTATTCGGTTCGCGCCCTTTACGATAACGTCTACAAACGCACAGGCGTCCCGATTGTTTTCGATTATCACCACCATATTTTCTGCACCGGCGGCGACTCAGAAGCCGACGCATTAGCACTCGCAATATCCACTTGGCCATCCGGTATTGTCCCCACTACCCACTACTCAGAATCCCATGAGTTGCATGTTGGCAATGACAAACCCACCCCCAAGCATTCAATCCTAATCAACGCACTCCCAGATCCCCATGGCCACACTATCGACGTTATGATCGAAGCCAAGGGCAAGGAGCAAGCACTATTACCCCACCAAACATCGGCTATGCGTAATCGTGATTGGTGGTCTGCGGAGGCGGATGCTTGATGGAGTGGTGGTGCATAATCATATTTACAATTTTCATATTCGGTTTGTCAATGAATGATGAGGAGTATGATGATTGATGGAACGCAAAGACTTCTGGAGACCGATTTATGGGACAGTAGTGTTCCAACCATTTGCATTACTGTGGTGTTGGCTATCAGGAGATGATTACTTCACCATGATAGGACCATTCATTTTATTCTCCACGATCATTTTCATGCCCATCTATTCAATTTACGAAAAGATCTGGAATCGCTACTTTTAGTGAATGTTGGAAGACCCTTAAATGGGTGCCACCCCCTCTATCGACTATGGACATCTCTGATGACACCATGCAGATTCTTAGTCTGCTGATGTATGCCCTGGTGATCGCCAACATGGTGCGCCTGTGGATCACATTCAAGATCCTCCGCCAAGAGATTGATGATGTCTTCATTTGGGCTCGTGAAATCCATCACCACATGGGCTTATGTGATTGCCCCACCGATGCTACGGTATTAGTGATCCCAGTTTCTCAATTCAAGGATGTAGTTTCCGAACCCAAAAAAACCAATTCGGAACGTATTCGAGAATGGGATGAGAGTGATTGAATGAGTTCGCAAACAGATTTACACTTCAGCTCCGAGACAGATCAATGGGCGACACCGCAACTAGTTTTTGATTGGTTGGATCTGGAATTGGGTCCGCACGATCTGGATGCCGCAGCTGACAATACTAATAACAAGTGCGATAATTTTATCGATTCGTCTGTCGATGCCCTGGCAGTGGATTGGGTGGGAACCAATGTTTGGTTAAACCCACCATATGGTCGGGGTCTCGGTCGATGGGCCACCAAGGCCATTGAAGAAATCAATAATGGCCATGCAGAACGGATCACGATATTGGTTCCTGCCAGGACAGATACCAATTGGTTCATAGATTTAGCTGCCATGTGTAGCAAAATCATATTCATTAAGCGCAGGATCCGGTTCGGAGATGGGACACGAGATGCACCATTCCCATCCGCAGTATTGGTTTTGGAGAGTTCCTGCGACACCCCAGAAATCACATTTGGAGTCTGTGTAGGTGATGTCATTTGATTGAGCAAACCACTGTTTATGGGCTGAATGTGGACAATACGCCATATTTCCACATATGGTTTGAAGGATCGTCAATCATAGTATCATGGCTCCAACCACCAGAAGCAATAATTCAGATCGCTATCGAATCAGCAAAAAACAACGTCGCAGTAGACCATAAGGGTCAATTTTGGTCAGGACAATACCTCCTACAATTCATCAATTCGGTGCCATTTGGCAACCGCAGATACAACCAAATCGGGTAGTGAGGGTCTTGAAGTCATTCATAAAATTGGATTGTAGATTTTGTCATTTGATTTCCAATTCTGAGGCACGTTTGACGAGAACGTGCGGTGAGAACGTCAACTACTTGGCCATTGAGGATTTGTATCCAATCGCCCCAGGACACACATTAGTGATCCCCAAACAACATTCTGCGGATTTTTCTGTGTGTGATCAGGACACCGCAGGGATTCTCGGAACGTTTCTCCAGGAACAAGTTAATCGCATCAAACAAGAAACTGGTTGCGAAGGTGTCAATGTAGGGACCAATATCGGATCAGTCGCAGGGCAAACAGTTTTCCACACCCATTGGCACATCATACCCCGATGGGATGGCGATTCCAAGTTCCCAGTGGGCGGTATTCGAAAGGTTATTGATGGCAACGGATCTTATTGAGAGCGTTTAGGTAGTCGCGGTGCTGAATAATCACTATGGTCGACCCATGGGGATTCATCAAAAATGTTCTTGATGCCCATGGCGCTTGGATCCTCGGTGGCGCTATCGTAGCTAACCTGGCTCATACTGCGAACAAAAAAAGCAAGAGCTTCAAACGCGCTGTCGAGTGGAATTATGTTCAGTGTATTGGTTGCGGCCGTGGGGGCTATTCCGATGAAATGCGATCCTCCCAAGATTCTTCTGGCAAGAATCATTTTAGCTGTGCGCGATGTTCCCGTCCAGATCTATTCAAGCAGGCCGAGAGCGACCACCCACAGCCAACGACAGATTGGCAAGAGTCGGGAATCCTAACTCACTCATACCCCACGAAGGATCCTGGCTACGATCATGACAATCAATTGTTGTATTACCTCGATTGGGACTCAGAAGATCCCTATCCAACCCTACCTTGCATCTATTGCAGAACTAATCTGGAATTATTTAGAGTTGAGAAAAAGATTTCGTGGGATGGAAAACCCTACGAACACCTAATTTACAAGTGTAATCCTTGCTGCCTCTCAACTAAATCTGCCGAGGGCGATGGATCCAAACCTTGTTCACACTGTGACGGCACTGCCTCATTCCCTCGTGAGTTCTACTACCAGGCCGATCGCATCGAGATGGTTCCCTGTGGCACTTGCATAACTCAAGGCCGCTGCCCAGGTTGCATGGAAATCTATCCAAACCTTTCCCGATCAAATCAGCCAGAGGATGTCTTCTTAGGATCTGGCTGCGAACGCTGTGGCTATACAGAGGCCGACGCCCGCGCCGCCCGCAAGACTGCACGTCGTTGGGCAGATCTGGTCGACAACCCTGCCGCTGCCAAGTTTATGGCTGAGGGTGATTTTGATGAAGAGGATATGGTTCATTGCAATCATTGTTCAGAGATAGTCGGAAATGAACAAGAAGTCTATGGTGATGAAACCGTTGATTATGAAGTAGCTAATGGTGAATTAGTGTGTGTTACTTGCTACAAAATATGGATGGAGGAATACAAAAACGATTTAGATCCCCATTACACACCATTTTATGCCGAGGGTGACGCCCCCAAAGTATCACCTAAAGCGAGTATTCAGAGTTTTGTTGACTATGAGGAAAAACGAACCAGCAATTCACCCTGCGACTGCCATGTGTGTGTGGATCGGGAACCCGATGATGAAACGAAATGCTATGTTTGCGAGAACAGATACCCATTCAAAACAATGGTTATGTTCCATGGTATGGAGGGAGTGGAGGCGAACTGCAAGGGATGTTTCACCAATGCCCAGACTATTACCAGTCACTGCCCCACCTGTGGAGGATTATCCTGCGGACGGCAATATGGAATACCACCCTATGGATTCCCCATGGACGAAGATGGGATTTACACCACAGGAACACCATATTTCTTACCAATCTCCTATACAGAAGATTGCGAGGGGTGGTGTGAAAGTATGAGTGCCGAGGACTCCAGTATTGATGATGACTACTACCAGCTCAAGAACCACGAGTGCCCCCTATGCAAGTCCATGGTGACAGAATCCGACTCCTGTGGCGACCAATGTGGCCAGTGCTGGTCTTGCGGTTGCGATTGCGACGCGATCCTGGCTACCCAGATAATTACAGAGGATGATCACGACTATGAGGTCGATGATTACATCCTCATTGTCGATGGGTCCATTCGTGAGGTTTCTGGCAATTCCGAGATGGAGTATCTGGAATCCAATAGCGATTGGGATCAATACCAGATCGCGATAATCACGGGTGTCAAACCATATGTTGTTGAAATCGCTAATGCCAGATATGGGAACCAGACTCGTTCCGCCGAGTCCTACGATCTGGCCACTCATGGAAAACCCCTACCATTGGGCTCTGTCAAGAGATTCTTAACAAAAATCCCCCGTAGCCAGATGTTCCACGTAGATTTTGTCAAGTCCAATGGCGATATTCGCTCCATGGATGCTTTCTTCAACAAACCATACCAACCAGACTCCAATACTGCAAATGTTATGGAAGTAACCGGATCAGGTAACGCAGGTTTCAAACGTTTCCGTGTAGATCGCGTAGTTAGCCTCTGGATAATCTAATCAAACACTTGGATTTAGGTAGTCGAAAACTCTACTTGATATTGGGCACTCCGTTCCTACGCTACACCACACACTTTTGCGTGAACCCCTCTACATCATCGGAGTGACCCACCTTTTTTATGCAAAGGGGTGACTTGCACGTAGGGCACGCTCAAGTATCAGCGTATTCAATTTATCAATATGGGTGAATCTCTCGATGAAATCGTAGAAAAAGCACGGGTAGTTGCGGACGCTACTGGCCGAGATGAAGAAGACGTATTGGCTGATTTATTAGACGACGGTATCGTAAATGACTCACACCGTCCAACGGAAGTGCCCAAGGATCTGATCACCCAACTCAAAGAAGCAGCCGAACTGATTACTACCGTCCAGGAAGTGAACGCTCAAGTTTCGGAAAACAAAGTCCTCAATGGTGGCGAAAATAGGACCGAAGTAGTGGTAGAAACCACATTAGATTGCGATATTGTTGATCGTGCATTAGCATCCGCCCAACGCAAAGCAGATGATCTGAAAAAATTGATTGTCACATTGATTCCAGTTTTCCTACTATTGACGGGAGGATCGTTGGAAGCTTTTGGAATTATTGACATCGTCAGATCTGAAGAGGATGATGGGGATCCATGGCCACCAGATTGTAATCCTGAATGGATCTATGAGGATACTTCTCGTGCAGTTAATGATGCAGATCTATTAGTAGCCTTTAAGTTTACAGATAACGAAGATTGCGATATTACCATCAATGGGCACTTTATTATAACTTTGGTATCAAATGGTGAGTTGTATGATGAGGACACGATAGATGTCGGTTATTTCTCTAATGAGGTTGTCATAACACAAGAGTTTAATGACCTCGAAGACGGAACTTATGAGGTCCAAGTAGAACTTCATGAATTAGAATGCAAAGATGGAACTTGTAGTCATGGTGCTAATTGGAATATGGACCCTATAACAATACAAATCGAAGTAATCATAAAGGGTTGTATGGACCAGGGTGCTAATAATTATAATCCAGAGGCTACAGAAGATGATGGCTCGTGTGAGTTTGATCCAGAAGAGTGCATCGCATTTTTCACGAACGTAGGTTATCAATGGGAGAATGATACTTATGGATCGGTTGATTTGACAGTTAGTTTTGATGCAGATTGGTCTTGCGAAGGAGAGGTTTCGATTGGAATTGACTACTTCTTAAAGGACAAGGATGGAACTGAGATACAAAACGAATCCATGTTTTATGAAACTATTGGAGAGCAGCAAGACTTAAAATACTTTTACTCATTTAGTCTATCAAAACCGATAGATCAATCGATATGCCTTGTTTTATTTTATCAAGACGGAGATGATTGGCGAGAGGATGACGAACATAACGAGAATCTTAACCGTTGATATTAGGTCAGCATCAGTTGAAGTATCAGCCCCGCCTACTGGTAAGTATGGTAAAAGAGGACGGACCCTGGGAACCGGGGGATGAAATTGATTGGCCATACAGGGCTAATCGATACATCAAAGCTCTCTCAGACACGGATGCAAACAACCGGGTTCTCGCTCTTTCACGCATCAGCCAGGAGTGGTTGGACGAGATGATCATGATGACGATGCCATTCTCTAACTCCGAGAAGGCTATGATGTCATTTATCGCCAACACCCTCATCGAGGGCGATCCTAAGCAAAGCATCAAATCGATGTCCTGCACCATCGGCGATGTTCAGTCCGCTGTGGCATCCCTCATCCGCTCTGGTGTGGAGTATGATCTATCTTCATTTAATGGGACCAATTCGCCCGCTACAACCCTCTATGTTTCCTTCGCGAATCAGTTCAATCTCGACCCTCGACAACCGGGTTTGCCCCTCAATCAACGCACCCCTGTCGCGGCTCATGTCTACAAACGATTGACGGATGTCGAGTTTGAGATCGCCAACACATCCCATAGCGAGAACGTCCTAAACGGTGGCAAACCTGCACTCCCCATCACCAATCTTGACTACAAGGGCGCTTCTACTGATCGTGCAACTTGGTTCCTCGGCATATTCATCCACTACACCCTCCTTGAACGCGAGGTTATGGATTCGTTCCTCAACACCAATATGGTTCAAAAGAGGACTCTCATCAATCGACATTTTCGTTGACTTGTTTGAAGTAGGTGCTCGCCCCAACACAGCACATGCCCGATCGCACCATCCTCATAGATGTTGGTTGGTTTGTCGGACGCTGGCGACGACACCTTTACGCCAAGCGAGGTTTGCTGGCACGCATCCTTGCTGGTGTAGCCAATGGCAATTGCGCCCCCGAAAAAGGAGTCAAAGCAGGTCGTCGAGCAATTGTTCAAGATCTCAAGTATCTCAATTTCAGGTTCCGCCAATTGGGCCTATCTGGCGCAGACGTTATCGTTTGCTACGACGGAACCAAAGCCCGCCAGCAGAGAGGGCAACTCCTGGAGACCTACAAGGCCAATCGGATCATGATTAGCCCCAAGGCCACCGAGAGAGAGGCAGAAGAGATCATCTCTGCCTACCGTGCTTCTGAATCAACAATCCAGGATATGCGAGATCATTTCACCACATTTGAGTTCCCAGTGCACCTCAACGATAATTGGACTCACAGATACATCGACACCCACGAAGCAGACGATCTAATTGCCGAATATGTCGTTGCCGCACCTTCACACGAACATATCACGGTTGTTTCGGCCGACACGGATCTGTTACAATTGCTTGAATATCCGAATGTATCCATCTTAGATCCCACAGCAGGCGACAAATCAAAGTCTCTGGTCGATGCCGACGATGTCCGACAACGTTTCGGGGTCAATCCAAATCGTTATGCTGATTGGAAAGCATTGACGGGAGACACCAGCGATAATATCCCAGGGCTACCGACCATTGGTCCGAGCCAAGCCACCGCATGGATTGCAGAACACGATTCTTTGGAGAATATGCCCAATGAGGATTTTGCATTCGCCAAAATCTCAGATGGTTGGTTGGATAACATCGCATCCCACCTAATCGATTGGTGCAGTAATCAGAAACGCAAGAATGGAGATCCTGCCGATGATAAACTCCTCAAGGGTCGACACGGAAGTTTGTTATTTGAAATCCGCGAAGGTCAGAATCCAATTAGGCAACGTAAGTTTTACGATCGATTGGTCGAAACTGGTGCGCTTCCCGAATCTGCAGTCGAAATTGTTGATTTAAGACCTGTGGCCATGGTCTGCCGACGCATGATACGTCTACCGTTTGAGTGAGACTTAGGTAGTCGATTATCCTATGGTATCCTGTGGGGCGCTCCAATAAATCATCGCTCGTAAAAACCAATTCTGGACACTTCGTTAAATCGTTTTCAGAAGCTAAGGTTGACGACTGGTTTCACGCTAATGGCTACCGCACCATTTACGAACCAGTCATCGAGATCAATGGTCGCGAGTTCGTTCCCGATTGGTTAATCCTACCCAATGACTCAACGGTGCTTCGCCCGATCCTGGTAGAATACTGGGGTCTTCTTCGAGAGGGCAAGGTTGCGGACTGGGTTATTCAACGTCGAGAGAAATATCAACAACGCAAAGAGATCAAGGAAGAAATCTATGAATCATCAGGATCATATGATTTCATAGGTATTATGCCAAGCGACATACAGTCTTCTGAATCCATGGATCAATTCATGCACGAGCAGATGGTGTTACTCAGGCGGCAAGCTGCATTCCGCCAAGTTGTTTGCGAACCAGTCTTCAAATCAATCGCAGATTGAAATAGGTCTCCGCCATAGGAGTAGGTATGTCCAACACCCGAGAGTTCGTTATTGATGAGAGATTGCTCAATTCCCTAGTTGAAGATACTGATGTCGCCGGAGAGATGGCACATAAGTCAATTCACCATTTTCTAAAGGAATTACGCAACATGGGGCTCGCTCATCGCGATCTCTGGTCAGTCCGTCTGTTCAACGGTGATTCCGATGCCGATCTTGATCCGGATTATGCCGAGCACTTGGATCGTATCAACAGCGGGCTCCCCAGCGAATGGCCACCGGCCACCCCTACCAAGTAACATTGAGGTAGTCGCACCCACCATACCCACACATGGACAAGCGTTCGGTGATCAATCGCACAACCAGTTTTTTCATTAGACAACCAGCGCAAGGCGGTCATAAGCAATACATGATAGACGAGGCTAAAGGCTACCTAGCTGAGCGTAAAGGAAAACAAGCGATAACCGGTAGCGATCCGACTCTTGTTGTTGATGTAGCAATAAGCCCCGCTTTGGGAAAAGAACCTGCAGATAAAGAATACGATTACGATTTGTTTTATATTTTGGAATCGGGTAATTGGTCCCACGCTGTAAGAGCCGACTACGGATACTTCTGCAGCAAACATCCAGAAAACGGCTGCAATTGTGGGTTTCAAGGGGCTGAAGTCTGATGGATAAGCGTTCGGTCATCAATCACAGACCCATTCTAAAGTCGCAGCAAACGGCACTAAGTGTTCCAAGTTCCCAAGTTACCACACCATGCCCAGGCACAGGTTCACACCATATTTTCGACTACAACCAGCCAGTCAACGGCCTCTCATACAATGGCTGTTGGAAGGATCCTGATGATGATGAGGGGCAACACCACATTATTGAATGCCCTGCGTGTAGTTGGAGAGCCTCTGTGGGTATTGATAATAATCAACAACTAATTTCCCTCTACTGGAATACCGAGAACCAAGTTTGGCTTGACGAAGATGGCATTGAGCAACCTCACAGCAAACCTTTCGTCTATGATGCCACTGGCGCTATCGACCACCTACCGATTTGATTACTATGCACTCATATAGGTGCCCGCCCCATCACGATTCATGACGACCATTAGGACTATCGTGGACATTCACGAAGAGCAATCATTCGCAGCATCGCTGGTGGATCAGCAACTCGGCTTTGATGTCGATCATGAGGCTTTACCAGAAGGAGACTTCGCTATCATCACCGAGGACGGTCATCGCACAGTCATTGAACGCAAGACTTGGGCAGATGCAATGGGATCCTGGAGATCTAAGAGAATG
>Ga0115003_10001835_pt1 | contig 18124 bp, 8 predicted proteins | sample ArcticOcean_MG_C_7_FD_88736 | JGI IMG/M metagenome (GOLD analysis project Ga0115003, IMG submission 88736) | Marine microbial communities from western Arctic Ocean - ArcticOcean_MG_CB11_88 | ecosystem: Environmental > Aquatic > Marine > Oceanic | place: Arctic Ocean: Canada Basin | collected... | reverse complement strand
TAACTATTATCACAAACCTTTCAAACCACATACCCACATTTACAACAATTGAAATAACAAAAGACACAATTATATTAGTTCTGATTTTTTTAACCCACATTATTTGTGGTGAAACCACGTTACACGACATCATTAAAAAATATGCCCACCAATAGGGGCCTGTAGCTCTATTTAAGAAAGCATATTGTTCATATTCAACTCCTGAATACCATGCAATAAATAGCTCAGTAATATATGCACATCCTACAATAGATCCCGTAATCATTATTACGATATTCATCATCTCAATATGTTGAATGGTTATATAACTTTCAAGTCTTGAAACCTTTCTCATTATAATAAGAAGTGTTTGAACCATTGCAAATCCTGAAAATATTGCACCTGCTACAAAATATGGAGGAAATATAGTTGTATGCCACCCTGGAATTACTGATGTAGCAAAATCAAATGAAACAATAGTATGAACTGATAGTACTAATGGAGTGGCTAATCCAGCAAGTACTAGGGAAACTTCCTCAAACCTTTGCCAATCTTTTGCTCTTCCAGACCAACCAAAACTTAATAAACTATATATTTTCTTTCTCCATGGTTCAACTGCTCGATCTCTAATCATTGCAAAATCAGGAAGTAATCCTGTCCACCAAAAAACAAGAGAAACAGTCAAATATGTTGATATCGCAAAAACATCCCATAATAATGGAGAATTAAAGTTAACCCATAATGATCCAAATTGATTAGGTATAGGGAACAACCAATATGCAAGCCATGGCCTACCCATGTGAATTATAGGAAATAATCCTGCTTGAATAACTGAGAATATAGTCATAGCTTCAGCTGATCTATTTATTCCCATTCTCCATTTCTGCCTAAATAATAAAAGTACAGCAGAAATCAAAGTTCCAGCATGACCTATTCCAACCCACCAAACAAAGTTTGTAATATCCCAGGCCCAACCTACAGTCTTGTTTAGACCCCAAGTTCCAATTCCTGTTCCAATAGTATAAGCCATACATCCTAATCCCCAAAGAAAGGCTACCATTGCAATTGAAAAAGCTATCCACCAATCAGTATTTGGAGGAGTTTCAACAGGTCTGGCTATATCGTTTGAAATATCACCATAAGATTTGTCTCCAAGAACAAGGGGTTTTCTAACAGGAGCTTCGTAATGTGATGACATATCTATATATTTTTACTATTTCTAATTTTAACTTGATAAAGAACATTTGGCTTTGTTCCAATACTTTCAAGAACTCGATATGTTCTATCACCATCTTTAACCTTGAGTATTTCACTATCTTTTTCATTGATGTCACCAAATACGATTGCATTATCATCACAAGATTCTGAACAAGCAGTTTTAAATTCTCCATCTCTTACTCTTCTTCCTTCTTTTTTTGCATCAAGTTTAACTTTTTGAGTCATTTGAATACATAAAGAACATTTCTCCATTACACCCCTTGATCTTACATTAACATCAGGGTTTATAGCCATTTTACCAAGATCGTTGTTCATGTTATAGTCAAACTCGTCATTATCTGAATATTGAAACCAATTAAATCTTCTCACTTTATATGGACAATTATTAGCACAATATCTTGTTCCTACACATCTGTTATATGCCATTTGATTTTGGCCTTCTCTTCCATGAGATGTTGCTGCAACAGGACATACAGTTTCACACGGAGCATGATTACAGTGCATACATGTGATTGGCTGAAAAACAACTTGTGGATTAGCAGATGCTTTCTCAAGTTTAGTCTGAGTTGCTCTGTACTCTCTAAAACCAGAAGCTCCATCTTTAGCCTCTATATCTCCTCTTATAGTATCTTGAGATGAGTAATATCTGTCAATCCTTATCCAATGCATATCCCTAGACTTTCTAACCTCTTCTTTACCCACAACAGGAACATTATTTTCTGCATGACAAGCTATTACACATGCTCCACAACCATTACATTTATTTAGATCAATTGATAAATTAAAATGATGACCTGTAGATCTGTCAAATTCTCTCCATATATCCACCTCTTTTGATGTTACCTTAGTTTCTATATGGTTTTTGGAAACCATAACTGTTGGATTCCATACTGATTTATCTTCCTCAATGAATTCTTCATAAGAAGTTTCTTTTATAATCTCATCTCTCCCCATCATTGTATTATGAAGCTGAATACATGCAAACTCATGGTCACCTTTAACTTTAGTTAATGTGACCTTATGAACCCTTTTAAAATCATCATAAAATCTATAAGCATTAACACCAACATTCATTTCCTCACTCATTGCTTGTGTTTTTCCATAACCTAAAGAAAGTCCAACAGTACCAGGTGTTTGACCAGGCTGAATGATAACAGGAACTTTTATTGTAGAATTGTCATTACTTAAATTAACATAGCTTCCATTTAATGCACCATTTGATACATTATAATTTTCAAGACCTAATCTTTCTGCATCTTCATATGATACAGTAAGATAATTATCCCAAGTAACTCTTGTAATAGGATCAGGGAATTCTTGAAGCCAAGGATTTGAAGATTGTTGACCATCTCCTAGGCCAGTTTTTGTATACAAGACAAGATCTAAATCACCATCATTTGACGAAGGAAGATTATTTATATTTAAATTTGATTTTATCCTCTTTGGTAAAACATTATCATATGAATAATAATATCCATCTTGAAGAGATTTTCCCCAAGTTTTACCTTTTAAAATATTAGTCCTCCAATTATTTTTAATTTCATCATAAAAAGAATTCTCAGAATCGGAGAGAACTAAAAGTATATCTTGAAATTGATTAGTATCAAAAAGTGGTTTTATAGTAGGTTGACTTAAATAATAGTCCCCAGATTTAAATTCATGATCTCCCCAAGATTCAAGATAATGAGGAGTTGCAGCTATATATTTAGAATTCATAGCTGTCTCATCTTCTTTCATACTAAAACATAAAGAGAATTCTAATTTATTTAATAGCTCTGAAAATTCATCAGCATTAGGGAGTGAATAACTAGGATTAACTCCTGCAGTGATTAAACCACTAATCTTTCCAGATTTTAATTCATCTATTGTATTTAATATATCCTTATCACTTCCTTGAAAAATTAATTTTGGTGACTTAATATTAAATGCATCACTCTTTATAAACTCATTAATCATTAATACTATTTCTTGAGAATCAACATCATCAAGACCAGAAATCACAACAGCTTTCTTTCCAGACTTTTTAATAGAATCTACTGCTAGTTTCACATATCTATCTAGATATGGACCTAATGCAGGACCATTGTATTTTTGATTTCTTAAATTAAGATAGATACTCTGAAGTGCTTGTTTTAATTCATAAGGTCTAGCCATAACCCTATTGTCTGCATTAGCTCCAGTTAGTGTCATATTTGATTCAAACTGAAGGTGATATGACATCGTATACTCATTTTCTTTATTTGGCACTCGATTTTTAGACCATCCCGAAGAATAGTTGCCACCTTGCCAATCAGACATGAAATCAGCATCAATCGAAATAATAGTATTTGATAATGAAAAATCATAATCAGCTAACGCTCTTTTGCCATATGAATTTTGAAATGCATCTAGAGCTGCACTATTTGATATTGAGTCATAAACTACATGCTGAATATTAGAATATTTTTTGGTGAAATCACTTATAATCTTTTCAGTAGTTGGACTAGCAAATGACTGTGTAAGCAATACTACTTTTTTATTTTCATTCAAAAGACGATCTAAATCTGCTTTTACAGATAAATTAAAATCTTTCCAACTAATATTTTTTCCAGATACTTTAGGGCCTTGAAGTCTATAGATATCATACAAAGAAAGAACAGATGCATTAATACGTGCATTTGTACAATTCATCGATTGAGCATCTTTATTTCCTTTAACAAAGATTGGGCGACCAGCCTTAGTTTTAACAATTATACTACTAAAATCATAACCATCAGCAATTGTTGTGGCATAATAATTCGCAACACCTGGAATTATTTGCTCTGGCTGAACGACATAAGGAACTGATTTAATTACTGGACCTTCACATCCAACTAAAGCAGCAGCAGCAGTACTAAATCCAGCATATTTTAGAAAATCTCTTCTATTATGATTTTTTTCACCCTCTGAATTACCAACTGGTAGTTTCTCTACAAATTCATTGTTCTCAAGATTCTTAACAATTTCACTTTGTTCATTAAGTTCTTCAAAGCCTTTCCAATAAATATTCTTTTTTCCCATATTAAACTAGTAATGACATTTTGCACATTCTATTCCACCAAGCTGAGCTACAGTTAGTTTTTCAACACCATATTTTTTTGAAAGTTGATCGTGAACCTTCTGATAATATTCATTGTCTTTGTCAACAGTACTCTCTCTATGACAATCAATACACCAGCCCATAGTCAATGGAGAATATTGATACATAATTTCCATTTCTTCAACAGGTCCATGACATGTTTGACATTCAATTTTAGCAACTTGAGCATGTTGAGCATGATTGAAATAAACAAAATCAGGAAGATTATGTATTCTTACCCACTTGACAGGTTTAGTTTCTCCAGTGTAAACTTGATTTTCTTCGTCCCATCCAACTGCATAATAAAGTTTTTTAATCTCATTAGTGTAGAAATCTTTTGTATATCCATTTTCTAAGTCTTCCTCGCCATTGTAATCAGCAATATACTCATGGCAATTCATACAAACATTTAGTGCTGGAATACCTGAATGTTTTGATACTCTTGCAGAAGAATGACAATATTTACATTCTATTTGATTAGCTCCTGCATGAATTTTATGAGAATAGTGAATTGGTTGAATAGGGGCATAACCTTCATCAATTCCAATTTGCATAAGATAACCATAAGTAAAATAAGCACTAGACAATAATAGACCTACAACCATTATGATAAGCAAAAATTGATTTTTAATTACTGTCTGCCACAATGGGGTAATATATTTTTTCTCCGATTCAATCTTTACACCACTTGCATTTGCAATTTTGATAAGAGTTCTTTGAACCAAAAATAACATCACAACAAGTATTGTGAAAATTACTATAGACACACCTAGTATAATATTTAATGATATATCTGAACCTTGAGCAACTGATTCTGTAGAAACTGAAGCAACATTAGTAGGAGGAGGAGGAGTAAAATTTGTATATGCTAAAATATTATCAATCTGTTCATCATTGAACTGAGGATAATTAGTCATCACTGCACGATTATATTCTTCCCAAATTGCAACGGCCTGAGGGTCACCCTCCTTAATCATTTGTGATCCTTTTCTTATCCAACTGTACAACCAGTCTTTATCATATTTCTCCGTTACACCATTAAGTGCAGGGCCAACAGCTTTTTTATTAAGTTTATGACAAGCAGCACAATTTGCATTGAATAAGTTTTTTCCAGCTTGAATATCCGCTTCTTGTGAAATGCTTATTGAAGGTAAAAGCAGCGTTACTAAAAGTATTCTTTTTAACAGTATCATTAGTTGGGGACGATAAAGTTTTTATTCATTGGATTAAAGTGGATTAAGACACTTTTTCAGATTACAAATTTAAGTCATAAACGCCATTTTTAAAACTATAGATTAAACAAATATTTAATTTATAATGATTCTAAATAACAAGTTATATCATTTTAGTAAATTTGATGAAATAAATTATGTCAATAGATAAATTTTTTCCATTATTATCTTTAATTATTTTGTGTAATTCTTCTTTGAATGCTCAAGATCAAAATGTGATATATAATGATACATTAACAAAAAATCTTTTTCAAATTAAAAAAAACTACAGCAAGAAAATATTTGAATCAACTTATTATACAATTCAGATATATTTTGGAAGTCTAGATGTGGCAGATTCAATTTTAAATGATTTTAAATCAAATTTTAAGGAAATCAAATCAGATTTAATTTTTGAAACGCCAAATTATAAAGTCAGAATTGGAGAGTATAAAAATATTAATATTGCCTCTCAAAAATTAGAAGATATAAGAAGAACATATCCTGGATCTTTTATTATAAAACTTTCTGAATTATAGTTTTCTCTTTACTTCAACTTCCTTGTAGCACTGAATAATATCACCCTCCTGAAGGTCATTAAATTCATTAACCTGAATACCACAGTCATATCCTTTGGCTACCTCTTTAACATCATCTTTAAATCTTTTAAGAGAAAGTAGTTTACCATCAAAAAGTATTTCTTCAGCTCTTAATACTCTAACTTTCGAGTTTCTAAATATTTTTCCTGAAGTTACCATACAACCTGCTATAGTACCCATTTTGGAAATTTTAAAAGTCTCTCTAACTTCTGCATCTCCAGTATTTTCCTCCTCAAACTTAATCGAAAGCATCCCCTCCATAGCATCCTTCAAGTCATTAATTGCATCATAAATAATTGAATAAAATCTTATGTCCACTTGCTCTTTCTCAGATAATTTTCTTGCACTAAGAGTTGGCTTAACATTAAAACCAATAATAATTGCATCAGAGGCTGAAGCTAATAACACGTCTGATTCTGTTATTGCCCCTACAGCTTTAAATATAATATTTACCTGAATTTCTTCAGTTGACAAATTCTCAAAAGAATCTGTCAGAGCCTCTACTGATCCATCTACATCACCTTTAATAATTACATTAAGTTCTTTAAAGTCTCCAATCGCAATTCTCCTTCCAATTTCATCAAGAGTTAATTGTTTCTGAGTTCTAACATTTTGCTCTCTTCCTAATTGTGTCCTTTTAGTAGCGATCATTTTAGCTTCTTTTTCATCTTCAAGAACTTTGAATGGATCTCCTGCTTGAGGAGCGCCATCCAACCCTAGAACAGATACAGGAGTTGAAGGAGGCGCAAGCTTAACTGGCTTTCCTGCTTCATCAAACATAGCTTTAACCTTTCCGCTAGTTTTTCCTGCTAAAAGATAATCACCTAATTTTAAAGTTCCATTTTGAACAAGTATAGTTGAAACATAACCCCTCCCTTTATCTAAGTATGCTTCTACAACTGACCCTGAAGAGTTCTTATTAGGGTTAGCTTTTAAATCCATTATCTCTGCCTCAAGTAAAACTTTTTCAAGAAGAGAATCAACACCCTGTCCTTTTAATGCAGAAATATCTTGAGATTGAATCTTGCCACCCCAATCTTCTACAACTAGGTTCATTGATGCAAGAGATTCTTTAACTTTATCAGGGTTAGCCCCTTCTTTGTCAATTTTATTTATTGCAAAAATTATGGGAACACCTCCTGCTTGAGCGTGACTTATTGCTTCTTTTGTTTGAGGCATTATATTGTCATCAGCAGCAATTACAATTATTACTATATCAGTAATTTGAGCACCTCTAGCTCTCATAGCAGTGAAAGCTTCATGACCAGGTGTATCTAAAAATGTAATTTTTTTAGACTTATTAACTAAAACAGAATAAGCGCCTATGTGTTGTGTAATTCCACCAGACTCTCCATCTGTTACAGATGAACTCCTTATAAAGTCAAGAAGAGATGTTTTACCATGATCAACATGCCCCATTACAGTTACTATTGGAGGTCTTTCCTCAAGATTTTTAGGATCCTCTTCTTGCTCCTCTTCTTGCTCTTCTTCAATATCAGTTTTAATAAAATCTAGTTCGTATCCAAACTCATCCGCAACAACTGTAAGGGTTTCTGAATCTAGTCTTTGATTCATTGTAACCATTATACCAAGAGTCATGCATGTAGATATTATATCATTAGAACTTATATCCATAAGCGTTGCAATTTCTCCAACAGTTATGAACTCAGTAATCTTAATTATTTTACTTTCCTTTTCTTGTAAAGCTTCTTCTTCTTCAGTGTCAATTTTTCTTTGATCTCTTTTATCTTTTCTATATTTAACACTCTTCGACTTGGAGGACTTACCTTGAAGTTTTTCAAGAGTTTCCCTGATTTGTTTTTTTATTTCATCTGCGGTAGGCTCTACTTTTTGAGATGCAGTAGCAGGCTGTTTAGCATTTTTATTGAACCTATTAGCTAAATCTTTTGGCTTAGAGACATCTTTACTTATTCTTTTTCTTCTTTTCTTTTTAGATTCCTCTAATTTCACTTTTACTTGGTCTTCTTTCTTTTTAATTGAATCCAAATCAATTATCTCACCAGTTTTCTTTAGACCTGAAAGCTTTTGGAAGTTTGTTTGAATTTTGGATGGATCGTCAGGATTTACTTTAATATCAACAGAAGGTTCCTTAGTTTTTGGAATAGAATCGGATACTTCTTTATTAGTTATCTCCTTTTTTTCAATTGGTTTAAGATCTTTTTCAGCTGCCTTTTCAGCTGCCTTTTCAGCTGCCTTTTGAGATTTTAATTCTTCTTCCCTTAATTCTGCCGCTAACTTAACTTCAATCTCTTTTCTCTTTTTAACATTAATTTCTTCAAGCTTATCCTTGTCAGATTTATCTGTTTGAAATTCATCTAGCATAAGATCGTAAGTAATTTGATCGATCTTAGAGGTTGGCCTTGGCTCTATTTCAATATTTTTTGAACTAAGAAATTCAATAGCTCTATCTAGAGATATATTTAATTCTTTAAGAACTTTGTTTAACCTTATTGGTGATGGCATATATATTTTTTAGTCTTCGAATTCTTCCTTTAAAACTTTTAAGACACTAGATACAGTCTCTTCTTCAAGATCAGTTCTTTTAATTAAATCCTCTGCACTTAACTCTAAAACACTCTTTGCTGTGTCTAATCCAACTTTTCTGAATTCTTCAATAACCCATGCATCAATTTCATCCTTAAATTCAGATAGCTCAACATCTTCTTCTGCTCCCTCCCTATAAACATCTATCTCATATCCTGTTAACCTTCCTGCTAATCTTATATTATGCCCTCCTTTACCTATTGCTCTTGAGACTTCGTCAGGATGAAGATAAACCTGAACAGTTTTTTTCTCCTCATTAATTTTCAGAGAATTTACTTTTGCAGGACTAAGAGCCCTAGTAATAAATAATTGAATATTATTCGTGTAATTTATAACATCAATATTTTCATTACCTAACTCTCTTACTATTCCATGAATTCTTGAACCCTTCATTCCAACACATGCTCCAACAGGATCAATCCTGTCATCATAAGAATCAACAGCAACTTTTGCTTTTTCACCCGGTATTCTTACAGCCTTCTTAATACTAATTAAACCATCAAATACTTCTGGAATCTCTTGTTCAAATAATTTTTCCAAGAACAATGGTGAAGTTCTTGAGAAAATAATTCTAGGTTTATTTCCTTTTAATTCAACCACCTCAATCACCCCTCTTACATTGTCACCCTTTCTAAAGAAATCTTTAGGTATTTGTTTGTCTTTAGGCATTATTAATTCATTTCCATCATCATCTAGAAGAATCACTTCTCTAGCTCTGACATGATGAACCTCAGCGGTGAATATCTGTCCAACTCTATCTTTAAACTGATTAAATACATTATTACTATCGTGTTCATAGACTTTAGCAACAAGATTTTGCCTAAGTGATTGAATAGATCTTCTTCCTAAGTCAACCAACTTAAACTCCTCCGATACTTCTTCTCCTACCTCAAAGTCAGGCTCAATTTTAACTGCTTCTTTAAGTTCAATCTCTGCATTAGGATCTTCAACCTCACCATCCTTAACAACTATTCTATTTCTCCATATTTCAAGATCTCCTTTATCAGGGTTAATAATAATATCGAAATTTTCATCCGAACCAAATTTTCTTTCAAGAGTATTTCTAAATACTTCTTCAAGTATAACCATTAAGGTTACTCTGTCAATTGTCTTTTCATCTTTGAATTCAGAAAAAGAGTCTAATAGTGATATGTTTTCCATTTACTTAACTTTATTTAAAAAAAAAAGAGGGACAAAACGTCGCCTCTGATGTATCAAAATGCTCGGCAAATTTATTATAAATAATTGATATAATAAAATTGTTGGCCTACTAGGTTTCGAACCTAGACTCTTCTGTACCAAAAACAGACGTGTTGCCAGTTACACCATAGGCCAATTATCTGCAAATTTAATTTAATTTTTTTTCTAAAAAAATATTTAGCGAATTTCTTCTAAAATACGTGCTGGAACTGATCTAAGCACTAAAAGATTTAACAGAATAGAGATTAAAAGATAACTAAAAAGGAATATTAAAATTGGTTGGTTATATGTCAATAGTAATTCTCCTTGGAAAATTATAATTAGTATTCCAATGCTAATTCTAATGAACTCAAATGAAACTGACCATTTAAAGCCATCCATAATTGAAGAAAAGCTAAAAATTGTTGAAAAAATTAAAATCAAATAAGCCATTTTATCAGCTAATGTTAAATCAGCAAATGAATTTAAAAATATATATAGAACAATATTTAGTATAAGAAAATGAAAGGAGACAAAAACCTTGTGCAAGAAATTATACTTAGGTTTATATTTTTCTTGGGCATAGACATTTTCAACTATATTTCTTGGAATTTTATCAATAATATCTTTAGGTCTCCAACCTGTTGGCATAAACCATATTTTAAATTTGTCACCAATATTTTTAGTATGCCTAGCATCTTCGATCAAATAACTTAAATGCTGAAAATTAATTAATAGAGGATTCCAAGTCTGGACAGGCTTAAGTGTCCCATATACACAGGGCACATCATCCAACTCTTCTTGAAATGTTCCAAAAGCTCTATCCCAAACACAGAAAATAGCAGCTAAATTTTTATCTATATATTCTTTATTAATTGCATGGTGAACTCTATGTTGTGAAGGAGTAACTAATATATATTCAAGCCATCCTAACTTTCCAATATGCCTGGTGTGATACCAGAATTGTCCAAAAAGGTGTAAAGGGCCTAAAATGATTATCATTTGATGAGGAACACCTAATAATGCTGCAGGAATTAAAAATAAAATTCCAATACCAAGATTATTAGTTATGCTCTGTCTAAGTGCACATGCAAGATTAAACTCTTCACTACTATGATGGATTACATGCATATTCCAAAAAATATTGATTGAATGTTTTAGTCTGTGATGACAGTAACTTGCAAAATCTACACAAACAAATGCAATAAAATATAGCAGTACACTTTCCTCTAACTCTATTACTTTTAATCTTTCATAAAAAAATGGATAGGACAGAATAATTATTCCTAATCCCAAAATATCAACCATTAAGTTTGTAAACCCAGAGCTCAAGCTAGAAATGGTGTCCATATAAGAATGCTTTAAGTCATTTTTCCAGACTCCATATGATATTTCAATAATAATTAAGATGAGAAAAATAGGAATAGTAATTAATAATATATTGGCGTAGGTGTCCATTAGGATAGTTTAATTCTATAATTGTATTATCTATATATGATATTCAAATATTTTATTTTAATTTGGTTTTATAAATATATCAATTATGAAGATAAAAAATACATTTAATTTTTTTACAATTATTGGGCTTGCAATTTTAATGAGTAATACAAGTCTATATTCGCAAAAAAAATCAAAAAAGAATTCTACAACATTTAATAAGGTTCTTCATGAATCTGTTGAATATAGAGAAATAGGGCCATTTAGAGGGGGAAGGTCTGCTGCAGTTGTCGGTGTGCCTGGTAATCCTAATCTGTTTTACTTTGGTGCAACAGGGGGTGGAATTTGGAAAACTGAAAATGGAGGTGAAACATATGAAAATATTTCTGATGGATTCTTTGGGGGAAGTGTTGGCGCTATTGCAATAGCTAAAGATGATCCAAATGTTATATATGTTGGAGGGGGAGAAGTCACTATTAGAGGAAATGTATCCTCAGGTTATGGAGTATTTAAAAGTGTTGACGCTGGTAAAACTTGGTCTTTTTCTGGTTTACCAAATTCTAGACATATTCCAAGGATTGTTATAGACCCATCAAACAATGATATAGTTTATGCTGCTGTACTTGGAAACTTATATAAACCTACTGATGATAGAGGTGTTTATAAATCTTCAGATGGAGGAGTTACTTGGAAAAAAGTTCTTTACGCAAATAATCTTTCAGGTGCTTTTGAAATTGTATTAGACCCAAATAATTCAAGGGTACTTTATGCGTCAACTTGGAGAGTGCAAAGAACACCTTCGAGTTTAAGTAGTGGTGGTGAAGGCTCTGATCTTTGGAAAAGTATTGATAATGGAGAAAATTGGACAAAAATTAGTACAAATTCAGGATTCCCATCTGGAATATTAGGAGTAATTGGGGTTACTGTATCACCTGTAAATTCTGAAAGAGTATGGGCAATCGTTGAGAATCAGGAAAAAGGTGGAGTTTATAGATCTGATGATGGTGGAAAAAATTGGATTAACACAAATAGTAGTAGATCATTAAGGCAAAGAGCATGGTATTATTCTAAAATATATGCTGATACTCAAGATGTTGATGGTGTATATGTAATGAATGTTGCTTACCATTATTCCGATGATGGGGGTAAAACTTTTAAATCAAGAAATGCTCCTCATGGAGATCATCATGATTTATGGATCGCACCAGAAGACAACAATAGATTAATAATTGGAGATGATGGTGGTGCTCAAGTTTCTTATGATAAAGGTGAAACATGGAGCACATATTATAACCAACCTACTGCTCAGTATTACAGAGTTACTACTGATAACTCATTTCCTTACAGAATTTATGTTGCACAACAAGATAATTCAACTCAAAGGGTAAATCATAGAAGCCTTGGATATAGCATAGGTGAAGATGATTGGGAAAGAACTGCAGGTGGAGAATCTGGTCATATAGCGATTGATCCAAATAATAATGAAATTGTTTATGGTGGAAGCTACCTTGGTTTTCTTGAAAGAAGAAATCACGAAAAACAAACATCTAGAGCAATAAATGTTTGGCCGATAACTACACTTGGAGAAGGAGCTGAAGCAATGAAATATAGATTTAATTGGAATTTTCCAATTGCATTTAGTAAACATGATTCGTCAAAGCTTTATACTTTTTCAAATCAAGTACATCTTTCAACTGATGAAGGTCAAAGCTGGGAAACAATAAGTCCAGATTTAACTAGAAACGATAAATCTAAACTTGTTTCCTCTGGTGGACCAATTACTCAGGATAACACTGGTGTCGAATACTATGCTACGATATTTGCAGTTGACGAATCTCCAATTCAAGAAGGTCTTATGTGGGTAGGAAGTGATGACGGTATGATTCATCTCACAAAAGATAGTGGTAAAACTTGGGAAAATGTTACTCCAAAAAAAATACCAGAATGGCTAATGATAAATAGTATTGATGCATCATCATTTGATACTGGTACAGCTTACGTAGCTGGAACTAGATACAAACTAGGTGATTTCAAACCATATTTATATGTAACTGAGGATTATGGTAAAAACTGGAAACTTATAACTAGTGGTATAGATGATGAACATTTTACAAGAGTATTAAGATCTGATAAATCAAACAAGAACATTCTATATGCTGGAACTGAAACTGGAATGTACATATCTTATGACAAAGGTACTAGTTGGAATAAATTTCAAAAGAATTTACCAATTGTTCCAATAACTGATCTTACAATAAAAGATAATTCATTGATTGTTGCAACGCAGGGAAGAAGTATCTGGATGCTTGATGACTTGACTGTTCTTCATCAATTATCTACTTCAATTGATGAAGAAAAAATTTACAAGCCAAAAGACTCTTACAGAATGCGAGGTGCTGGAGGAAGAAAATCATTAACTGCTGGAACAAATCTTCCAAATGGAGTTATTATTCACTATTTTCTTCCAAACTACAACGATGAAAGTGATGAAGTAAATCTTTCAATCCACTCTTCAGATGGAGAATTAATTAAAGAGTTCTCAAATAAAGGCAAAGAGAATTCAATTAAAGTAAAAAAGGGAGGTAATTCTTTTGTTTGGGACATGAAGTATCCTGGAGCTAAGAGGCTTGATAATATGGTATTATGGGGTGCGGATTTTTCAGGAGCTAAGACAGTTCCGGGAGATTATATTGTAAAACTAAGTGTAAATGATTTAGAATTAACCCAAGATTTTACAATTCATAAAGATCCTACATCAGAAGGTTCAATAGAAGATATAAAAGCTCAATTTGAATTTGTAAATGAAATAAATGGTGTAGTTGATGAAGCCCATAATGCAATTGAAAATATTAGAAAAATTAAAAAAGATCTTACTAAGTTTCAATCAGATTATGCTGACAATGAATCAGCAAAAAACTTAATTAATGAATCAAAATTAATTTTAGAATCTATAGATCTTATCGAAAATGAACTTTATCAAACTAAAAATCAGAGTAATCAAGACCCTCTTAATTATGGAGTTAAACTGACTAATAATTTAGGAAACTTAAATTCTGCATTTCGAGGTGGAGATTTTGGCCCAACAGCTCAAGATATAATGGTGAAAAATGAATTAATTAAAAAAGTAAATATTCAGCTTGAAAAATATAATTCAATTATTTCAGAGGATATTCCTGGTTTTAATTCAAATTTCAAAAATCTTGAATTAGATTATCTAAATGTTTTTATGTAGTCAGTACTAAATTTTATAATTAATACAAAAGGCTAATATGTCCGAAACTAAGTTTCGAAAAATTAATAATGTGATTGGTTGGCTACTGTTCTCAGTTGCATTAATCACATATGGTTTAACAGTTGAACCAACTTCAAGTTATTGGGATGCAGGAGAATATATATCCACATCTGCAAAACTTCAAGTTGGTCATCCACCAGGCGCACCATTCTATCAAATGATGGGTGCAATTTTTGCCTTATTTGCATCAGATAATGAATCTATTGCTCTTGCTGTTAACTTTCTATCAGTCGTATCCAGTTCATTTGTTATATTATTTCTTTTTTGGTCAACAACATTATTTCTTCAAAAAATATTCAGAAAAAACAATTTTTCTAATAGCTTAGATATTATTTTAAGTGCTTCAATTGGAACTTTAGCTTTCATGTTTTCAGATAGTTTTTGGTTCAATGCGGTTGAATCAGAAGTATATGCTTTAGCTATGCTTTTTTTATCAGCAACATTTTGGGCTGGACTAAGATGGGAAAAGGATTTTGACAATATAAGAGGGGATAAATGGTTATTGTTAATCGCTTTTTTAATTGGACTTTCATTCGGAGTTCATTTTATGGCCATATTGACAATTCCTGCTATTGGAATGATCTATTTCTTTAAAAAATATAAAAAAATTACAATTAAGAGTTTTTTATTAGCGAATGTAATTTCAGTTTCAGTTCTGTTATTTATTTTCAAACTCTTACTTCCATCTACTCTAGCATTATTTGGTCAACTTGAAGTTTTCTTTGTAAACTCAATGGGTTTACCTTTTAACTCTGGAACAATCATTGCAGCTTTTTTAATAATTTTTCTATTCTACAGAACACTTAAGTATACTCGATCAAAGGGAATGTTACAAATAAACACATTAATACTATGTGTTTTATTTATTTTTATTGGGTTTTCATCATGGGTGATGCTTCCTATTAGATCAAATGCAAACACTGTCATAAATGAAAATTCTCCAACAGATGCAAGAACACTTTTAGCTTACTATAGATTAGAACAATACCCTAAAACACATCTTTTCTATGGACCTATGTTTTCAGACATTTATGCTCCTCAGGATGATAAAGAACCATATATAGATGGTAAGCCAAAATATGAAAGAGATTATCTAACTAAAAGATATAAAGTAGTTAATAATTGGGAAGATTCTGAAATAAATTCTAATTCTAATCACAGAGGCTTAATCCCTAGATTATGGAGTTCAAATCATGCAGGGAATTATATGAACTTTACAAATCCTTTGAAGTTTGAAATTCTTGATAGATATAAATCAGAAGAGAGAATTGTTCAAAGTGTAAATGAATTCCAAAACCGTCAGCTTCAAGGTGAAGTAACAGGAGATGATTACAATGAGTTCTTTAGATCTGTTGGCCCATACTTGAACATAAGTAAACCAACTCTTTTTGACAACTTAAACTTTTTATTCTCTTATCAAGTTAATTATATGTATTGGCGATATTTCTTATGGAATTTTGCTGGTAGACAAAATGATATTCAAGGTGAGTATTCTATACTTAATGGAAATTGGATAAGTGGAGTCAATTTTATTGATGAGCTAAGATTGGGAAATCAAAAAAATCTTAGCGAAGATCAAAAAAACAATAAGGCTAGAAATACTTATTATTTTCTCCCTCTTATTCTTGGATTGATTGGTCTAATGTATTGTTATAAATATGATATCAAATCTTTCTGGACATTACTTTTACTTTTTCTATTTACAGGGCTAGCACTAAAGTTTTATTTAAACGAACGTCCTTTTGAACCAAGAGAAAGAGACTACGCGCTTGTAGGATCTTTTTATGTGTTTTCAATCTGGATTGGGATGGGATTTGCTGCAATAATGAATTATTTGAAAAAGTTTGAGAATAAAATCTCAAAATCTATTGTATACATAATCTGTATAATTACTGTCCCTAGTTTAATGGCATTCAATAATTGGGATGATCATGATAGATCAGATAGATATACTGCTCAATCTATTTCAAAAGCTTATCTACAATCTATTGAAAAAGATAAAGATGCAATGATTTTTACAATTGGAGATAATGACACTTTTGCATTATGGTATGCTCAAGAAATAGAAGAATTTAGAACTGATGTTAGAACTATTAATACGAGTCTTTTAGCAACAGATTGGTATATTGATCAAATGAAAAGAAGGGCATATGGCAGTAGTCCTATTCCTTCTCAAATGGAACACGAGCAGTATGCTTTTGGAGTCAGAGACTATATTAGATACGAAAATTTACTTGACTCAATAAGATGGGATATTAATGATTTTGTTGATTGGGTTGCAAGTGATAATCCTAGAACAAAATATAGAAACTTAATAACTCAATCAGGAGGAGATGTAAGTGATTATCCAGTAAATGCTCTTGAAACAGTATTTTATCCTACCAATAAAATCAGACTTCCTGTAGATAAAGAAAATGTCATAAAAAGTGGTGTAGTTAAAGAAAAAGATAGAGATGAAATAGTTGATTTTATTGATATAGATTTACCTGAATCTATTTTAACAAAGAATCAGATAATGATGTTAGATATTCTTGCAAATAATAATTGGGAGAGACCTATATATTTTACTGGAGGTAGTTATGAGGACTCAGAATACATATGGATGAAGAATTATCTTCAACTTGATGGACTTGTATATAAACTAGTTCCAATAAAAACTTCAATTGATGCTAATCCCTATGAGATGGGAAGAATTGATTCAGACTTAATGTATAATATCGTAAAGAAATGGTCTTGGGGAAATTCTGAAAGTGACAAAATCTACCACGATCCTGAGACAAGAAAAAATAGTATTTCATTTAGGAGTAATCTATCCAGACTATCCGAAGTTCTTATATCTGAGAGTAAATTTAAGGAGGCTGAAGAAATTATAGATTTAGCATTCTCTAAAATGCCAATTGATTATTATGGGTACTATAGTTTATGGACTCCTTTTATTCAAGGTTATTATAGAATTGGTAGAGATGATAAGGCTAAAGAAATTTTTAAAAAAATATCTTTTAAGTATATAGATAGGTTAAATTATTTCTCTTCACTTGAAATTTATAATCAATATGATGTTGGCGAGGAAATAATATCAGATATAGAGAGATTCAGAAATCTTATTGAAACAGCTCAGAACTCAGGAGAAAAAGAAATACTGTCTGACCAAATTAAGAGTTTTATATCCAGCTCCGAAAAATTTAATTATATATATGGTGAATATGATTACTACATTTCTCTTTCTGGATTTATCATCAAATTATTAGAATTAAATGAAATAGAATACTCGAGAGTCATAATAGATAAAATTGAAGAACAACTAATTCGAAGAGTTTCAGTTTTTTCAAATATTGATCAAGATGAACAAGTATATTATATAGAAGGAATATCATCTGACATCAATGAATATAGTAGGCTAGTAAGTAAAATTGAACTATACGACCTAGAGCTTCATAATAAGTATGATAAAAATCTCAAAGAGATGTTGAGTAAAATGGTTGAATAGATTAGTTTAGTTGATCTTTCATTAAACTTATAAGAGTATTAGCATCTTGATCTCCACTTT
>Ga0115003_10001829_pt1 | contig 18169 bp, 10 predicted proteins | sample ArcticOcean_MG_C_7_FD_88736 | JGI IMG/M metagenome (GOLD analysis project Ga0115003, IMG submission 88736) | Marine microbial communities from western Arctic Ocean - ArcticOcean_MG_CB11_88 | ecosystem: Environmental > Aquatic > Marine > Oceanic | place: Arctic Ocean: Canada Basin | collected... | reverse complement strand
CTTGATCTTCGCGACAAACGTCAGATAGCCATTAACCGTCATTTCCGGATAAAGCGGTGGGTTTTCCGGCAAATATCCGATCGAACGTCGCGCACCGATGGGATCGGCGAAGATCTCGTGCCCGGCGATGTGCGCGGTTCCGTCCGTCACCGGGATGAAGCCCGTGAGCATGCGCATCGTCGTCGTCTTCCCTGCACCGTTGGGGCCGAGAAAACCGACGATCTCTCCCTTCTTGACCTCGAAAGAAAGGTCCGACACCGCTTCGACATCGCCATAGCGCTTGGAAAGGTTCCGCGCCTCGATGGCCAACATCTGGGTCTTCCTCCAATTCACATTCATTTGCTTCGCCGAGCGAAGAGCGGCGCGAGTTCCTTCATGCACCGCAGCGTCTGCGACCCGGGAGGGTAACGGCAACGTTCTGGAATCCGCTAGCGGTGATTTGATTCCGATCATAAGAAATCGGTTCTCAATTTTTCGACCCATCGGACACAGAAGACGCCCGCCCGAATTCGGCCATGCATCCGTGCAGCCGTCAGCACAACGAGTTAGGGCTGCGCTGCCACCCAATTGCACCAAAATGACGGGAAAGAACGCGAATCTACAAAGAATTTTCGTACGCGACACCGATGAACAACCGATGCGCTGGCGTCCCGCTGCCGCCGCACGATACCCTCTTTGGATCGAGTCGCCGCTCAAAGCCTCGCGGTATTAAGCCAAGGAAACATTGCAATCATGTACGTGAGAAACGCGAATGAAAACCGATGTCACCATCATCCCGCTCGCGGGTTGGTTTTGATATGCGTGCTCGCGACTTTCGCAGCGTTATTCGCCTCTTCGGCATCTGCATCCGCAACGCTCAACCCCGAGATCACAGATTCGCGGGCGATCCCTGAAGCGAATAACGAACTGACCTTGGCGCAGAAAGTCCAAGCCGCTTACTGGCGCGGGCGCACCTGCTCGACCCCCGCCTGCAAGGCTGCCCGGCCGAGTGGCTTGACCGACGTCGCATCCTTTGGCCTCGCGGCACTTGGCGGCGTCTGGTTTTCGCGTCGACGCTCCAGCTGACGCCGGCACCCATGCGGGTCGCCCTCGTGATCGAGCGCTTTGAACCGGGACGAGGCGGAGGCGAACACGTCGCGTGGAACGTTGCTCGTGAGCTGGTTCATGCCGGCGATGACGTTCACGTGCTGTGCCGCGTAGGCCAGAGCGCACCCGGTACAAACGTAGTACGCCTCCCAACACCAACTTTTTGGCAGCCCCTTCGCGTTCGTGCCTTCGCGCGCAACGTGCATTATGCACTCGCGGGTGAGCACTTCGATGCGGTGCATTCGTTCAGCCGCACCCTTGATCAGGACGTGTTCCACGTAGGCGGCGGATCCCACGCGGACTACATGCAAAAGACATACGGTTCGAGAGGACGGGCGTGGCGCGTACTCTCTCCTCGACACCAAACTCTACTCAGCCTCGAGCGGCGCATCTTTTCCAACCCCAAGTTGATCGCGCAGTGTGTCTCGGGCATGGTGCAGCGCGAAATCGCCGACCGGTACGACGTACCGTGCTCGCGACTCCCCGTGATTCACTGCGGCGTAGAAGTCGCGCGGTTCGCCCCCGAAAACCAAGGAGACGCACATGAGCGAATCCGAACTGAACTTGGTGTAGGCAGTGAAGCCGTGTGGCTATTGGCCGGCTCGGGCTGGCGCCGCAAAGGACTCGACATCGCGATGGAAGCGCTCGCACGGGTGGCCGACACTGATACACAACTTTGGGTCGCTGGCAAAGACAACCCAAAACAGTGGCGAACGATCGCGGCAAAGCTCGGCATTGAAGATCGCGTCGTTTTTCTGGGCGAGCGGCGGGACATTGAAAAGATCTACGCCGCGGCCGACGGACTGCTTCTACCGAGTCGTTACGATGCCTTTGGCTTGGTTTGCCTCGAAGCTGCGGCTGCGGGCTTACCGGTCATTACCAATCGTAGCGTCGGAGCTTCCGAACTCTTTAAAGAATGCGGGACCGTGATCGAACACGCGGACGACGCCGCGGCATACGCGAGCGCGATGAATTCACTCTCGACATCGACCGAGCGAAAGAAGATCGGAACGAAGGCCCTCGCGATGGCGCGCGAGCACGATTGGAGCGAACACGTCGCGAAGCTCCGCACCCTATATGCCGGAATCCAGCGATGATAAGCTCTGGACCTGTCTCGTTGCAGATCACCTGGACCTCGGGAGATGGCAAAATTTGCGACGCCGTCGACGCCTGGCAGAAAACACCTGACGCATTCGAAACGGAAACCCTTTCTGAATCGGAATACCGCAAAGTCGTGGTGCTTTCTTCGCCAGCGTTGAAGTCGTCGGTTGCGATCAAAGTCTTTTTGCCCGCCACGGTTCGACACACCCTCGCAGAGAGGTGGATCGCACGAATGAAGGGCTTTGCGAGACAGAGCGCGGCTGAGCGCGAGTGGGCGGCCTTCGGCCGACTCGCAGCCGCAGGCTTGTCGATTCCGGAACCTCTTGCCTTCGGGCGACAGCGCGGTGGCGGCGCCGTGATTGTTACACGTTACGTAGCGAACGCGAAGACCCTCGATGCAGCGCTCATCGGCTACCCGTTTGAGCAGCGTCGCCTACTGCGCAGCGTAGGCGCACTGGTACATCGTTTTCACAAGAGCGGCTACCTCCACGGCGACCTCCATATCGGAAACATCTTGATCGGAGACTCGGGCCCCGTGCTTGTCGATCTGCAACGAGTACGTGAAATCAAGCAACCTGACGATCGACTACAGGATCTCGCATTCTTAGACTTCTCCCTCTTTCACCTAGGTGTGTCGCAGTTCAACCGGCTGCGATTCCGGATCGCGGCTCTCGGCTTGGGGCCGTTTCGCGTGGCCCATGAGCGGCAGATGCTGCGAGATATCGGCCAAGCGAGCCAAGCCCGTGGCGTCGAGTATTACGCCGGACGCACGCGCAGAACCATTCGCGCAGGGGAAGGGTTTGCAGAGGTCGGCGATGGAGCCTGGAAGGGGCTGCGCAAGAGCGAATTTCCCGAAGCTTCTGTCCAAGCCGCGATCGCCGCACATCGGGCCATGGCTTTGGCTGGCAGCGCGGGAATGCTCAAGTTTGACCATCGCTCTCAAGTCAGTCGCGTCAAAGTCGGCGGCGTGTCCTTGATCGTCAAGCAAGTCGTAAAGACGAGCCTGCGCAAACAACTCGCGGATGTCTTTCGCGGCTCGGCGGGACAAAGAGCCTGGGTCGGAGGTCACGGTTTGCAATTGCGCGGCCTCGATGCTGCGACGCCCTACGCGTTTCTCGAAAAACGCCGGTACGGTGTGCCGACTGAATCGATCGTGTTGCTGGAAGATCTTTCAGTCTGGCCCCGGGTTTCGGACATCACGTCCGACGACCCCGGCGCGGCGACGCTTTCCGGGCAGCTCACCAAGCTCATCATCGATCTGCACCGCAATCAAGTTATTCACGGAGACTTACAGTCCATCCATATCTACCTGAAGGGACAAGCCAAAGGCGCAAGTGCGGCCCTGATCGACCTCGAGGGCGTGCGCTTTACTCGCGCACTACAAGACCAAGACCGGATTCAGATGCTCGCGCAACTCAATGCCAGCATTGGCGAGGACGTCATTTCAACCCACGAGCGCATCCACATGATGGAGCGCTATCTAAACGCCCTTCCCTTTGAGCACGGCAACGAACGGGCCTTGAAGCAGGTCGTAACATTGAGCCGCGCACGCGATCAGCGCTAGAAAGGACTGAGCGCGTAAGCCTGCGACTTCAATCGGTGGTTCGGCGGATCGTAACCCACTGAAAGTAGCTCGATGAACCGGGAACCAGAGAGCCCTCGCCCGATTCGTACTCGACCGGCATCGCAGACGGCGAGCTTTCCATGATCTCGCGAAAACCGTCAATCTTGCGACTCGGATCGTCGGCGCTGAGACCATGGAATACAATTTCAACACTCTTTCGAGTCTCAAGCACGTTGAGCACGAGGGTAGCAAGCGTGAAAATCTTACCGATCCCTTCGACGGATTCGACTGCAAACCGCGGTGTAGCAACGTTGTCGAGCTCCAATTTGAATTCGAGACGCATGTCGAACCTCCAGGCCCTTTGATCGGGCGTTGCAGATTGGCTGTAAGCCAAAGGGGTGTCAAGCAAAAAACGCGGCACACGCAGTGAAACCTCAAAGCGTGGGTTGGTTCTCTGATCCTTCTTTTCGTTCTTCTTCCCTGCCAGCGAGGACCGGAAACCGGAAGAAGATTTCTTCGCGACCCCCGGTCAATTGTGCTGCTGTTTTCAGAAGTTGCGACTGCCACAGACCAATGCGAGAACACATTCGAGAATCTTCTTGCCGGCGAAGGTCGCGACTGAAACGCCGACTTGGCTTGACACCGCCTGAACAACCTCTTTCTCAGTTGCCAAACCGAGGCGAGTCAGGACAGCCCAAGGCGACTGCCCAGCTTCTTTTGCTCCCCGAGCATGATTTCACCCAACCTTAGGTGTTGATTCACGGTGGTCCCCTTCGTGCCTATCCATCGACCTGACTCCCTTCCCTCTAAAGCCGGATCTGACTACAATCGGCTCCCGCCGCCGTCACATCCCCCCACGGAGACTCAGCTCACCATGAAGCGAACGACGTTCACATACACCGGGCTCGCACTGCTGTGCGCCCTGACTGCAATTCCGGCCCTGGCAGCGCGTGCCGCGGAGGCCCCGAAAGCTTCGAACCCGCTGCGGATCGATTACCAAAAGTTCGTGCTCGACAATGGCTTGACGTTGATCGTGCACGAAGACCACAAGGCGCCGATCGTCGCAGTCAACGTCTGGTACCACGTCGGGTCCAAGAACGAGCGCCGCGGCAAAACGGGTTTCGCACACTTGTTCGAACACTTGATGTTCGAAGGCAGCGAGCACTACAACGGCGAGTTCACAATCCCCTTCGACCGAGTCGGTGTGACCGAACAAAACGCAACCACGAGCAACGACCGCACGAACTACTTCGAAAACGTGCCGAAGAACGCCCTCGATCTCGCGCTTTGGATGGAGTCGGACCGAATGGGGCACTTACTTGGCGTCGTGAGCCAGGCACGCCTCGACGAACAGCGCGGCGTCGTAAAGAACGAAAAACGTCAGCGAAACGACCAACCCTACGGCAGGGTATTCGACATCATCGGCCGGAACGTCTACCCCGAACGACACCCCTATTCGTGGCCAGTCATTGGTTCCATGAAGGACCTGAACGCAGCAACCCTAGATGACGTGCGGACGTGGTTCAAAACCTTTTACGGCGCCGGCAACGCGGTACTCACCATCGCAGGCGACGTCGACACACAGGAAGTGCTGCAGAAGGTCAAGGACAACTTCGGCGACATTCCAGCCGGTCCCTCGGTGAATCAAAGGCAGCGCTGGATCGGTGAGCGTCACGAAGAGAAGCGCTTGGTCAGCTTCAATCGTGTCCCCCAGCCTCGGATCGTCAAAGTCTGGAATGTTCCCGAAACAGGAACCGAGGCCGCCGACTACCTCGGCCTTGCCTCAAGTGTCTTGTCCAACGGGAAATCGTCACGTCTCTACAAACGTCTCGTATACGAAGAGCAAACTGCAACTGATGTTGCAGCGTTCATGTGGCAGCGCGAACTCGGAAGCCTCCTCATCGTGTGGGCGACCGTGTCCCCCGATGCCGACCCAAAGCGCGTCGAAGAAATTATGGACGAAGAAATCGCTCGCCTGGTCAAGAAGGGACCGACCCGGGACGAACTCGCCCGCGCCAAAGCACGACTTCGCGCGTCGTTCATACGCGGGGTCGAGTCTGTGGGAGGGTTTGGCGGCAAGGCGGACATCCTGGCACAGAGCGAAGTGTTTTACGGAAGTCCCGAAGCGTATGTAGGCCTCCTCGAGCGAATCGATGCTGCACGCCCCCGAGACGTTCGCAGCACATTAAAGCGCTGGGTTCATGAAGGTGCATTCGTTTTGGAAGTTCATCCGCTAGCCAAATCAGAGACCCACCCGAGCAATGTAGATCGCGCGAGACTTCCTTCGGTCGGCCCTCCACCGAACGTCACCTTCCCTGAGCTTGAACGCACCACGCTTGCGAACGGTCTTGAAATCATCGTCGTCGAACATCATGCGGTCCCGGTGATTTCCTTCAATCTCCTCCTCGATGCGGGTTACGCGGCAGACCATGGCGCAATCCCCGGCACCGCCAAGCTTGCACTCAAGATGCTGACCGAGGGCACGAAACGGCGTAGCGCTCTTGAGATCAGCGACGACCTGGCGCGACTCGGAGCCGAGCTGTCGGCGTCATCGAACCTCGATCAATCGACGGTCCGGTTGTCTGCGCTCCGAGAAGATCTTTCGGACGCTCTTGCAATTTATGCCGACGTTATTCTCGAACCCGCCTATGCGCGTGACGAATTTGAGCGACAACTTTCCCAACAACTGGCACAGATCGAAAGCGAAAAGACCACCCCGCGGCAGATCGCGCTGCGAGTGCTTCCTCCACTTCTTTTCGGCCCCGACCACGCATACGGGATACCGTTCACCGGTTCGGGAACCGCGGCTTCAGTAAACAAACTAAAGAACGAGGACTTACGCGCCTTCCACAAGCGGTGGTTCAATCCAAATGGTTCGACGCTGATCGTGACGGGTGACACGACCGCGAAGGAAATCGTCCCAAAACTCGAAAAGCTTTTTAAGAACTGGAAGCGAGGCGAGACGCCGCGCAAGTCGATCGCCAAAGTAGAGCGGCGCAAAACTCCGGCGGTCTATCTGATTGATCGACCCGGATCAATTCAATCGATGGTCTTCGCCGGTCACATCGCGCCGCCCAAGTCGACCCCACACGAATCTGCAATCGAAACGATGAACGAACTGTTGGGTGGAGGCTTTAACTCGCGCATCAACAGAAACCTGCGCGAAGACAAGCACTGGTCGTATGGCGCACATAGCGTGTTCGCCGGTGCGAAGGGCCAACGCCCGTTTTTTGTCTTCGCGCCGGTTCAGACTGACAAGACGGCCGATGCGATGCGCGAAATCGAGCGCGAACTTCGTGAAGTCCAAACGACCCGTCCGCCAACCGCCGCCGAGGTCGAACGTTCAAAGAATATCCGCACACTTTCGTTACCGGGCAAATGGGAAACCGCCGACGCGATCGCCGCGTCGGTCCAGAACATCGTGCGCTACGGCTTTGACGACGACTATTGGCGTCGGTATCCGAGCACGATCCGAAACCTGACCGACCAAGACGTCTCCAACGCGGCAAACTTCGCGCTCGACCCCGACGGCATCACTTGGGTTGTGGTGGGGGACCGTACTCAGGTCGAGTCTAAAATTCTTGAGCTCGGTCTGGGCGACATCACGGTCATCGACGCGGATGGAAACCCCGCCCCGTAAATCAACCCGGAACTTGGCGGCCATGAAGAGAAGACCTTGGTTTTCGTTTAGTCGCTCAGCTCGCGACGCTCTCGTCCTCAGTCTCGTTCTGGCTGTCACCGGCCTTTTGGCCTTCACGCAAATCGTTGGCGCGTTCGGTCGTAGCGGCAGCTTGTTCGGAGTCGCCCCGCGCTGTAAACACATTGGCGAGCCGATCGAGGTCCTCGACGGTGTGGCCAAACCGAACCGCTCGCATGGCGTAGTCGAGGGTCATTTCGTCTGAGTTGCCATTGGCGAGTCGTTGATCTGCCAAAAGTCCGCTCGCCATCGCGTGAAACGGTACGACCTCGATTACCGCGACGAGTCGTTCTACAGCTTCAGATGCACGTCCCAATGCAAGCAACGCGCGAGCCGCGTCGATGCTCGCAGCCGTTTCAGATTCAGACGTCGAAGCAGCCCGGCTATACGACGCAAGCGCTTCTTCGTGATCTCCAGCCTTTGTGGCCAAACGTCCCAAACCACTGAGTGCCCGTGCGTTGTCCGGATCGATCTCAAGTACGTCGTTAAATGCTGCGCGAACATCGTCGTCTGAACCGCCGCCAAGCTCAAGGTCGCGCGCCGCGATCTCTCGCAGGGTTGCAGCATCGGGGTGGGCGGCCTGCGCCTTCGCAATTATCTCGGGAACGCCATCGAGTCCCCCCGACTCGTGCCCGTATTCAACCAGTGCACGAATCGCATCGGCGTAGTTGAGATCTTCTGGATCGATCCCGCCCGCGCGATTCAATGAAGCAACTGCGGCGGCGCTGCCCTTCTTGGAGCGGATGCCCTTCGCGACGCTCGCAAGCGCCTCGCCGATATAGATTGGAGCGCCACTGCGAATTTTGGCCAATGAGGCTTCGAGATCTCTTGAACGATTGGTCATCGCCCAAAGTTCAAAGGAAAGAATCTCGCCTTCCGGTTCCAATGCGTGTTCATGGGCTTTGATGCGAAGGATTTGAATCGCCAACCCGGGCCGTAGCTCGGCACGATGAATCTTGGCCGCGCGCGTCCGCGAATCCGTCGCGCCCGGGGCGATTCGAACTGAATATTTATACTGCTCAAGGGCCAAGTCGAAGTTGCCCATCGCCTCCGCCGCAAGTGCCCCGTAATATCGAGCAAAGGGGTTGTCGGGCCAGAGCAGAAATGCCCGTCCAAAATGTTCAAGCGCGACTTTTAAGTTACCCTGCTCTTGGGCGACGCGTGCGCGGATCATTTCTTCGTGGGGCTCATGGGTCATGCTGTCTGCTAGCGCGAGAGATTCGTCGTAGCGCCCGGCAATCAACAATGCATCCGCGTATTCGAGCAACAGCGAAGCATCCGGCACCCCAACCGATTCGGCAAGCGCGAAGGCCTCGCCGACTGCAACCGCGGCATCAGGGAATCGCTCGACGGCTTGAAGGTGTTTCGCAAGATCCAGCCAGGCCGCAGCAGCGAGGCTTATATCTTCGCTGTCAGTCGCTGCATTTAGAATGGCCTCGGCTTCTTCGGCGCGTTCTGATTCTCGCAAACGCGACGCAAGGCGCACGCGAACCATTCGATTGTTCGGCTTTTCTTCGTATGCCACGCGGTAGATTTCTTCCGAGCGATCAAAGCGTCCTTGTCCGTCATAGAAGCGCACCGCTTTCAAAACCATTTCGGGATCCGAAGGATTCCCTTCGAGGCAATTGACCCAGCGCGCCTCGGCGAGTGGAATGTCGCCTGACTCCTCGGCAAAAATCGCCGTCGTTGCGCAGTGCCATGCCGTAACGCCACTTCCCAGTTCATTGCTATCAACCTTGCGCCCCATCTCCTCCATCGCGGCTCCCACTTCGTCGAGACGCTCCAAACCAAGCAACGCCAGAATCTTCGCTTCCATGATCTCGAAATTGTCGGGATCCAATTCGAGTACGCGGTTGGCGTCAGCGAGTGCCTCTTCGTTATGCATTCTTGAATGTGCGTAGGCGCTCGCGCGAATGGTAAGCACGGGAATGCTCTCTGGAACGGCTTCCAACATCTCGGTCGCGACACTGATCGCAAATTCGTAATTTGCTGCACGAGCAGAATCGAGTGCGAGCTGCATGCCCGCGGACATCATCCAGTCTGGATCGCGCATCGCCTCGCGCAGCGACCATTCGCCGAGACCGGCACGACCGGTCGCTGACAGCGTGCGCCCATAGATGAACAAGACCTCGGCATCACCCGGGCGTTCATCGATCAGCTCACGAAGCGGCTCGATGGTCTCCTCCATTCGACCTTCCGCCTGCGCTTGCTTGATGGCGTCGAGTGGATCCGACGGACCGCAGCCGCTAGTGGAAAGCTGAAGCGCGAAAACGATAGTCATTACGAGAAGCAATGCGAAGGGTCGGAGATGCCGGTTCATCGCCGCATTATAGTCGGCCAACTGCCTGCCGAAAGGTGATCTGGGCCAGAATGGGCGCTACCGTGCAAGTATGTCAAACAGCATTCTCGACAAACGTTGGCCCTGGCTAGTCGCTGCTCTTGCAATCATTGGACTGTACGTCGCGACGATGGATTCGGACCCAGGCGACGGCAATTCGGTTGCCGATCCGCGGCAGCTTGGATCCATTGATGACATCACTGCATTGGCTGAACGAGAAGATTTGAATGTTCTTTTTATTCTGATCGACACTTTGAGGTCCGATCACCTCGGGTCTTACGGCTATGAGCGAGACACAAGCCCATTCCTGGACGAACTCGCTGAAAACGGAATCCTCTTCAAGCGGCACCTTTCGCAGTCGTCGTGGACCAAGGCCTCGATGGCCTCAATGTGGACAGGCATCAATCCTTGGCGTACAGGAGTCACGAGCTTCGATCACATCGTCTCTGAGTCGGCCGAGATGCCGGCCGAAACCCTCAAAGATGCCGGCTACCGCACCGCGGGAATCTGGCGCAACGGCTGGGTCGCCCCGACCTTCGGTTTCGAACAGGGGTTCGACGTTTACAACCGACCTCGTCCTCTTGGTTTGCCCAACGAAGTTCTTGCGAAGAAACCCACCCTCAAGGGTGGCGGCAACGACGAAGACATCGCCGCGTCCATGATCGAATTCTTGCGCGTGCAACAAGATGAAAAGTGGTTCCTCTACCTCCACATGATGGACGTCCACGAATACATTTATGACGACACCTCGGCTCTCTTCGGTAGCAATTACATGGACATCTACGACAACTCCATCCACTGGGTTGATGAGACCATCCGAATCATGTTCGAGCACCTGAGCGATCAGGGTTTTCGTGACAACACGATTGTGGTGGTGACTTCAGACCACGGCGAAGCGTTCAGCGAACGAGGCTTCGAGGGCCACGGCCGACGGGTATATAAAGAAACAACAGAAGTTCCTCTTATTGTTTCGCTGCCGTTCAAACTTGAGCAGCAGCTCGTCGTCGAGACCCGCTCGCGCGGGATCGACGTGTGGCCGACGGTCTTTCAGTTGCTTGGGTTATCCGGCCCCGAAGAAATTGACGGACGCTCTTTGGTACCCGACATCATGGCCGCGGGACGAGGAGAAGCGCCACCGGAAGCCGACCGCATCGGCTACAGCCATCTGGACCAAAACTGGGGGCAGCGCGAAGTAGAGCCCCTGCAGACCGTCGCAGTTTCGGACGGGCCACTGCGGTACGTGCGTAGCTTCATCGGGTCCCAGGAAGTTGAAGACCTGTTCGACGCATCTACCGATGACGCAGAGCTTCAAACGTTGACGGAAACAGAAACCGAAACCCTCGATCGACTTCGAGCCCTGATCGATGCCAAGCTTGAACAAACCTTGGCGTTCGGCGAGCACGAGACCCGCGAAATTGGCGAATTGGAACTCAATCAACTTCGCGCCATTGGGTACGACCTCGGCGAAAAATAAAGTTGGTCACGTTTGTCCGAAGCCAGCCGGCAACTTTCTAGCCAATCTACTAGCTAGTCGGTCTGGACAGACGCTAAGCGAACCCTGCTCTGCCAGCCCGCGCACCCTGTCGGCGCGCATGACTCTTAACCAACCCGCGACACTGAGCAAGCCTCAGCCTAAAAGGTAGTCATCACCTGTACGCCGTACGTGCGGGGCGCACTAACTGCATAGATCGTCGTTTGGTTTTGAGAAGTCACGTCGAACGCAAACGTTTTGTAAACCTTGTCCTCTACGTTGCGCACCCAACCGGCGATCTCAACTCCTCCGTTTGGAGTCATGTACCCGAGACGCAGATTGTGAATCCAGAATGCCCGTTGCCCGATGGTGTGCTTGGGCAAGAACTGGTTGCCTTCGAAGTTAGGGACCCCGCGAGAGTTGGTCGCGTCATAAGTCGTTTCCGCTGTCCAGGCGCCATCCCATCGCGCGGTCAAACTACCCAGCCGGCCCAAGGGCACGGTCTGCTGAGCGGTCAAACTGATCTTGAACTCCGGAGAGTTGAGCAGCGGATTCCCGGTCGCCTGGATTTCATTGTTGAGAACGAACGAATCATTGCCGACTGCTCGGCGTTCAGTAACAACTCTCGTGTAATCGAGAAACTGACTCTGGAGCCACGCGAAGCGGACTTGGAGCATCAAGCCAGGGTTGGGTCGAATCGTGACCTCAGCCTCGGCGCCATACACTTCTGCATCACTGGCATTGAGGACAACGAATTCGGGCAAACCGCCGAATTCTGACAGCGCGGTGAAGAGCTGGTAGTCCTCGTAGTTGTAATGAAAAAAAGACACGTCGAGGTTCAGCAACCCGCTCAACCATCCACCGTGCATTCCCATCTCAAACGAGTCAATATTCTCCGGGTTTGCCGGGAACACTCCGTCGCTACCCCCGGTGGCGTTGTAGTGACCGCCCTTCCAACCGCGTGTGTACTTCCAATACGCGTAGGTGTTCTCTTTAAAGTTGTACGTCATCCGGATCTGGCCGGTCGGCGCCTGCCAGGTATCACGAGCAAAGAGCGGGAAGTCGATCCCATTACCGCGCTCGAGGTTGTAGTTCATCGACTTGCGTTCCCAGTTGTATCTGAGCCCTGCGTCGATCGCGAACTTCTCCCAGAAGTTGAACGTAAATTCGGCGTACGCGCCACCACTCCAAAGCTTCTGCTTGTAGTCGCGCCCCGACACGCCGATCAGGTCTGCGACGCCGGCGAAACGAGGCTTCACGTTGACGTTTAATTCTTCGTACAGGAAGAGGCCACCGACCCGCCAATCCACTGGAACCGCTTCGCTGACACCGCCCCCGAGTTCTATCGTTTGGGCGAACTGCCAGCCGTCATCCGTGGTATCGAACTCAAAGTTTTGGTTGGGCGACTGATCTAGATCATTCCCAATGAAGCGATCGTAACTGTCGTAGCCTGTCACTGTGGAGATGCTGATGGAGTCGGCAACGACAATGTCGCCCTTCAACGAGACACCCCATGTCTCAAGCTCGGTACGGCCGGGGCTGTTGTAGTCGCCCTCCCAGGGCTTGTCGTCGAGGTTGCGCGCAAGATCTCGCGCCAGGACTGACCGGCTCACGAAATCTGCGTAAGTAATCTTCTCTCTAGAGCAGCTGCCGTTGGACAACCCAGTTGTGTTGTTAAGGCAGGGGTTTAATTTCCAGCGGGCTTGTTCAACTTCATCCGGGATGTACCCGACGCCGTCTCCCGCGCCTAGAACCCCTCGGCCAGCAGAACCAAACGTACCGATGGGGTTTTGATTTGGTTTGTTGGTACCGTGAGATTGCCCTTGGCCGGTCTGCTCGTCGCGGTTGCCGCCAGAGAGCGTAAGTAGCCATTCTTGATCGAGTGTCGGTTGGAATAACAAGGTGCCGCGCGCGGCCCAATTGTGTTGGTCATTGATCTTGGTGGGTAGGCCTTCTGGTACGAAGGACTTACCGTCAGCAAAACCACTGCCATCGAGATTTGAGGTACCCAAGGCTCTCACGTCTTCACCGCACTGCGACCAACGAGGGTCTGTGCCTTGGCTGACTCCAGTTCTCGGCCGAACTCCACGGGTTGCGACGGAGTCGGCGTTGCCGCACCCGTTCTTTGCATAGCCATCACGATCGCTAAAGCGAAAGGCAATGCGAGCCGCCAAAAAGTCTTCGTAAATAGGACCGCCGACTGCGCCTTCGAGATCTACCGCATTGAAGTTGCCGTAGGATTGGCGGAGAAAAGCGTTGTAAGTGCCCGTTGGTTTTTTGCTGTAAATCTTGATCGCACCGGCCGAAGCACTTCGATAGTTGCCGGACCCCTGCGGCCCACGCAGGACATTGACACCTTCAACATCGAACAATGTGCCGAGCTGCAGCGCGGGAGAGTTCTTGGGAACGTCGTTTAAATAAATGGCAACGGCGCCGGATGAATTTGCGTTGAAGTCATTGAGACCCACACCACGAATAAAGAAGGTCGGTGTTGTCGCACCCGCGGTAACGATTTCTAGGTTTGGCGTAAAACTCGCAAGGTCGGCGATGCTTTGCGCGCCGAGCGCATCGAGATCTGATGCATCGAACGCCGCGACCGAGTCGCCAGACTCAAAGTCGGCAGCACCTTCCGACTCCCCACCGCGAACTTTGATGACTTCGATTTTCTTGTCGTCAATGTAGATGTCGTCTGACAGTTGTCCCTCCGCTTCGTTCTGGCCCGATTCCGGCGCGTCCTGTGCGGCCGAGGCTCCAGGTATCGCGCTGATCAATGAGATGGCAAGAAGCGTCAGCAGCAGCTGCGAAATCTGCATGGTATTTGTTGGTTCCTGCCTGAGGCGGGTGGGAGGATAAGTGGTCGGACGTCTAGGACGTGCCATTCCGTTGCGATCTTGTAATACTAGGCGGCTATGTGCACGAGGGTCAATAGAATAGTCGTTGGAGTCGCCTTGCTGATCGCGATGAGTACGCTCATTTCGAGTTCAGTCTTGGCCGACAATGATACGTACGCAGACAAGCGGGAATCGCGGCAAGACGTAAACCGCTGGGTGCCTGCATTCGCGTTCGTAGGTGCGTTTCACGGCCAAGGCCAAAAGTCGTCGCTGTCGAGTTCATGCGACTTTGGCGGAAGAGCTCCCGAAGCCGACATCGCATTGATCGCTTGTTCGCAAGCGGGCCAGTTCGGACGAGCAGCCGCACCCGGAGAGGCCCTGCCTCCGCCTACCCCCAGGCCTACCCTAGCCAGTACGTCAACGAAGATGCGCAACGATAGTAAAGGCAAAGAGTTCGGGCTTTGGCCGGGCGTTGGCGTCGATGTTCAGTTGATGACACCGCGGATCCCAAAGATCGACATTCTTCCATTTGACATTGGCATCCGCGGGTTCGTGAGTGGCGAAGTGATGGCGATGTTTCCGCCTAATCGCGCCACAGCGAACGAAGGCAGTCTTGAGGGACTCTTTTTTCCTGAAGAGCTGAAAGATCCCGTGAATTACCCCAGTAGCGCAATCGGCGGTGGCGGCTCTGAAGTGAGAAGCGAGCAGGACACATTTGAGTTCGCCGCGGCAATCGGGATCTCGATTCCAATTAATGTCTTGAACCGGACTGTGCGGATCAAGCCCTCGTTCGGTTGGTTGAACTACCGGGTCAAAGTTTCGGGCAGACTACTCCATGCCATTAAGGACGACGTAAACGGCGAACTATCGGGCAATAGTCCCACCAACATAGGGACGTTCGGCCCCAACACTCGCGTTATCGACCTTCAGAAGAACCTGACCAAGAATATTAATGCGATTGGCACAGGCGTCGAAGTCGAACTCGAATCGGGCAAATTCGGCCCGATCGGCGCTGCGGTGTTCGCGAGCATTCACGGCTACAAGGTCGTTGGCGACCGTAAGTTCAAGTTCCAAAGCAGCCAGTCTTTCGCAGACGGCACTGCGGCCGGCGGCGACGGTCTCCTCCCGGATACGTATCGCGCCACCTGGGAACATGAGATCGACCCGTGGATCTATCGCATGAAGGTAGGCCTGCGCTTTCACTATGTTGGTGAATAGTGCGAGGTTGGTGAATAGCGCGAGGTTGGTGAATAGTGCGAGGTTGGTGAATAGTGCGAGGTTGGTGAATAGCGCGAGGTTGGTGAATAGCGCGAGGTTGGTGAGTAGCGCGAGGTTGGTGACTAGTGCAATTGGTGAATAGTTCGATTGTTAATCCATGCGGTTGATGACGAGAACCGTAGGCGACTAGATCGACACGACGGGCGAGTGGCTGGAAAATTGAGCCTTCCCAGGTTTATCGCGTTGATGTTCCACGGGACTGCGATCGTGATCGTGGTACTCGTCCTGCTGTCGGCAGGGCAACCCCTCTTCACCGAAGACACGTGGTGGCACCTTTCGATGGGGCGTGCCTACGCCTCGCTCGGGCCATGGCTTGAGCATGACCCAAATTTGTTTACCGCGGCGGGTCCTCCTTCACCCGCTGCGTGGCTTTCGAGCCTTTCGCTCTATGGGGTGAGTGAACTCGCAGGCTTTCAGGCTTTGCGGGTCACGCACGTGTCGCTCGTCGCGCTGATCATTGTCTTTGCCTGGCGCGCGCTGCGCCGCGTGAGCGATTCGCCGTCATACGCCAGCGCCGCAACCGGTATTTTTGTGTCTCTCGCCGCATATCGATTGTTTCAGCTTCGTCCGGACCTCGTAACCATTTTGGCTGCGATCCTCGTGGTCTGGTTCGCGGTCGTCAAAGACGTCCCAATTACAACTGTGCCGCCTGACACCTCTGAATTGAAGCGAAGCCATCGAAACCGTGTCTTAGCTGTCTGCATCCTGATGGTCGTCTGGGCGAATGCCCACGCGGGTTTTTTGCTTGGCCCCATACTCCTGACCGCAGCTCTGGTCGCAGTCATCGTCGCGCGCCTGCTTCACACTCCACACCTCTCGAGCCCAAACGCTCGACTGCGCATGCTCTGGTGGTGTGTGGGGCTTGGCTTCGCAGCAACCCTGATCAATCCCGAAGGTCTCACGCCACACCTTCTCTACTTCACCGCTGGTGACGAGACCCCTGACCTCGCGGTGGTCGTCGACGAATGGCAGCGCATCGATCTGCTGTCGCTTCCATCGACGAACCTTCCCCCAAGTCTGCATGCCTGGGGACTCGTTTGGGTTTTACTCCTTACGGCGCCACTTGCGCTGGCGCTGTCCTGGCGGCAAGCCGGTAGCCGGATCAAAACCGATCGTTCCGAGCGTCAAACCGCAACGCTCGACCCGGCTTTGGTCGGTATCGCGGCCCTTTCCATTGTCGCGATGCTCGTCGCAGTCCGGTTTCTGTGGATGGGTGTCTTTGTCTTAATGATGATTGGCGCCTGCGGGCGCGATCTAGGTTTGTTTGAAGGCGCGCGCAACCGCAGTCGTCCAGCGGGTCAGCCAACGTCGGGCATCTATGCCGGAACCGCAATCACCGCTGGTCTGCTTGTCGCCGGCTTACTCGCATACGGCTTCGGGACCTACGGCGCTTGGCCGATGATTTCCAAGGGGGTCGATCGGGCGAGTTACGCGCGTCCTTACACGAGCGCGAAGAACAACGCCCACGCGGTCTGGTTTCTTCAGGACACGGGCCTCGAAGGCAACTTGTACAATGACTACGCGAGTGGAAACTTCCTCGGCTACTGGCTTTCGCCTCAACTTCGCACTTTTGTAAACGGCTCACTCAACGTCCCCAAGCACGTGCTGGACGCGAGCTTCGTGGTCGGCCGCAGAGGCTGGGAGTCAACCGAGGACATCGAAGCTGTGCTTGACCGATACGGCGTCGATGTCTTTTTTGCGACAGGCACGCCGCGGGCGCCACTCCCGGGCCGCCCCGTAGTCAGCACAACCACGCATCTCGAACAAACACCCGGATGGATGCTCGTATTTCGAAGCCTCTCAAGCGCGATCTACTTGCGAACGAACGAGCGAAACCGCGCCAATTTGGAGCGGGTGCGCGTCTATTACGAACAAAACTCGGTTCCATTTGACATAGACGGCAAGGGTCTCGACGTCGAACGCGTGATCCAACAGGCGCCACACTGGGCAATCGCACATGGCCTGATTCCGCACGACTTCCAAAACCTCCAGAGGTCTGCACGCGGTCCCGAAAACCCCGGACGCGACCAAGCCCGTGAGCGGCTCTCGGGCATTCTTGCTTTGATTGGCCTTTACGAGCGCGCAGCTGCGTTCGATCGCGAAACAGTACGTCGCAGCCCTACGCGAATCGCGCCGACACGAAGGCTCGTATGGTCGCTCCTTCATCAGCAGAAGCTCGGTGAAGCCGCACACCGAGCGACACGACTACAAAGCATCGCTTTACCCCGGGATCAAATCGCATCACTGTTAGTTTCTTCGGCACTACACGCGCCGAACTTCGATGAAGCCCAACGCCGAGCGCTGATTGCGGCACTCCCCATGATGACCCGCCAAGAGGCTCGGCAATTCGGCTCGGGGTTTGCTCCACCCGAAGTTCGCTAGCGCAGGCAGTGCAGGCAGTGAACTGATCGGTAATAATCCGCGGCCCGGTCTTCACGATCGCCGTCCGGCGGAGATGATCGGCATCAGCCAGACCACGAACGACTGCAGGACCGAGCAGCAAACTACTGGATTGGAAACACGTTCATTTCGCATTCGATGCTGCGACACTTCATTCCCAGAAAATCTAAATTTTACGACGCGTGACGGGATCTTCCCGAAGAACGTCCCAAGAAGTACGCGCCGAGAGACGGAACCAAAACGGCTTGAGGAGAGAGTTCATGAAAGCGTCAGCACGAATCGCTGCTGCGATGATCGGCCTAGGAGGCGGCTGCCTTCTCGTAGGGTCGATGGCAGTTGCCCAAGATGGCGAGTTGGGAGAAGTGGTGAAGGCCCGCGTGGCCGGCAACGTAGATGCCGCCGG